>JACDJB010000222.1_pt1 | contig 73088 bp, 66 predicted proteins | sample 7454121 | NCBI WGS metagenome assembly JACDJB01 (sample SAMN14253290, study PRJNA609438) | sludge metagenome | isolation source: sludge after 25d culture with pyrite | collected 2018-12-20 | reverse complement strand
GCCAGCCAGTTGTACAAGGTGTTGGCCAGTCCCCGGCCGACGCCGGCCTGGCTGCCCCAGTCGCGCGCGCCGACCACCATGTCGTAGCCGCGGCTCAACTGGTCGAGCAGGCGCTTGATGTCGGCCGGGTCGTGCTGGCCGTCACCGTCCATGAATACGAGGATGTCGCCACTGGCGGCGCGGGCGCCGCGCTTGATCGCGGCGCCGTTGCCCATCGAATAAGGGGAGGACAGACACTCCACGCCACTGCTTTTGCAGACCCCGCGGGTGTCGTCGGTGGAGCCGTCGTCGACCACGATGATCTCGGCATCGGGATGGGCTGCACGCAACTGTGGCAACAATGCCGTCAACGCAGGCGCCTCGTTCTTGGCGGGCAGGATGATGCTGAGCTGGTTCAAATGCGGGCTCCCCGGTGAAGAGAGGATCATAGCGTGAAGGTTTGACGCTTTGGCGCGAAGCGCCGTAGGGCGGTTCAAGGCCGCAGGCCGGAACCGCCGCTGTCGCGCCATGTCTCGCGCGGAATCGCATGGATCGCGCTGGCGGCTCCGTCGCTGCGCTCCTTGAGCCGCCCTACGGTTTGGTGCGGAGCGTTGTAGGGCGGTTCAAGGCCGCAGGCCGGAACCGCCGCTGTCGGCCCATGTTCGGCGCGGGATCGGATGGAGCGCGCTGGCGGCTCCGTCGCTGCGCTCCTTGAGCCGCCCTACGGCCGTTTGGCGCGCAGCGCTGTAGGGCGGTTCAAGGCCGCAGGCCGGTACCGCCGACCTCGCCGCATGCTTTCGCGATCGTTGGGGCGTTGGCGGCTCCGTCGCTACGCTCCTTGAGCCGCCCTACGGCGATTCGGCGCGGAGCTGTAGGGCGGTTCAAGGCCGCAGGCTGGAACCGCCGGTTGCTGGATGAAATTCGCGAACGCGCGCATCAAAGGTGTTGCATGCATCAAATCTGATGCTATGGTGTCATCACACCACGGAAGGGGCGCGCCGATAAAGTACAGCGAGTTCATCCGGTGGCTGAAGCGGCAGGGCGCGACGTTCGAGCCCGGCAAGGGCAGTCACCAATTGGTGCGGTACCAAGGACGCACCTCGGTCTGCCCCAGTCACGGCGCGAAAGAGATGCCCGAGCCCTTGCGCAAGGCCATCCTGAAAGACCTCGGCCTGCAATGGCCACGGCAACCTGCGGAGTGAGCAGCATGGCGAAAAATCACACAATCGGTGGTGCGGTGCCATCGGGCTATGCGGTGACGCTGGAAAAATCCGGCGACACCGTGCTGGTGTCCTGCCCGGATATTCCAGAAATGCATGCGGTGGTCTACGCGCATCAGCAGACCGAAAAAGAAGCGCTGGACGCCATCGAAACCGCTTTGTACGGCTACATGCAGGATCGGCGCCCCATCCCGGCGGCCAAGGCAACCGCACGGGGACGGAGGATGATCTACCTGCCGACCCTCACCAAGGCCAAGCTGGCGCTATACGGCGCGGTGCTGGATCAGGGACTGAGCAAGGCTGAACTGGCGCGCAGGCTTGGCCTGCCACGCCCTTCGGTGGATCGCCTGCTGGATGTGCGTCACGATTCGCGGATGGGACAACTGGATACGGCACTGGAGCTGCTGGGGCATCGCCTCGAGCTGCAAGTACGAGAGGCTGCCTGAACCGGGGTGACCGGCGGTAAAGGGGACGGTGGGAATGATTTCTGCGTTGTGGCGGGTTCAATCCCCGCCTTCCCTCTCATTTGCGCAGGGTCGGTTGGAGCGTCGGCGGTTTGACGCGCAGCGCCGTAGGGCGGTTCAAGGCCGCAGGCCGGAACCGCCGCCGTGGCCGCATGCTTGCGGGATCGTTGGGGCGTTGGCGGCTCCGTCGCTGCGCTCCTTGAGCCGCCCTACGGTTGGCGGGGTGTTGGAGCGCTGTAGGGCGGTTCAAGGCCGCAGGCCGGAACCGCGGCTGGTTGACCTTGCCTTGGGAAATGTAGCGGTTGCCGTGTGATTCCATCCGTGTCGGGGGCTTCCGCAAGGCCGGGCGTCGGGAGGATGGTCGAGGCGCGGGAATGGCTCGATCCGTGCATGCCCAGCAGGAGGATCGGCTTTGCGTGCGGAGCCCGGGACAAGAATCGCATCTTGTGCGCCGCATCACCGTGCCGCCGTCCAGCGCGCAAACAATGGATGACCTGAGCGCCAGACTGCGGTAGATTCAACCACATACGGGGAATGGGTCATCCAGGTTATGTCATCTCAATTGCAATCATCGCTCCCAGGCCTGACTGGCATGGCGCGTCGCCTGGTGGCCGACGGACTGCTGCCGGAGGATGACGTTCGCCAAGCGATGGCCGACAGCGCCAAGCACAAGAAGTCACTGGGTGCGTGGCTGCTCGACCACAACCTGGTGGACAACGGCCAGCTGACCCGCATTGCCTCGATCGAGTTCGGCATACCGATGATGGACGTGTCGGCGTTGAACGTGGCGACCATGCCGCTGGATTTGATCAGTGAGGCGCTGATCACCAAGCACCAGGTACTGCCGCTGTTCCGCCGCGGCAAACGGCTGTTCGTTGGCATCGCCGATCCCACGCAATCGCACGCGCTGGACGACATCCGCTTCCATTCCAGTTGCATAGTGGAGCCGATCCTGGTCGAACGCGCTTCGTTGCAGCGGATGATCGAGGGCACGCTGAACAACATGCGCGACTCCATGCCCGACATGGACGACGGGGAGTTCGACGAGCTGGATCTGGAAGTCGGCAGTGAGGAGGCGGAATCCACTGGCATCGACGCCAACGCGGCCGACGATGCGCCGGTGGTGAAGTTCGTCAACAAGATCCTGGTCGACGCGATCCGCCGCGGCGCCTCGGACATCCATTTCGAGCCGTTCGAAACCCAGTACCGGGTGCGCCTGCGCATGGACGGCATGCTCAAGGCGGTGGCCAGTCCGCCCCTGAAAATGGCCAACCGCATCTCCTCGCGCCTGAAGGTGATGGCACAACTGGATATCGCCGAGAAGCGCGTGCCGCAGGACGGCCGCATCAAGCTCAACTTGTCCAAGACCCGCGCGATCGACTTTCGCGTGAGCACCCTGCCGACGCTGTTCGGCGAGAAGATCGTGCTGCGTATCCTCGATGGCTCGGCGGCGAAGATCGGCATCGAGAAGCTGGGCTATGAGCCGGATCAGCAGAAACTCTATATCGACGCGATCCACAAGCCGTACGGCATGGTGCTGGTTACCGGCCCCACCGGCTCGGGCAAGACGGTGTCGCTGTACACCGGGCTGAACATGCTCAACACCAGCGAGCGGAACATCTCGACGGTGGAAGACCCGGTGGAAATCCGCGTCGAGGGCATCAACCAGGTGCAGCAGAACGCCAAGCGCGGCATGACCTTCGCCAGTGCCCTGCGCTCGTTCCTGCGCCAGGACCCGGACGTGATCATGGTCGGCGAGATCCGCGACCTGGAAACCGCCGAAATCGCGATCAAGGCGGCACAGACCGGCCACATGGTGCTGTCCACCCTGCACACCAACGATGCAGCGCAGACCATCGCGCGATTGATGAACATGGGCATCGCGCCGTACAACATCACCTCGTCGGTCACCCTGATCATCGCCCAGCGCCTGGCGCGTCGCCTGCACGACTGCAAGAAGCCGATCGAGCTGCCACCCAAGGTGCTGCTCGACGCCGGTTTCACGCAGGCCGACATCGACGCCGGCCTGACCATCTACCAGGCGGTCGGCTGCGACGGCTGCAACGAGGGTTACAAGGGCCGCGTGGGTATCTACCAGGTGATGCCGATGCTGGAGGAGATCCAGAAGATCATCCTGCAGGGCGGCAACGCGCTGCAGATCAGCGAGGTGGCCAGGGCCGCCGGCGTCAACGACCTGCGCGCCTCGGCCCTGCTCAAGGTCAAGCAGGGGCTGACCAGCCTGACCGAAATTGACCGCGTGACCACGGAATGACCTGGCTGGCTTCCAGGCTCATCCGCCAAAGGCCGCTCTCCCCGCGGCGCCCCCCCGGGACGTTCCCTTGCGGGCGGGAGGGGCTGGGGAGAGGGCGTGGGCGGAGCGGGCGGTGGCAGCGCCCGGCACGGGGGCTCCCCGCTTCGCACGCACCCTCATCCGGCACTTCGCGCCATCTTTTCCCGGAGGGAGAAGGACCGTCAGTGCCGCGCTTCGACGCCAGGCGGCGAAATGCTTGACCGAACCGTGACGTACGCAACTTCCAACTTGCGTCAAGCGCCACGGTTTGTCGCGGCTAAAATGGCCTAAGCTGCACCAAATACCTTGTCAACCGCCAACTGGCGGTTTCGAGATCGACTTACGGGGGAAGACGCGCATGGCTACGGCTACCGCTACCGCAAAAGCAAGGGCAGACAAGGCACGTTCGCTGGGCGCCCAGCGAGCCGAGGTCAGCCGCCTGACCACGTACGAGTGGGTGGCACTGGACAAGCGCGGCAAGCGCATGAAAGGCGACATGCCGGCGAAGAATGCCTCGCTGGTGAAGGCCGAGTTGCGTCGCCAGGGAATGAACCCGCAAACCGTGCGGGAACGCGCCAAGCCATTGTTCGGCTCCTCCGGCAGCACGATCAAGCCGGGCGACGTGGCGATCTTCAGCCGCCAGATCGCCACCATGATGGCCTCCGGCGTGCCGATGGTGCAGTCCTTCGACATCATCGCCGACGGCCAGAAAAACGTCCGTTTCAAGAACGTGCTGCTCGACGTCAAGCAGAACATCGAGGGCGGCGCCTCGCTGCACGAGGCGCTGGGCCGCTATCCGCTGCAGTTCGACGAGCTGTACTGCAACCTGGTGCATGCCGGCGAAACCTCCGGTGTGCTGGACACCGTGCTGGACACGGTGGCCACCTACAAGGAACGCACCGAAGCACTCAAGAAGAAGATCAAGAAGGCGCTGTTCTACCCGATGATGGTGCTGGCGGTGGTCTTCCTGGTCATCCTGATCATGCTGCTGTACGTGGTGCCGGTGTTTGCCAAGACCTTCCAGGATGCCGGGGCCCAGCTACCGGCGCCGACCCAGTTCCTGGTCGACGCGTCGGAGTTCATGCAGAACTACTGGTACATCGTGGTGGGGCTGGTGGTGGGCAGTATCGCCGCCATCGTCATCGGCAAGAAGCGATCGCCGAAGTTCGCCCACTTCCTGGACCGGGTTGCGCTGAAGATGCCGGTGATGGGCGACATCGTGCGCAATTCCGCGATCGCCCGCTTCGCCCGCACCCTGGGCGTGACATTCCGCGCCGGCGTGCCGCTGGTCGAGGCGCTGGAGGCCGTGGCCGGCGCCACCGGCAGCGCGGTCTATGGCGATGCCGTGAAGCAGATGCGCGACGACATTTCGGTCGGCCACCAGTTGCAACTGGCCATGAAACAAACCGGCCTGTTCCCCAACATGGTGGTGCAGATGACCGGCATCGGCGAAGAATCCGGCTCACTGGACAGCATGCTGTTCAAGGTCGCCGAGTTCTACGAGGAAGAGGTGAGCAACGCGGTCGACACCCTGTCCACCCTGCTCGAACCGATCATCATGGTGGTGCTGGGCACCCTCGTCGGCGGCATCGTGATCGCCCTGTACCTGCCCATCTTCAAACTTGCCGGCACGTTCTAGCCATTCAAAGCCCCTCTCCCCCCGGGAGAGGGGTTGGGGAGAGGGTCCGCCCGCAGCGATGATCCACAACCCGGACGGCTCGCTGTGACCTTGCCCCTCCCTCGGCGGCGGAGGGGCCTTGGTAGCTTCGCGCCCGCAAGCCACCTCACCGCCGGGAAGGGGCTTGCGCCTGCAAGCCCCCGCGGGAAAGTGATTCGGCCTGCAAGCCCCTCTCCCCCCGGGAGAGGGGTTGGGGAGAGGGTCCGCCCGCAGCGATGATCCACAAGCCACCCTTGCCCACCCGAACCGTGGCGACGGCCAAGTCGCTGCGCTCCACTACCACCGACGCCGAAACCAGGCTCTGGTATCACCTGCGTGCAAAGCGCCTCGGCGGGCTCAAGTTTCGTCGCCAGCACCCCATCCCTCCATACATCGCCGACTTCTACTGCGATGAATTGAAACTGGTCATCGAACTCGACGGCTCGCAACACGACGAGGTCACCGACGGCGCACGCACGCGTGCGCTCGAACGACAAGGCCTGGTCGTTTTGAGATTCTGGGACAGTCAGGTACTGCTGGAAACTGACGCGGTGCTTGAGGCGATATTGAATTTCGCGCAAGACCGAACCCCCTCCCCAACCCCTCCCCCGGCGGGGGAGGGGCTTTCGTAGCTGACCTTGCCCCTCTCCCCACGGGAGAGGGGTTGGGGAGAGGGTCCGCCCGCAGCGATGATCCACAACCCGGGCGGCTCGCTGCCCCATCGACGTCCAGCCTGGCGCGCCGAGCGGAAACGCCGGGATTCACTCGCCGTGCGAATCTGGGACAATCAGGTCTTGCCGGAAAATGAGACGGTGCCCGGGACGATCCCGGATTCCGCGCGAGACCGTACCCTCTCCCCAACCCCTCCCCTGGCGGGAGAGGGGCTTTGAAGCAAGGCGCACGCATGCCCGAACTTTCTCCTGCTGTATGGATTGCCCTGGCCGCCGTGCTCGGTTTGCTGGTGGGCAGTTTCCTCAATGTGGTGATTCTGCGTCTGCCGGAGCGCATGGCGGCGAGCTGGCGGCGGGAGGCGCGCGAGGTGCTGGAGATGGAGGCCGACGACACGCCGCTGCCGCCGGGCATCGTGCGCGAGCCCTCGCATTGCCCACACTGCAAGCACCCGTTGTCGGCGGCAGACAACATCCCACTGTTCGGGTGGCTGCTGCTTGGCGGGCGCTGCCGCTACTGCAAGACGAAGATCTCGATCCAGTATCCGCTGGTGGAATTGCTCAGCGGCGCATTGAGCGCGGTGGTGGTGTGGAAGTTCGGGCCAACCTGGATCGCTCTGGCCGGGCTGGTCTTGACCTGGGTGCTGATTGCCGCGGCGGGCATCGATTTTCGCACCCAACTGCTGCCTGACCAGTTGACCTTGCCGCTGCTGTGGCTGGGCCTGCTGCTGTCGTTGTTGCCGATGTTCGTCACCGCCCCCGCGGCGATCGTCGGCGCGGCGATCGGCTACCTGAGCCTGTGGAGCGTCTACTGGGGCTTCAAGCTGCTGACCGGCAAGGAAGGCATGGGCCACGGCGACTTCAAGCTGCTGGCGGCACTGGGTGCGTGGATGGGGCCGGTGGCGCTGCTGCCGATGATCCTGCTGTCCTCGCTGATCGGTGCCCTGGTCGGCGGCAGCCTGATCGCGTTGCGCAGGCACCAGCGCGATATCCCGATGCCGTTCGGGCCGTTCATCGCTGCGGCCGGCTGGGTCTGGTTCATTGCCGGTCCCAGCCTGTTGCAAGGCTATATGCAGTTCACCGGCTTGCGATGAGCGAACGTCCATCCGCCTTGATCGTGGCGTTGACCGGCGGCGTTGCCGCCGGCAAGTCCGCGGTGACGCGGCGCTTCGAGGCGCTGGGCGTGCCGGTGCACGATGCCGACGTGGCCGCGCGCGAGGTCATTGCGCCCGGCACCGATGGCCTGGCCGAGGTGGTGGCTGCCTTCCGCACCGACGTGCTGGACGAGCGCGGCCAGCTGGACCGGCTGGCGATGCGCCGACGCGTGTTTGCAGATACTGCGGCGCGGCGCACCCTGGAAGCCATCATCCACCCGCGCGTGCGCACCTGGTTGCATGAGCGCGCCCTGGCCGAGCGCGCACCGTACTGCGTGCTGGCCATCCCGCTGCTGGTCGAGAACAGCGCGCACTACGACTGGGTCGATCGCGTGCTGCTGGTCGACGCATCCGAATCGGTGCAGCTTGCGCGTCTCATGGCGCGCGACGGCATCGACGAGGCGTTGGCCCGACGCATGATCGACCAGCAGGCCAGGCGCGCCGAACGGCTCGCGCTGGCCGACGACGTAATCGAGAACAACGGCGCCGAAGATGCACTGGACCAGGCCGTCGCCGATTTGCACCACCGCTATCTCCGACTGGCCGCCACGACCCGGTAGCAGATCGCCGGCGCGCCCCTACGCGGAGGCGGGCACATTTCGGAAGGACTGGGCGTTACCATGGGATTCGTCTCTTCGCTGCCGGAGTCGGTCATGGCCCACGACAAACTCGCCGTATTGATTGACGCCGACAACGCCCGACCGGCGATTGTCGAGGGCTTGATGGCGGAGATCGCCAAGTACGGCACCGCCCATGTGAAGCGCATCTACGGCGACTGGACCAAGCCCGACCTGAACAGTTGGAAGGAAGTGCTGCTGCGCCACTCGATCCAGCCGATCCAGCAATTCCGCTACACCGTGGGCAAGAACGCCACCGACTCGGCGATGATTATCGACGCGATGGACCTGCTCTACTCGGCGCGTTTCGACGGCTTCTGTATCGTGTCCAGCGACAGCGACTTCACCCGGCTGGCCTCACGCATCCGCGAATCGGGGCAGACCGTGTACGGCTTCGGCGAGAAGAAGACGCCCGAGCCGTTCCGCACCGCCTGCGACAAGTTCATCTATACCGAGGTGCTGGTACAGGCCACCGAAGCCGAGCCCAGCGCCGGCGTGAAAAGGCGCAGTGCGAAGGAACTGCGCGGTGACAGCCAACTGATGAACCTGCTGCGCAACGCGATCGAGGGAGCCTCGGACGACTCCGGCTGGGCCAGCCTGGGTGTCGTCGGCAGCATCATCAACAAGCAGTCGCCCGACTTCGATTCGCGTAACTACGGCTACGCCAAGCTCAGCGGCCTGATCAAGGGCATCGGCCTGTTCGAAACCGACGAACGCCAGATCGGCAACGGCAAGCACGTGTACGTGCGACCTCGCAGCGGCAGGAAGTGAGCGAGCCGCTGCACCGCCACCTCGACGCGGCGCTGGCGGCCGTGCCGGCGGCGGCGCTGGCGGTCGCCTTCAGCGGCGGCCCCGATTCCACCGCGCTGTTGCACGCACTGGCGCAACTGCCCGAGGCGCGCATGCGCGGCCTGCGCGCGCTGCATGTGGATCACGGCCTGCACGCCGACAGCGTACGCTGGGCAGAGCATTGCCGTACTTTCTGCAACGCGCTCGAGGTGGCATGCGAAGTGTTGTGCGTTCAAGTGGAACGGAACACCGGCGTGGGCCTGGAAGCTGCCGCGCGCTACGCTCGCCACGATGCGCTGGCCCGCCATCTGCACGAGGGCGAGTGGCTGCTGTTCGGCCACCATCGCGATGACCAGGTCGAGACCGTGCTGCTGAAGCTGCTGCGCGGCGCCGGGCCGGAAGGACTGGGCGGCATGCGCGTGCTGCGCCCATTCGGCCGCGGACAGTTGTGGCGGCCTCTGCTGGAACTCTCGCGCACGCAACTGCGCGACTACGTCGACGCGCACCAGCTCGACTGCATCGATGATCCCTCCAACATCGACACCGGGCTGGCGCGCAACCACCTGCGCCACGAGATCCTGCCCCGACTGCAGCGCCACTGGCCGCAGGCGGCCGACTCGATTTTGCACAGTGCCGCGCTCAGCCGTGCCGCGGCCGACGCCCTGCGCAGCCAATGGCTGGCCGCTTTCGACATCTTGCATGATCGCGCCGGCGGCAGCCTGGACGCACGTGGCTGGCTGGCGTTGATGCCGGCGCTGCGCGAGCCGCTGCTCGACCACTGGCTGCATGCGCGCGGCCTGCCCGCACCCACCACGGCGCAGCGGCAGCAGATCGAGCGGCAATGTGGCGCGCGTGCGGGCCAGTTGCCGTGCATCCGCTGGCCTGGTGCCGAACTGCACATCTGGAAGGGGCGGCTGTGGGCCTTGCCACCCCGGCGCGCCCTGTCGCCCGACTGGCAGCGCGCCTGGCACGGCGAGCCACTGACGCTGCCCGATGGCGGCGAGCTGACGCTCGATGTCGACGGCGCTCGCCTGCACGAACCCCTGCAGGTACGCCTGCGCCGGGGCGGCGAGCGCATCAAGCCCGCAGGCGATGCACATACGCGCGAGTTGCGCGACCTGTTCCAGCAGGCGCAGTTGCCCCCCTGGCAGCGCGATGTCTGTCCGCTGTTGTACGCAGATGGGGAGCTGGTCGCGGTGGCCGATCGCTGGCTGAGCGCACGCGGTGCGGCGATTTTTGCGCAGGCTGGCGCACTGCCGCGCTGGCACCCCGGGCGCTGATCTCCACGCGCCCCGCGCCAAGTCCTCCGCATGCCCCGCACCAAACCACCGTAGGGCGGCTCAAGGAGCGCAGCGACGGAGCCGCCGACGCCCCAACGACCACGAAACATCCGGACACCGCGGCGGTTCCGGCCTGCGGCCTTGAACCACCCTACAACGCCCCAACGCCCCGCCAACCGTAGGGCGGCTCAAGGAGCGCAGCGACGGAGCCGCCGACGCCCCAACGACCACGAAACATCCGGACACCGCGGCGGTTCCGGCCTGCGGCCTTGAACCGCCCTACAACGCGCTGCGCGGATTGATTCCGCAGGCGCGCTGCGCTAGCGTGGCAGGTCATGGCCAAGACCGTTCCCAAGACCACGTCCACTCCCGCCGACGCCACTCCTGTCGCCGACTTTGAACACTCCCTCGACGAACTGGAACAACTGGTTGCGAAGATGGAGGGCGGCGAGTTGAGTCTGGACGAATCGCTTGCCTCGTTCGAGCGCGGCATCGGTTTGTTCCGCCACTGCCAGCAGTCGCTGCAACAGGCGGAATTGCGCGTGCGACTGTTGCTGGATCCCGATGCTCCCGAACACGCCGAACCGTTTGAACCCGAACCCTGAGTCCGCCGAGCTCGGCCCTGCCCTGCAATTATTGATTGCGCGCGCCGAACGGGCGCTCGCCCGCAGCCTGCCGCCGGCCGACCACTCCTCCAGCGAGCTGCAACGCGCCATGCGTTACGCCGTGCTGGGCGGCGGCAAACGGCTGCGCCCGATGCTGGTCTACGCCACCGCACAAGCGCTGGGCGAGGACTACGGGTGGCTGGACGCGGCCGCCTGCGCGGTGGAGTTGATCCACGCCTACTCGCTGGTGCATGACGATCTGCCGGCCATGGACGACGATGCACTGCGCCGCGGCCGCCCGACCTGCCACGTCATGTTCGGCGAAGCGATGGCGATACTTGCCGGCGACGCCTTGCAGGCACTGGCTTTCGAGCTGCTCGCCGACCACCATGCCGAGGGCTTCGAACCGACCGTGCGTATCGCGATGCTGCACGCCCTGGGCCGCGCCTGTGGTGCCGAAGGCATGGCCGGCGGCCAGGCGTTGGACCTGACTGCGGTGGGGCAGCCGCTCGGCCCGGAAGAACTGGAACACATGCATGCCTGCAAAACCGGTGCGCTGATCCGCGCCTCGGTGCAATTGGGCGCCCTCGCTGCGGACGCGGACACGCAGGCGCTGAAGGCGCTGGACGACTATGCCAGCGCGGTCGGCCTGGCCTTCCAGGTGCGCGACGACATCCTGGATGTTGAAGGCGAACCTGCGGTGATCGGCAAGACCGCCGGCAAGGATGCGGCCGCCGCCAAACCCACGTTCCCCTCGATCATCGGACTCGACGCCTCGCGTGCCAGGCTCGCCGAGTTGACCGACATCGCGCTGGACGCGATCGCGCCCTGGGGCGAACGTGCGGCGTTGCTGCGCGAACTGGCCCACTACTCGGCCAACCGCCGGCACTGAAACCGGAAGGCGGCGGCACGGCCACCTTCCGGTTCCGTCCCGACGGTGCGCCTACTTGACCAGCCGCAACGTGAACGGGTAACGGTAGGACACGCCGTCGTTGGCCTTGACCCCCGCGATGATGGTGAACACCAGCCAGCCGATGCCGATGATGACCCAGAGCGGGATCGCGATGATCAGGCCGATGCCCAGCGTCATCACCGACAACAGGAACAGGGCCACGAACACAATCGCCACCGTGATGTTGAAGTTCAGGGCCTCCTTGCCCTGATCGTTGACGAACGGCATGGTGTCCTTCTTGATCAGCCAGATCACCAACGGACCGATGAAACAACCCCAGCCGCCGCCGAGCGCACCGGTGAGGATGGCGCCGAGCAACGCCGACAGATGGGCGAACATCGCCCATTGCCGCTCCTCGGCGGGGGGGACACCGGCCACGGGTTCGCCGGACGGGGGCGGAACGACGGATTCGGGTGGAACGCTCATGCGCATCTCCTACAAAGTCGGAACGTGCGGCAATGGTTCGCCGGCCAGTCGCCGGTGCTGCCGATGCTAGCAAGCTTCCACACGTCCTGGCGAAAGAATCTGCGGCATATGCGGAAACAATCCCGATCAGCGTAGGGATCCAGCCGCCGGATGCCCCTCCCCCGTCGGCAACCTTGTGGTCCCCTGCGGGTGACAAGGCGGCGCGGACAGGGCGTGAGCGTCCTGCCGGGCGCCGCCACGTCGGACGCGGCCCGGATCCTCCCAGTCCATCTCCCCGACAGGGGAAGCCCCGGGGCCGATCGGGTGCCAGCAAGGCACGGACGGAGGCATTTGTCATGTCGCAGTGCAACTAGGCGCGGCAAGTGGATCGGTTACCCTTGCCCGGTTGTGATCCATTCAGGGTCCTTCTGCGCCGGCACGTGCCTGCACGTCGCCACGGTCTGAACCACGTACGGAAAACCTATGGCAACCCAGAATCCGCCAGTTTCGAAGACCCGCTCCTTCAGCACCGTATTCCTGATCGAAATGTGGGAGCGTTTCGGTTACTACGGCATGCAGGCGCTCATCGTCTACTACATGGTGCAGCGGCTGGGCTTCACCGACGATCGCGCCAACCTGACCTGGAGCGCGGCTGCCGCGCTGATCTATGTGGCCCCGGCCATCGGCGGCTGGATCGGCGACAAGGTGCTGGGAACCCGGCGCACCATGCTGCTGGGCGCGGTGATCCTGTCGGTCGGCTACGCACTGATGACCGTACCCACCGAGAGCGTGTGGTTCCTGTTCTGCTCGCTGGGCGTGATCGTGGTCGGCAACGGCCTGTTCAAGGCGAACGCCGGCAACCTGGTGCGCAAGATCTACGAAGGGGACGATTCGCGCATCGACAGCGCCTTCACCATCTACTACATGGCCGTGAACCTGGGCTCGATGGTGTCGATGCTGCTGACCCCGAAGATCAAGGATTACGTCAACGCCGCCTACCAGAACGAGATGGGTTGGCATGCCGCCTTCGGCGTGTGCGCCGCCGGCCTGCTGGTCGGCCTGGCCAATTACTTCGTGATGCGCAACACGATGCGCCATATCGGCTCGGAGCCCGACCAGAAGCCGGTGCAGGTCAACAAGTTGCTGGCGGTACTGGCCCTGGGCGTGGTTGCGGTGTTCGCCTCGGCGCTGGTGCTGCAGTACGAGGACGTGGCGCGGATTTTCGTCTACACCGCCGGTGTCGTGGTGCTCGGCATCTTCGCCTACCTGATCCGCAACAGCCAGCGCAATGAACGCGCCGGACTGATTGCTGCGCTGGTGCTGACCGTGCAGACGGTGTTTTTCTTCATCTTCTACCAGCAGATGTCGACCTCGCTGAACCTGTTTGCGCTGCGCAACGTGGACTGGAGCTTCGATATCTTCGGCTTTCACCTGTGGACGTGGTCGCCTGCGCAGTTCCAGGCGTTCAACCCGATCTGGATCTTCATCCTCAGCCCGGTCCTGGCCCTCATCTATACCCGCGCCGGCAAGAGCGGCAAGGATATTTCCATCGCCGCCAAGTTCGCCCTGGGCTTCGCCGCGGTGGCGGTGGGCTTCTTCATCTACAGCGCGGCCGCACATTTCACCACCTCGCCGGGCAAGACCACCTCGTGGATCATGGTGTGGGGCTACGGCTCCTCGTCGCTGGGCGAGTTGCTGGTCAGCGGCCTGGGCCTGGCGATGATCGCCCGTTACGTGCCGGCGCGGATGGGCGGCTTCATGATGGGCGCCTACTTCGTCGCCTCGGGCATTTCGCAGTATCTGGGCGGCGTGGTGGCCAACTACGCCAGCGTGCCGCAGGACGTGACCGACCCGATCCAGACCATGTCGATCTATACCAACCTGTTCTTCTGGCTGGGCGTGGCCGGCGTGATCTGCACCCTGATTGCGCTGGCCGTGCTGCCGCTGATGAAGAAACTGTCGACCGAGCATCACGCCCACAACGGTACCGACATGCCGCTTCCCACGATCGGTTCGGAGCAGTAGACCGCGCTTTTCCGTGCGACCCGCCTGGTGGCCGGTCGCACGCCTGCAGATACATCCCATGTCCCATCGTCGCCACAAGCCGCGCTCACGCATCGGCCCGTTCGCGCTGACCCGCTCCCTGGCCTGGCTCAGGCTGTCCGCCATCGCCGGACAGAGCGCCGCCGTGCTGGTCAGCGCCTGGTGGTTGAATCTGGCCATACCGCTGTTGCCGCTGCTCTCGGCGATCGGCCTGCTCGCCGTGTTTGCGGTGTTCGCCGCATGGCGCCTGAGGCAGCCATGGCCGGTGCATGTATGGGAAACGATCGGCCATATCGCGGTCGATACCGCGGTGCTGAGCTACCTGCTGTACCTCACCGGCGGCGCGACCAATCCATTCATTACCTTGTTGCTGGTGCCGATCGCACTTAGTGCCGCGGCACTTTCGGCCCGCGCCCTGCTGGCAGCGTCGCTGCTGGCCGCGCTGGCCTACCTGCTGCTGCTGTTCCAGTACGTGCCCCTGCCGCTGCATGGCGAGAACGGCTTTGCCCTGCATGTGGCCGGCATGGCGGTGAACTTCATCATCACCGCCTTGTTGCTGGGCTTTTTCATCAACCGCCTGGCGCGTGCGGTGCGCGCGCAGCAACTGGAGGCCCAGCGCGGGCGCGAACGGGCATTGCGCGACGAAGGCATCCTGGCGATCGCCACCCAGGCCGCCGGCGCCGCGCACGAGCTCAACACACCACTGTCGACCATGCGTACCCTGCTGCCGGAACTGCGCCGCGAGCACGCCGACGACGCCACTCTCGCCGAGGACCTGGAGCTGCTCGAAGAGCAGGTCGATCGTTGCCGCACGATCCTGCGCGAGATGGTCACCTTCGGCAAGGCGCAATTGTCGCAGGAACCGGAACGCATCAGCGTGGGGCGGTTCATCCGCGGTTGCCTGGAGCGTTTCCAGTTGCTGCGGCCGGAGGCCGAGCTGGACCTGGCCCTCGACGACAAGACTGCCGCGATGGCGCTGCGAACGCCGCCGGGCCTGCGTCACGCCTTGATCAACCTGCTCAACAATGCCGCAGACGCCTCGGCCGCGAACCGGTCCAATGCCGTGTCGTTGCAGATCTCCCGCGACGACAACTGGCTGCAGCTGAGCGTGTTCGACCGCGGCCCCGGGTTCGATGCCACCGACGAGCTGCGCCTGATCGGCTATTCACAGAAACAGACCGGGCTGGGCATTGGCCTGGCGCTGGCCGAGGCTACTGCCGAACGGTTGAATGGCGAGCTGGTGGTACGCAACACCGAGCACGGTGCCGAAGTATGCCTGCGCCTGCCGCTTGCGGTCATCGCCGAAACATAGGGGCGTGCAAGCCGGCGCACTTCGGGCAAGAATGGGCATTTGATCCAGCTGAAGGAACGATTGCAATGACCGAGTTGCCCCACGCCGACGCAGCACGCCCGCTGCTGCTGGTCGACGACGATGCCACTTTCTTGCGGGTGCTGGCGCGCGCGCTCAGTTCGCGCGGCTTCGAGGTCATCACCGCGGGAAATTTCGATGAGGCCCGCGCACTGACCCGGCGGCATCGCCCGCGCTACTGCGTGCTGGACCTGAAGCTGGGCGAGGAGAACGGCCTGCGCCTGATCCCCGAGCTGCACACCCTGGTGCCGGACCTGCGCGTACTGTTGCTGACCGGCTACGCCTCGATCGCCACGGCGGTGGAAGCGATCAAGCGCGGCGCCCACGACTACCTGGCCAAGCCCGTCGATGCCGATGCCGTGGTCCGCGCGCTGCTCGAGGGCGACAACGGCGTACCCAACGACAACGAGCTACCGGATGCGCCCGAGCAGCCGCTGGCCTTGCGCCGACTGGAGTGGGAACATATCCAGCGTGTCCTGACCGAGTGCGACGGCAACATCTCCGAAACCGCGCGCCGCCTCGGCATGCATCGCCGCACCCTGCAGCGCAAGCTGAGCAAGCACCCGGTGCGCGAACGGCCCGACCTCAACGACTGAGCCGCGGCAACCCCGTAGATCAGGGCACGGGGAGCGCAGCCGGTGCCGGGCAGCTCTCGCCGGGGCCAAACATCCGATCGCGCCGCCCCAGCTTGCGACAACACGCCCCCTCATGCCACGCCTGCGCAAGGGCAACGACGCGAACATAGCCGGGGCCAGCCATGATTTCGTCGTGGAAATCGGCCATGCGACCTTCGTACGAGGCGGGCCGATGCCAATCCGGCGTATCCTTGTACATTGGTTCTCCTGAGCAGGAACGCATCGCAATGAACAAGGTTTATCCGAGCGCGACCCAAGCCCTTGACGGCCTGTTGTTCGACGACATGACGATCGCCGCCGGCGGTTTCGGCCTGTGCGGCATCCCCGAAAACCTGATTGGCGCCTTGCTGGAGGCTGGCACCAAGGGCCTGACCATCGTGGGCAACAACGCCGGCGTGGACGATTTCGGCATGGGTCCGCTGCTGAAGACGCATCAGGTCAAACGTGTGTATGCCTCCTATGTAGGCGAGAACAAGGAGTTCGAGCGGCAGACGCTGGCCGGGGAACTGGAACTGCACCTGACCCCACAAGGCACCTTGGCCGAGAAACTGCGCGCAGGCGGCGCCGGCATCCCCGGTTTCTACACGCGCACCGGCTTCGGCACCAAGCTGGCCGAGGGCAAGGAGACCAGGACCTTCGGCGGCAAAGAATATGTGCTGGAAGAATCCATCACCACGGACCTGTCGATCGTGAAGGCATGGAAGGGCGACGCACACGGCAATCTGGTGTTCCGCAAGACCGCGCGCAACTTCAATCCGATGATCGCCACCTGCGGCAAGGTCTGCGTGGCCGAGGTGGAGCACCTGGTACCGGTGGGTGAACTGGATCCGAACAACATCCACGTGCCGGGCATCTACGTCGACCGCATCGTGCAGGGCGAGAAATACGAGAAGCGGATCGAGTTCCGCACCATCGCCGGGGTCGTCTCCGGCAAGGAAAACCCGACCCGCACGGCGATGGCCAAGCGTGCCGCCAAGGAGCTCAAGGATGGCTTCTACGTGAATCTGGGCATCGGGATCCCGACCATGGTGGCGAACCACATCCCCGACGGCATCAACGTCACCTTGCAGTCGGAGAATGGCCTGCTCGGGATCGGCCCGTTCCCCACCGAGGAGCAGCTCGACCCGGATCTGATCAACGCCGGCAAGCAGACCATCACCACCCTGCCCGGTTCCAGCTTCTTCTCCAGTGCCGATTCGTTCGCGATGATCCGCGGCGGCCATATCGACCTCTCGATCCTGGGCGGGCTGGAGGTTTCCGCGAAGGGTGACCTGGCCAACTGGATGGTACCGGGCAAGATGGTCAAGGGGCCGGGCGGTGCGATGGACCTGGTCAGTGGCGTCAAGCGCGTGGTGGTGCTGATGGAGCACTGCGCGAAGGACGGTTCGCCCAAGATCAAGGATCAATGCGACCTGCCGCTGACCGGCAAGCAGGTAGTGGACCTGGTCATCACCGACCTGTGCGTGTTCGAGGTGGAGAAGGGCAAGGGCCTGACCCTGATCGAACTCAACGACGGCGTGACGCTGGACGAGGTCAAGGCGAAGACCGGTTGCGCATTTGCCGTGAGTGCGACGCTCCAGGCCGGCTGAGTTCCCTTCAGGAGCGCACTCCGTGCGCTCCTACGCCGTCCCGTCGACTACCGGCAGCGGGTCCGGAAAACGGATGCGTGCAACGTTCTCCCGACCGAGCCGGGTCTGCAACTCCAGCGGCCAGCCGAAACGGTCGCTGATCTGGCGCGCAATCGCCAGTTCGAAACCGTGCCGGTCGGCTCGCGGCGGGTCGGCACCACTGCCGGCATCATCCGGATCGAGCCGGTTGCTCACGCTCACCATGCCCGGTTCCACAACGACCACCACGCTGCCGCGCTCGGCCTGCTGACAGGCATTGCGCAGCAACTGCCAGCACAGCACCGAAAACACCCGCGGTGAACCTTCCAGAGCGAAGCGTGCCGACTGCTCCAGGTGCAACTCGATCGGCCTCCCGGCGAACAATTCCCGGGCGGCCTGCAATTCGCGCTCCAGCACGTCGTTGACCACGAAGCGTTCCGCGTCGCACGGCGTATCGGCATCGCGCGCCAGTACCAGCAACGCCTCCACCAGCATCTCCAGTTCGCGCGAGGCGCGGTGGATACGCCGTACCGCACGGGTGCCGAACTCGCTCAGGCCCGGCTCATCGGCCAGCATGTCGCTCGACATCTTGATCACGGTGAGCGGGCTGCGCAGCTCGTGGCTGGCGTCGCGGGTGAAGTTGCGCTCACGCTGGTTGTAACCGGCGATGCGGGTGGCGAAGCCGTGCAGGCCGCGCGCCAGCGAAACCACATCGGCATCCGCACGTCGGGACAGCCGCTCCGGGTGGAATGCCTCCGGGTCGGGCGCCTCGTCGCTCCAGCCATCGATCACCCTGGCCAGCAAGCGGATCGGCCGCCACTCGTGCTGGGTCGCCAGATAGGCGAGCAAGGAGGTGATCAGGATCAACACGATCACCGCTGCCCACGGCGCCACGTTGAAGATGCCCATGGCACAGACGATCACCACCGCCACGAACTGCAGTCCGAACACCCATGCAATGCGCCGCTTGAAGGCTCCCACCCGGAATGGGATGGCACTCGAGGCCCTGCTGTTCATTACCTTCGCCGTGTCAATGTCACGCGGGCTGGTTGGCCGCCACCATTTCCGATTCGAGATCCGCCAGACGGTAGCCAGCCGAATGGATGGTATGTAACAAAGGCCGTGAGAAGGGTTTGTCGATGATGCGTCTCAGATTGTACAAGTGTGAACGCAAGGTATCGGAATCGGGCAGCGTGTCACCCCAGATCTCGCGCTCGATGTCGCGCCGGCTGACCACCCGCGGCGACTCGCGCATCAGGATCGCCAGCAATTTCAGCCCGATCGGCGAAACGACCAGTTCCTGCCCGTCGCGGGTCAGACGCAAGGTGGCGGTATCCAGGGTCATGTCGCCGACGGTGAGCACCTCGGTGGATACCTGGCGGCGGTCGCGACGGATCAGCGCCCGCAGGCGCGCCTCCAGCTCACGCACCTCGAACGGCTTCACCAGGTAGTCATCGGCACCTGCCTCCAGGCCAACCAGCTTGTCCTCCAGCGTATCGCGCGCGGTCAGCATCAGCACGGGCGTGGATTTTTTCGCTTCCTTGCGCAGCTTGCGGCAGACTTCCAGACCATCCAGCCCGGGCAACATCAGGTCCAGCACGATCACGTCGTAACTGTTGGATACGGCCAGGTGCAAACCGCTGACGCCATCGGCGGCATAGTCCACCGAGTAACGCCGCCGCTCCAGAAACTCGCCCACCATTTCGGCGATCTGGCGGTTGTCCTCCACCAACAGAATCAGCCCTGCCTGCTCGTCATGTGTGGTCATCTCTTCCTCGCTACCGTTGATTTCACATTTGTGAAGATATAAACCACAGTAGCGTGACGACCATGTGAATGCGGCGTCGACGATCGATGCCGCATCCGGCCCGTCGTTCAATGCAACAACAGCGGTTGCAGCTGTTTCCATACGTTGTCCAGCACGTGCGGCTCGGCGCTGGCCGACGGATGCAGGCCGTCGTCCTGCATCAGAGACTGATCCAGCGCAATGCCGTCGAGCAGGAACGGCACCAGGGCGACACCCCGCTCGCGCGCCAGATCGGCATAGATCGCGCGCAGGCCTTCGCGATATTGCGGACCGTAATTGACGGGCAGCTCGATCCCCAGCAGCAACACGCGCACCTTGTGCCGCTGCGCCAGCTCGATCATCGCCGTCAGGTTGTCGCGCAGCGCCGTCAGCGGCAATCCGCGCAAGCCGTCATTCGCGCCCAGTTCGATCACCAGCACCGAGGGGTGGTATTCCTCCAGCAGCGCCGGCAACCGGTTGCGTCCGCTCAGCGAGGTCTCACCGCTGATGCTGGCATTGACCACCGTCCACTTCGGCACCATCTTGGCAAGACGCGTGTCCAGCAGGTGCACCCAGCCGGACTCGACCGGGATGTTGTGCGCGGCAGAAAGCGAATCCCCCATGACCAGCACGGTTTCCGGTACAGCCGCATGGGCGGCGCCGATACCGCACAGAAAAACCAGCAACCACAGGCATCGACGCATGAATGATCCTACCCGTCCGCTCCTCGAAGCCCGTGATGTTAGCAAGTCGGTGCGCGGCCCGGAGGGCAGGCTGGACATCCTGTCCGGCGTCGACCTGCGCATCATGGCCGGCGAGAGCTTCGCCATCATGGGCGCCTCCGGCTCGGGCAAGACCACCCTGCTTGGCCTGCTGGCCGGCCTGGACACGCCCGATGCCGGCGAGATCATGCTGGACGGCCACGCCCTGCATCAACTCGACGAAGAGGCCCGCGCGGACCTGCGCCGACGCCTGGTCGGTTTCGTGTTCCAGTCGTTCCACCTGCTGCCCGCGCTCACCGCCGAGGAAAACGTGATGCTGCCGTTGGAGCTCGAAGGCAGCAGTGACGCGCGAAGCCGCGCACGCGACGCCCTCGACGCGGTGGGGTTGTCAGCACGGCGACGCCATTATCCGGCCCAGCTTTCCGGGGGCGAGCAGCAGCGCGTGGCGATCGCACGCGCCTTCGTACATGAGCCGCGGGTGCTGTTTGCCGATGAACCCACCGGCAATCTCGACCAGCGCACCGGACACCACGTCTGCGACCTGCTGTTTGCGCTGAACCGCGACCACCGCACCACCCTGGTGCTGGTCACCCACGACACCACCCTGGCCGCGCGCTGCCAGCGCGGGATCGAGCTGGATGAAGGTCGCGTCGCAGCGGGCGCGCACGCATGAACATGCTGCGACTCGCGCTGCGCAACCTGCGCCGCGAATGGCGCCTGCCCGAGCTGCGCACGCTGGCCGCCTCGCTGGTGCTGGCAGTGGTCGCGCTGGGCGTGGTGGCTACGCTCGCCACGCGGATCGAACGTGGCATGCTGGCCAGCGCCGCCGAACTGATCGGCGGCGATGTCGGGATCCGTTCACCGCAGGCCCTGCCCGAGAGCTTCGCCGCCAGAGCGCAGCAGGATGGCCTGGCGCTTACCCGCACGGCGGACTTCCCCAGCGTAGCGTTCGCCCACCGGCAAACCCAGTTGCTCGACGTGGAAGCCACCGAGGCCCACTACCCGCTGCGCGGCACGCTGGAGCTGGCCGATGCCGCGGGGCGCCACCGCATCGGACACGCCCCGGCGCAAGGTGACGTCTATCTGGATCATCGCGCGCTGGTGGCGTTGGGCCTGAAGGTAGGCGACCGGCTGCAGTTGGGCGGGCGCGAGCTCACGATCACTGCCGAGCTGGTGCGCCAGCCCGATGGTGGCCAGCTGCTGGCATTGGCCCCCCGCGCGATGATGAACCTGGCCGATGCCGAGGCCGCCGGCTTGCTCGGCGTGGGCAGCCGCGCGCGCCATCGCCTGCTGCTGGCAGGCACTCCGGCACAGGTGCAGCGGTGGCGCGACTGGGCGCAGACCGCCACGCTGCCGCAAGGCGCCCAGCTGATCACGCCGGAGCAGACCCAGGAACGCATGCGCAGCGCGTTCGATCGCGGCGGCGCCTTCCTGCGCCTGACTGCCTTGCTGTCGGCCCTGCTGGCGGGCATCGCCATCGCACTGTCCGCGCAGCGCTACGCGCGGCGCAAGACTACCGAGGTGGCCTTGCTGCGTGCGCTGGGCACCTCACGACGGCGTGTGCTGGGCCTGCTGCTGGGCACGTTGGGCGCACTGGCGCTGCCGGCTACCGCGCTCGGCGTGCTGCTGGCGCTGGGCCTGGCACAACTGGCGTGGCTGCTGGCCAGCCAACTGTTCGGCAACGTGCCCACCTCACTGCCGTGGGCACCCGCGTTGGCCGCTGCCGCGATGGGTATCGCCGTGCTGGCCGGCTTCGCCCTGCCGCCACTGGCACGGCTGGCCGAGGTGCCGCCGGTGGCGGTGTTCCGCCAGAGCATGACCCGGCGCGCGCGCCGTTTCGACGCGTTGTATCTGATTCCCGCACTGGTGGCACTGGGCCTGATCTGGAGCCAGAGCAGTTCGTTCAAGCTCGCCGGCATCCTTGCCGCCAGCCTGCTCGGCGTGGCGGCCATCGCCGCACTGCTGGCCGTGTTGCTGTTGTGGCTGGCGCGACGCGTGGCTCCCGGCGCGCACCCAGCGCTGCGCCTGGGGCTGGCCGCGCTGGCGCGACGCCGGATGCTGAGCGTGGTCCAGGCCACGTCGCTGAGCCTGGGACTGTGCGCCCTGCTGGTACTGGCGATCGTGGCACCGTCGCTGCTGCAAGGCTGGCGCCAGGAGTTGCCCGCCGACACGCCGAACTGGTTCGCGCTGAATCTGCAGGACGACCAGCGTCCCGGCTTCGCGCTGGCGCTGCAACAGGCCGGGGCCGACCAACTCAACATGCTGCCGCTGGCGATGGGAAAACTCACCGCGATCAACGGTCAGCCGGTCGACCGGCTCCATTTCGATGACGCACGCGCGAAGGACTGGGCCGATCGACAGCTGCGGCTGTCGTGGGCCGGCACGCTGCCACCGGCCAACGAGGTGATTGCCGGCCGCTGGGCCGGCCCGGCACCGGCGCAGCCCGAGGTGTCGATCGACACCACGTGGCGGGACATGTTCGCGCTGAAACTGGGCGACACGCTGACCTTCCACATCGGCGAGCGCACCATCCAGGCTACGGTGGGCAGCGTGCGCCAGGTCGACTGGAGCTCGTTCCGGGTCAACTTCTTCCTGTTGCTGGACCCGGCGCACGCCGGTGAGCTGCCGCACACCTGGCTGGCCAGCTTCCACCTGCCCGGTGGTCATGCAGAAGCATTGGCGCAACTCTCGCGCGACTACGGCAATCTCAGCCTGATCGATGTCGACGCGCTGCTTGATCGGGTGCGCGAGATCGTCGATCGGGTTGGCAGCGCAGTGCGCTGGATTCTCGGTTTCAGCCTGCTCGCCGGCGCGCTGGTGCTGGCCGCGTCACTCGCCGCCAGCGCCGCCGAACGCCGCCACGAGGCGGCCCTGTTGCGTACGCTGGGCGCGCGCCGCGCGCAGTTGCGGGTGGCGGCCGCGTGCGAGTTTGCGCTGCTCGGCCTGGTCGCCGGCCTCACGGCCGCGCTCGGCGCCGCCGGTGCCGGGTTGTGGCTGGGACACGCGGTATTCCACATCGACGGCTTCGTGCCGCCGCCGTGGCCATTGGCAACGGCCGCGCTCGCGGCGGCCATTGTGGTGATGCTGCTGGGCCTGGCTGGGACGCGCAAGATCGTCCATACCCCACCGATGCGGCTGTTGCGGGAAAGTTGACGGAGCCGTCCCTACTCTCGCCGATGCGCCTTCGGGGCCCGCACCTTGATCTCACTCCCCCACATCGACTGGCGCGCGCGCCTCAGGAGCGAATGGCTGCTGCTGGCCACGTTCGCCGCCATCTTCCTCGGCCTCGGTCACTTCGCGGCGCTGCCGTTGGTGCAACATGCACTTGATCGACTCGACTTCAACCAGCCGCTCACGCTCTACGTCAGCGGCATCGTCGCCTCGCAGCTGATCAGCAACGTGCCGGCCACCGTGCTGTTGCTGGAACGCGCACCCGATCCACTCGCGCTGGCCGTGGCCGTGAACGTGGGCGGTTTCGGCCTCGCGATCGGCTCGATGGCGAACCTGATCGCCCTGCGCCTGGCCAGACAACCACACGGATCGCGGCAATTCCACCGGGTGTCGATACCCTTCCTGCTGGCATGCGCGCCACTGGTGTACCTGGCCTGGCGCTGCACAAATGGGTAGGAGCCCGCTCGCGGGCGATGTACTTGGTCGGGATTCGGGATTCGGAAATTTGGATTTGGGAATCGCAAGAGCTAAGGGCAAGGACAAGGGCAGACGCATCGCCCGCGAGCGGGCTCCTACGCGGTCCATCAATCGTCGTGCGGCACGTCTACCTTGCCTTTGACTCCGGAATGATTGACGTCACCGCTGCCCTTGGCACCAAGCGTGAAGTCACCCGCCACGTCGTTCACGGTCAAATCCCCCGACCCCAGCGTGCCGGCGCTGACGCTGCCGCCGACCTGGCGCAGGGTGACGTCGCCGGAACCGATGCTGCCGACCTTGGCGTCGCCCCCGATGTCCGAAACCTTCAGGTCACCCGAACCCACCGAGCCCGCGTCCAGACTGCCGACACCGGTGGCATCGACATCGCCCGAACCCACGCTGGTGGAGAATTTCCCCGCTACCTGACGCACGTGCAGATCGCCCGAGCCCACGATCGTCTGCAGTTCCCGCACGCCGCGCACGTCGGCGTCACCCGAACCGACGCCGACCGTCACCGGCATGGACGCCGGCAACTGCACGGTGACCTCCAGATTGGCGTAGGAACTGCCGAACAGGTTGAACGTGGAATGACCATGGCCGCCGAGGTCGATCTGCAACTGGTCGCCCTGGCGGCGCTGGGTGACTTGCAATTGATCCAGTACCGACGATTCCGAGGCGCAGGCCCGTCCGGTGAGGCGCAACCCCTGGTTGCTGTCGCTGCCGACGAGATGCAGGTCCTGGCCGTGCACGTCGATATGCACCGACTTCACGCCGGCCAGATCGAGCTGGAGATTGCGCGGCGCCTCGAATTTGCAGGGCGAGGCAAACGCGGCGCACGGGGCGAGCAGCAACGCGGCAAGAGCGAGACGACGCATGGACGGACTCCTGGTGGGCGGGATACCCGTTGGGATGCAGCCGGCGGGCAAAAGGTTGCAACAGCCGTCACAAGCCCGCTCGGCCGGGGGATTCAGTCAGTCGACTCCTGCGCCTTGGCCCGCTGCCACAACGCTTCCTGCGCGGCGAGGTCACGCTCGGCGAAGGTGCCGCCATCGCCTGCCGCCAACTCCTCCATCCTGCGGAAGCGCCGCTCGAACTTGGCATTGGCATGGCGCAAGGCGCGCGAGAAGTCGACGCCGGCGTGGCGGGCCAGGTTCACCGCGACAAACAACACGTCGCCGATCTCATCCTCGAGCCGTGCCGGATCGGCGCCCTGCTCGAACTCGGCACGCACCTCGCCGACCTCCTCGATCAGCTTGTCCAGCACCGGCTGCGGGCCAGGCCAGCTGAATCCAACTGTCGCCGCCCGCTGCTGCAGCTTCATGGCACGCTTCCACTCCGGCAGTCCGCTGGAGATGCCGGCGAGCACGCTGGCGTCGGAAGCCCCGCCTTTGTCCACCCGTTCGGCGGCCTTGATCTCCTCCCATGCGCGCACCTGCTCTGCCATGTCGGCGTAGCGCACATCACCGAACACGTGCGGATGCCGCCGTCGCATCTTGCTGCTGATTGCATGCACCACGTCGGCGAACCCGAACCGCCCCGCCTCCTCGGCCATGCGCGCATGGAACACCACCTGCAGCAGCAGGTCGCCCAGTTCATCGCGCAGGTCGTCGAAGTCGCCACGGTCGATCGCGTCGGCCACTTCGTAGGCCTCCTCGATCGTGTACGGCGCGATCGAGGCGAAATCCTGCCGCACGTCCCACGGACAACCACCTTCGGGGTCGCGCAGCCGCGCCATGATCGCCAGCAAATCGTCCAGTCCGTAGCGCCCGTCCTCACTCATGCCGCAAAAACACCCGAGAACACCGAAATGCCTTCTCCGTTCCGGTGCGAAGACTGGAATGAGGGACTACACCGCCGAAACATCCATCCAGGTCACTCACGAACCACCCCGCGCAACCGCGCCGCCCAGTCGATCGAACCATCTCCCACCGCGATGAACTCCGGATTCAACAACGATTCCCCCCGGTTGTATCGAAACGGCCGACCTTCGAGGTCCAGCACCGCGCCGCCGGCTTCATCCACCACGCACTGCGCAGCTGCGGTGTCCCATTCGCTGGTTGCACCCAGGCGCAGATACACATCCGCATCGCCGCGCGCGATCAGGCAGAATTTCAACGAGGAGCCCAGCGGCAGCATCCGGTAGTCGGCGCCGATCAACTGTTCCAGCACGCTGCCTTGCGTCCCGCCATGGGAGCGACTGCCCGCCACCGTCGGCGGCTGGGCCAATGCGCGCGAGCGAAGGCCCCGCCACCCGCCACCGGCCCGGTGCTGCAACCAGGCCCCCTTCCCATGCTCGGCGACGTAGAGCTCGCCGGTGACCGGCGCCAGGACCACGCCAAGCACGGAACGGTGCTGATCGATCAGAGCGATGTTGACCGTGAACTCATCGTTGCGCTTGATGAACTCGCGGGTTCCGTCGAGCGGGTCGACCAGCCAGTAACGCGACCAGTGCTTGCGCTGTGCCCACGGCAAGGCCTTGGCTTCTTCCGAAAGGATGGGCAGGCGCGGTTCCAGTCGACCCAGCCCGGCCAGGATGACTTGCTGCGCCGCCAGGTCGGCGGCGGTCAACGGCGAGGCGTCGGCCTTGGTCTGCACCGCGAAATCGCCGTGGTAGACCTTGAGAATGGCGTCGCCGGCAGCACGTGCGATCTCGCCGATGCGACGGGAAAGTTGCGGCGGCATGATCATGCTCGCGGAAAACGGCCGGCAAGATACTCGCGCGCCATGAACAACGCGGCGATCGAGCGACCGTCGGTGACGTCATCGCGCCCCAGCAGGGTGTGCAGCTCGGCCATCTTCCATGGCACCACGTCGAGCTCCTCCGGCTCGTCGCCGGGCAATTTCTCCGGGTACAGATCCTGTGCCAGGACCACGTGCGTCATGTGCGTCATGTAGGACGGCGACAGCGACAGCTTGTGCAGCACCTGCAACTGGCGCGCGCCGAAGCCGATCTCCTCCTTCAGCTCGCGATCGGCCCCCTGCTCGGCCGTTTCACCCGGATCCAGGCGCCCCTTGGGCAGGCCGAGCTCGTAGCGGCCCACGCCGCCGCCGTATTCGCGCACCAGCAGCACGGTCTTGTCGTCGAGCATCGGCACCATGATCACCGCACCGGGACCGCCAGTTTTCAGCCGCTCATAGGTACGCCGCGCACCATTGGAGAACTCGAGGTCGAGCTGTTCGATCCGCAGCAAACGACTGTGTGTCACGTCCCGCGTGGCATGGATGGTGGGCAGCTTGCGCATCCGGTGATTCTAGCGCGCCGACTTGCGCAGGCGCTGCAGGGCCTGCGCATGGATCGGTGGGGTGCCGGCCAGTACGCTGCGCGTCTCCAGCGACAATGGCGCACCGTCGAGATCGGTGAACACGCCGCCGGCCTCGCGCACGATCACCGCCAGTGCGGCGATGTCGAGGATGTTGACATCCGACTCGATCACCAGGTCCAGGCTGCCGCGCGCCAGCAGGTGGTAGTGGCAGAAGTCGCCGTAGCCGCGGATCCGGTTGCTGTCCCGGATCAGCCCACCCAGTGCGTCCCAGCGCGCATCGGCGGTGAGGGTCCTGACGTTGCCGAGCGACAGCGAGGCATCGCCGATCACGCTGGTGTCCGCCACGCGCACGCCTTCGCCATCGAGCCATGCGCCGCCGTCGGTGCTGGCCCACATCGTCTCGCCATAGACGGGCGCGCTGGAGACGCCCAGTACCAGCTCGCCGCCTTCCATCAAGGCGATCTGGGTGGAGAAGAACGGGGTGCGGCGCACGAAGCTCTTGGTGCCGTCGAGCGGGTCGACCAGCCACAGCAGGCCACCGCGCTCGCCATCGAGGCCGAACTCCTCGCCATAGATCGACGCCTGCGGCAGCGCCGCCTGCAGGATCTGCCTGATCGCCCGCTCGGCCTCTCGATCGGCCACGGTCACCGGGGTGGCGTCGGCCTTCAGCTCCACCTCGACGCCGCGGCGCCAGTAATGCTTGATCACCTCGGCGGCAGCGGCCGCGGCTTCGCGTGCCGCGGCCAGCGCCGAAGCGGCAATATCGGGATTCATGGTTGTGTTGCGCCCTTGTCGGTCGGTGGTACGGTGCCAGCCAGGCCACCGCTTTGCTGGATATGCACGCTGCCATCATCGGATACCGGTCCGAGCCCGGCCAGCCAGCGTTGCAGCGCAGGATCAGTCTGTCGGGCGCGCAACGTGGTGTCCAGTCGCCAACCCAGCGGACTGAGTTGCAGTTGACCCTGGACCTGCAACCGCCCAGCGCCGAGATCGTGCCAGTGCACCTGGATCACCCCCGCTTGCGCCCGCGCCTCAAATTGTATGTCCCCCAATGCCAGATCGCCCTGCTCGGTGCGTAGGGCGGCGCGGCGCCACAGCCCTTGGGCCTCCCCTTGCAACGGCCAGCCGCCTTGCAGCAGCACGTGCGGTGCGGTCAGTTCCAGCCTGCCCAGCGGCCGGCCCGGGAGCGGTCCGGAATACCCATCCAGCGCGGCGAGATCGGCACGCAGACGCACGTCGTCGGCCTCGACACGGCTATCCGGCAAACGCCGCATGGCACCGGAAAACGCCAGTTGCGGCCCGTCAAAAACCAACTGCACGCGCAAGTCGCCGAGCAGCGCGTGCCGGGACACTCGCCAGTGCAGTTGCCCCAGGCGTTGCCCCCCGACAGCGGTCACCTGGCCGGCCTCGCCGTTCCACACCGAGCCATGCACCTGCTGCAGGCGCAACCCATGCAATGACGGCTCGATCCACGGCAGCACCCAGCGTGCCGGCAAGAACCACAGCAACGACACGGCGAGCGCGGCGAGCAGAACCAGCCCGACCAGGGCGCTTCGCAGGTACTTCAAGCGTCGATTCCCGAAAGATCCATGCGTCCACTCGAACGTGCACGGTGCAGCGTCGATCATAGCCCGCTGGCGGCCCCCGAAAACAGGCACGCCGCTGCACGTGGCCTGAAGCGTGCCTGGCACCCGTCCACGCAAATGCACGATCAACAGGAGCCTGCCGGATCTTCCCCGGTCGATCGGCGAATCCATCCGTTATGCTGGCTATTTTCGCCACCCGTGACCCATGCGCACCATCCGACTTTATGCCGAACTGCCACTGACCGTCGGCGCCGAACTGGCGCTGCCGCCGCAAGCAAGCGAACACGCCACCCGCGTGTTGAGACTTTCCGTGGGTGATCGGCTGGTGCTCTTCAACGGCGACGGTTGCGACTACCAGGCCAGCATAAGCGCGGTCGGCAAACGCGAAATGACGGTGCAGGTGACCTCGCGCCGGTTGTTGTGCAACGAATCGCCGCTGTCCTTGATTCTCGCCCAGGGCATCGCGCGCGGCGACAAGATGGACCTGATTGTGCAGAAGGCCACGGAACTCGGCGTCACGGGCATCGTGCCACTGTTGACCGAGCGCTCGGAGGTGAAGCTGGACCCGACCCGGGCGCAAAAACGCCTAGTGCACTGGCGCGCGGTGGCGGCGAGCGCGTGTGAACAGAGTGGGCGCGCGCGTATCCCCGACATCCGGCCGACGACAAGCTTGTCGGCGTGGCTGGCCTCGCTTTCCAACGACGGGTCCCTGCGCCTGGCCTTGTTGCCTGACGCCACCCTCGCATGCCGCGAACTGCGCTTCACCGCGGCCGGCGGGATACTGGTGGTCGGGCCCGAAGGTGGACTGGGCGAACGCGATCTCGCCGCCTTGCATGACGCCGGCTTCGCGGGGTTGCGGTTGGGCCCGCGGACACTGCGCACGGAGACCGCCGGCATGGCGGCGCTCGCATCACTGCAGGCACTGCACGGCGACGGTTGACGGGGCGCGTAAAGCCTGCTGCCGGACTCGCAGGCCGGCCAGCCGGAGCCCGACAGGAAGGCGCGCGTTCAACAACCGGTCAGGACGGACCCGCGGCCTGCGCTGGTCGGTCGCCTCCCGCACCCGCCCCGCCCAACAGGTCCAGCAAGTTCGCCTCGATCCATTCCAGATCGGGAATCACCGCCACGTCGTCGCGCACCAGTACATGCGCGCGCACTCCCGGCGGCAAGCCCTTGCCGTCGTGGGTGGGGATGATCAATTCGGCATTGAGCGTGGTCAGGCGCGGGAAGCCCTGGGTCAGCACCGCAATGAACGGCAGCTTCGGATCGCCGCCCAGCGCCTTGAGCACGGCTACGCGCACCATCAACTCGCTGTCGGTGTCGCCACTGCCCGCCAGGTGCGCGAAAGACACCAGCGGCACACGCCAGCCGCGCCAGGCGATCCGGCCCAACAACCAGGGCGGCGCCCCCTCGACCGGCTCAGGCGTGCTTTGCGTGATCACCTCGGCGATCGTCGCATTGGGCAACAACAGACGCAGGTCGCCAACCGGCACCAGCACGCAGCGGATTTCACGCGGCAACGGATCACTCATGAACACACCTCGATCAGGCGCGCCGCCAGTTCGGGCGGCGTACCGGAAAAACTGACCAGCCGTTCGGCAAGTATCGCGCTGACCATATCGGCGAAATGCTCCCCGGACGACGACTCGACCCAGACCTGGCCGCCACGATCGTGGATCGCCTGCGAACCGGCAACGGCATCGTTGCCTCGCCCGGCGAACACGATCGCCAAGGCATTGCGTCCGAAGGCATGTGCCGCCATGGTCAGGCTGGCATCGATCGACGGCTCTGGCGTGTCCTGGGCTTGCAGCTCCATGCTGCCGTCGCGACGCAGACGCACCTGCTGGCCGCCGGGGACCATCAGCACCTCACCCATTCCCGCACGGCGCCCGGCATCGGCCAGGCGTACCGGCAGCGGGCCATGCCCGGACAGTCGCTCGAGCAACTGCGCATCGGACTGCCTGCCCAGGTGATGGGTGAGCAGGAACGTCAGGCGCGTGGTCGACGGAAGCGCGTCCAGGAACCTGCAGACCGACTCGGTGCCATCGACCGAGGCGCTCAGCAGTATGATCCGGCTCAAGGCCGTGCCGAGATCGTCGAGCAGCATCTCGTGCTCTGGTACGTAGGCCTGTGGTGCGATGGCTTCTTCCATCGAAACCAGCTCCAGGCTCATCCGCGGCACCACCTCGGGAGAGACCTCTTCGACATCCGGAGCCAGGAATTCGGCCGCACTGAGCTTTTCGATACCGAACGCGGCCGCGTCCGGCTTGTCGTCCGGCTTGTCGTCGGACGCCTCCGGCGTCTCCTCATCCACCAACACCCAGCTCTCCGGCGCACTTACCGGAGCCGGTGCCGGCGGCGAAACCGGCTCTGCCGCGTCGGCAGGCTCGGTGGTCACCCCCGGATCAGTCCGCGCCGACAATTGCATGTGGTCGGGGTCGAACACGGATGCCGCCGCGCCGGCGGATGCGGCCACGTTCGCTGCATCGGGCTCACCCGACCCGGGCACGCCGAAATTGCCATCGTGCAGGGGTGGCGGTTCCTCATCGCCGGTAAACCGCAGGCCCGGCCCGCTGACTTGTTCCTCCTCGCCCGGCAGGTCGCCGGAAGCCAGCAGCGCCTCCAGCTCGGCAGCGAGATCCTCCGACTCGGCCGCCACACCGGCGTCCGCCGGTGCCCCGAGGTCGTCCAGCGCGGGAAAGTCGACATCGGCGTCGGCGTCGAAAGCCACGTCGAGAGCCGCATCCGGACTCGTGTCCGGATCCGCTCCAGGCCCCGACCCGGCCTGTATATCGGTCATGACTCCCGCATCGTCGGTCCGCTCGGTTCCGGCCTCTGCGGTCGCTGTCGCGCCGCCCGTCATCGGTGGCGTTGCGGGCGGCTCCGGCGCCATCGCGGGTACTTCCTCGCTCATTGCGGAGGCGGGGATCGCATCGGCCCTGACCGGGTCGGAAGACACGGGCGGTGCAGGAGGAAGCCGGACCTCGGGCGCGTGTTCGGGCCGTGGCGGATCGATGTCACCCATCGCCAGCACCTTGACCGCCAGATGGCGGGCCCAGCGCGCCCGATCCCAGCCGACCAGCGCGCGGCTGGCCTGGCCGTCGTTGAAAACCACGCGCGGCTGGTCACCGTCGAGCATGTCGTACAACTGGTCGAGCGCGTCATCGACGCCGTCGTCCAGGTTGACCACCAGGACGTCGGCTCCCACCTGCTGCAACAGGTTCCGGCTCAGGCTGGATATCTCGCCCTCGTGGACGATCCGTGCGCCGCGCTCCTGCAGCGCATCCCGCAGGTGTCCGCCAAGCTCGGTGTCGTCGAACAGCAACGCAACCGCTGGTGGCGTATCAGTCATGAACCGGCTCCGTAGCACGTTGCTCAAGCACCTCGCTGATCTGCAGCAGCAACTCGGCTTCCTGGTAGGGTTTGCCGAGGTAGCGGTCCACACCGATGTCGAACGCCCGCTGGCGGTGCTTGTCGCCGCTGCGCGAGGTAATCATGATGATCGGCACGTCGCGCAACCGCGCGTCGGCCTTCATCACGGTGGCCAGCTCGTAACCATCCATGCGCGGCATCTCGATGTCCAGCAGCATCAGGTCCGGCACGCGCTCGTGCAGCTTCTCCAGCGCATCGACACCATCCTTGGCGGTGCTGACCTCGTACTCGTGGCGCTCCAGCACGCGGCTGGTGACCTTGCGCATGGTGATCGAGTCGTCAACCACCATCACCATCGGCCGCACCAGCACCTCTTCGACGACCGGGGTCTCGACCGCACTGAGCCCCTCGGCCAGCCGTTGCTCGCGACGGATCATGCCGTGGCGGACCAGTGGCGCCAGGTCCAGGATGATCAGCACCGAGCCGTCGCCCATGATCGTCGCACCCAGCAGGCCGGGCACCGAGCTGATCTGCGGCCCGACCGACTTCACCACGATCTCGCGCGATCCGAGCACCGCATCGATGCGAATCGCCGCCCGCAGATCACCCGCGCGGGTCAGCAGCAGCGGTTGCTGCTCGTCCTCGGTGGGCAGTCCGGGCGGCAGGCCGAGCAACTGGGCCAGATCGTGGATGCCGTATTCCTCGCTGCCATGCTGGAACGAAGGCTCGTCCATCGCGAGCAGGGCCGCAAGATCGTCCGGATTGACCCGTGCGACACCCTGCACCGAAGTCATCGGGATCGCGAAGGTGGCTTCGCCGATGCGCACCAGAATGGCCTGGGTCACCGCCAGGGTGAACGGCAGGCGCAGCACGAAGGTGGTGCCCTGGCCTTCTTCCGACTCGATCGACAGCGAACCGCCGAGTTGCTTGATCTCGTTCGCCACCACGTCCATGCCGACCCCACGCCCGGCCAGTTGGGTGACCTTGGCGGCGGTGGAAAAACCTGGCTGGGTGATCAGCGACAGCAGCTGATTGTCGGTCGGCCTGGTCTCTTCGCGCAGCAGGCCGCGGTCGATGCCACGCTTGCGGATCTCCGCGCGATTCAGGCCGCGGCCGTCGTCGGCGACCCGTATCACCACCTCGGTCGCCTCGCGCGCGACCTTGATCCGCACCACGCCCTCGGCCGGCTTGCCGACCTTGCGGCGCTCGGCCGGGCTCTCGATACCATGGGCGATGGCATTGCGCAGCATGTGCTCGAACGGCGCCTTGATGCGATCGAGCAGGTTGCGGTCCATTTCGCCGTGCGCACCATCGACGTAGAGCTGGGCATGCTTGCCTTGCTCCTGCGCTGCCTGGCGCAGGGTGCGACGCAGGTTCGGCACCATCGTGTCGAACGGCAGCATGCGCGTGCGCAACAGGCCGTCCTGCAGCTCGGTGCTGACCCGCGATTGCTGGATCAGCAGGGTCTCCGCCTGGCGAGTCAGCTCGTCGAGCATGTTCTGGATCGAGACCAGATCGGATACGGACTCGGCCAGCGCGCGTGAGTATTGCTGCAGTTGCGAGTAGCGGTCGAGTTCGAGCGGATCGAACACCGTCAGCCCCGCCTCGCGATGCTCGCGCTGGAAACGCGCGATGATCTGTGCCTCGGTCTCGATCTCCAGCATGCGCAACTGGCTGCGCAGCCGCGCCACGGTCTGTTCCAGCTCGACCAGGTTGAAGCGATAGCCGGCCACCTGCTGTTCCAGCCGCGACCGGTAGATCGCCACTTCGCCGGCGTGATTGACCAGGCTGTCGAGCAGGTCGGCGCGAACGCGGATCTGCTCGTGTGGAGAGCGGGCTTCATGCGCCGCCTCCGGCAACAGCTCCGGCAGACCGGGCGCATTGCCCTCGCTGGCTGGTGCCGGTTGCGGGGCCTTCTCGGGCGGAGTCGCAGCCACTCGCGCCGCTGGCGCCCCTTCATCGACCAGCGCCGTCGCGCCAGCCATCTCCAGCAGCTGGTCGATCGCCGCCTGCGGGTATTCCGGCATCTCGCCTTGCGACACCCGCTGCACCAGCACATTGAGCTGATCGAAACTCGCCTCGAGCGCGTTGATCAAGGCCGCTGTCTTGCCGGGGTCCCGGATCGGCTTCTCGAGCAGGGTCTCGATCGCATGGGCGAGGTCGCCCACCGAAACCAGGCCGGCGATCCGGGCACCACCCTTGAGCGTATGCAGATCGCGCTGCAATATGCCCACGCAGGAAAGCTCGCTGGGCTCGGCATGCCATTTCGCCAGTACGCCATCGGCACTGTCGAGAAGCTCGCGTGCCTCGTCGATGAACACTTCCAGCAGGTCTGCGTCAATCTGGCCACCTTCCGGCGGCACGAACGTGGGCGGAGCCTCGGCCCGCCTGGCCGCAGCCTGCTCAGCCTCGGCCTGCTCAGCGGCAGCCTGCGCGGCGGCAGCCTGCTCAGAGGCAGCCTGCTCAGAGGCGGCCTGCTCGGCCGCGGCTTGCTCGGCGGCAGCCTGCTCGGCCACGGCCTTCTCGATGGCCTCCTGCGCGGCGGCGGCCTGCGCGGCGGCGGCCTGCTCGGCGGCGGCCTGCTCGGCGGCGGCCCGCTCGGCGGCGGCTTGCTCGGCGGCGGCTTGCTCGGCCGCAGCTTGCTCGGCCGCAGCCTTTTCGGCGGCGGCCGCATCAGGCTCGAACGCGTGCAGGGCAGCCGCCACCTCGGCCGCAACGTCATCGTGATCATCTTGATCAAGATCGATCCACGAGCCAGCCTCGTCGGACGCATCGGGCGGCGTCGCAGCGGCCAATGGCGCGTCGGTGGCGCTGTCGTCGTCCTCAGCGAACTCCCCTGGCAGTTCCTCGCTCCCTTGCGGCTCGAACACGACATGCGCCACCCGGGATTCCGGGTAGTGATCGCGCATCGCGATGATCTGCGCGGTGAGCTCGTCGACATTCGGCAACTGCGGCACAGCCTCGTCGAACTGGCTCATCACCTGGTCGACCACGTCAGCCGCCTGGCCCAGCAGAGCCACACCCGTCGACGAAAGCGACTGGCCGGAGGCACGCACACGCTTGAACAACCCTTCCAGCGGCGACAACAACTGCGTCAGCAACGGAATGTCGACCATGGCGATCGCGCCATGCAGGGTGTGCACCGCGCGCAACAGCTCCTCCGTGACCGGCAGTTCGCCCTCGCTGCGCTGGATCCCGGTGCGAATCGTCTGCAGGTACTGCGCCACTTCGCTGCGCAGGATTTCCAGCAACACCGGATCGATCAGCGGTATCGCCGGCATGGCGATCGCAGGCTCGGCGGCAATCGGCTCGGGCGTGCGGACGGCGTCGGCATCGGTCAGGGTAGCCCGCGGCACCTCGGCGATATCGTGGCTGATCCGCGGAATGCGGCGAACCACCGTGCGCGTGACCGTTTCCGTGCCACGCGAGTCGTGATCTTCCACCCGTGCCGGTTTGCCGGACGCCAACAGCTCGGCGGTTTGCATGATCGCGCTGAGCGGCGCAGCCGGTATGCCCTCGCCCTTGAGCGCCGCCAGTAGCTGGGACAACGCATCGATGGAATGGTGCACCAGGTCCCGCACATTCTGGTCGGGCTCGATGGTGTGATCGAGGACGCGATTGAGCATGTCCTCCACTTTCCACGCGAACTCGCCCAGCACGCCGGCGCCGACCAGGCGCCCGGAGCCCTTCAGCGTGTGGAACGAGCGGCGGATACGGACCAGCGACGGGGTCTGGGTCGGATCGGCCAGCCAGTCCTGCTCGGCGCTGACGAGGTTGTCGATCTCCTCCTGCATCTCTTCCAGGAAGATTTCGCGGATGTCGTCATCGATGCCCTCGGCCAGGGTGTTGAAGCCGGTGTTCGCCGCAAGCGGGTCGGCGATCGGCACCTGCTCGACGACTTCTTCCTCGACCTCGACCCAGTCGTCGTCCGGTGGTGCCGCGGCGGTTCCCTCGGAAGTCGCCGGCGTGGTCGGTTGGGTCTCCGCCAAACGCAACCCGTCGAGGTCGTGCGTGGACTCGGCGACCGGCTGTGCCTCGCCGATGAAGAGGTTGCCGATATCCTTGCCCGACAGCAGGCTGACGGTCTCGGAAAGTTCGGGATGCTGTTCCCGCCCGGCGCCGGCGGCAGCCGGGGCTTCCGCCGGTGTTGCAACCGGGGGCTCGGGCACGGCGCGCATCGCGGGCACCGGCCAGTAGCCGAGCTGGCCCAGGCTGTGTTCCGCCACGTCCAGAATGTGGTCGAGCCCGCCACGATGCTCGCGCGCGGCCTCGAGGTAATATTCCAGCGCAGCCAGTGCGTCGGCCAGATGATCCATCTGCGCACCACTGGGCACGCGGCGATCCAGCAGCAATTCGTAGTCGACGAACCGGCCGATGCCCTGGGCCAGCTTGGCCGGGCGCGGCGAGGACAGCATGTGCATGGCGCCGGCCACTTCTTCCATCAACGATGGCGCGCCGGCAAGGCGGTCGTGCTCCCAACCGGATTCCACGAAGGCCACGATGGCGTCCTTGACGCCACCGGTATTGCCGATCGCCTCCTGCATCAGGGTGGAGACGACGCCCAGCGCTTCGCTGCGCGGCAGGTCTTGTACGACTTCGCGGTCGGCCGGGGCCTCGCCTTCGGAACCCAGGCTTTCGATGTGATCGTCCAGCGAGGCCTCGACGTACAACAAGGCGCCGGCCACGTCCAGCAGGGTATCCTCGTCGGCCGGCCGCAGGCGGTTGACGATCTCGTCGAGCACACGGCACTGTTCGGCGACCACCCGGCGCGGCACCGCCAGTGCCAGCATGCCCAAGGTGTCACCCACCCGTGCCAGCACTTCGCCCTGGGCGGCCAACCGCGCCGGATCACCGTCCTGTTCGCGCAGGAACAGGTCCAGCGCCTCCTTGACGCGCAGCAGGTCGTCTTTCAGTGCACGCGACACCGAATCCAGCAGGGCACGGTTGTGCCCGGACATCGAACCGCGCGCATGCTCCAGTTCGCCCGCGTCCGGCAGCAGGCTGTCCAGCGCGTAGGTCGTGCGCAATTGCTCCATGTGGGGACTGTGCTGCTTTGCCTGGGCCACGAGGTAGAGCAGCTTGCAGGCCACCTCGTCGGTCTCGCTTGCGCGCAGGCTGTTCTCGCCATGCTCGATCAGCAGTCGGATGTTGCGGTCGACCTTGCCGATCAACTGGCGCGCTTCGGCGACATGATCCTTGAGCATGCCCTGCTCCAGGCCTTCCAGCACGCCGGCGGCGATCCACCACAGGCGACGACCGTGCACGTGATAGCAACGCGCGGCGATCGCCAGCATGGTCTTGCGCATGCCGATCAGTTGCTGCGCCGCATCCTGCCCGCGGAACCACGCCAGCAACTGTTGCTGGAAGCGCAACCGCAGGTCGGACAACTCGGCGCGATGCGCCGCAGCATATGCCTCGCTCATGGCTGCCGGCGCCTGCTCGGGCAAAAACGCATCCAGGTTGGGATAGAACATGGACGATTCGGGCAGCCGCTCCTGGCCACGCGTGGCGCGCAGGTCATTCAGCAACGGCAGCAGTACCACCGGCACGTCACGATGGCCGCTGGACAACCGCTCCAGGTAATCGGGCAATTGCATCAGCCCACGCATCAAGGCGGCGTAGGCCTCCTCGCGATGAGTGACCTGGTCGTCCAGCAGGGCGCCGGCCACCGCCTCCATTTCCGCGGTGACCGCTGCGGCACCGTACAGTTCGACCATCTTCAGCGTGCCGTGCACCTGATGCAGATGATCCGAGCAGGTTCGCATGAAATTACGCTTGCCCGGATCGTCGACGTAGGACTCCAGGGCCTCGCGGGCGATCGACAAGGTGTCGTCGAGTTCCGGCTTGACCCACTGCAAGGTGGTGAAATCGATGTGGTCTTGAAGTCTCATGCGCCTCTCTCAGCGGTCGCGCCATGCGGGCATTGCGAAACCAGCGAGACTACCCCCCGTTTTTCGCGTGTATTCATCCGGCTGGTATCCACTCCGACCGATGTCATCCCGGCAGCTTGAAGTGGGCCACCGAGCGCCGCAAATCGCTCGCCAACTGAGCCAGGGTACCGATCGAGTCGGCCGTCTGACTCGCACCTTGCGAAGTCTGCGAAGTAATTTCCTGGATCGCGTTCATCGACACGGAAATATCGGTCGCCGCCGCCGACTGTTCGCGTGCCGCCGCGGAGATGTTCTGAATCAGCGCGGAAAGGTCATGCGAAACGCGCTCGATGTCGCCCAGCGCGCTGCCGGCATCCTCGGCCAGACGCGCACCGGCAACCACCTCGGCGGTGGTTTGTTCCATCGAGTTCACCGCCTCGTTGGTATCGGACTGAATCGTCTGCACCAGTGTTTCGATACGCTTGGTCGCGCTGGTGGAACGTTCGGCCAGTCGCTGCACTTCGTCCGCCACCACCGCGAAGCCGCGGCCGGCCTCACCGGCCGATGCGGCCTGGATGGCCGCGTTCAGGGCCAGGATATTGGTCTGCTCGGCGATGTCGTTGATCAGTTCGACGATGGAGCCGATCTCCTGCGAGGATTCGCCCAGGCGCTTGATGCGCTTGGAGGTCTCCTGGATCTGGTCGCGAATGGAGTCCATGCCGGAGATCGTCTCGCGCACCACTTCGGCACCGCGCGAGGCGATTTTGACCGAGCGTTCGGCCACGTCGGCCGATTCGGCCGAATCCTTCGACACCACGTCCATCGAGCTCACGATCTGGTTGATCGCGGAGGTCGCCGAGGTGATCTGCTGCGCCTGTTGCTCGGCGGCGTTGGCCAGGTGGCGCGCGGTGGTCTGACTTTCCTGCGCAGACGAGGAGACCTGTTCGGAGGTCTCGTTGATGGTGGTGACCAGTGATCGCAGCTCGTCGATGGCGTAGTTCACCGAGTCCGCGATCGCGCCGGTGATGTCCTCGGACACCGTGGTCTTCACCGTCAGGTCGCCTTCGGCCAGCGAGCCCATCTCGTCCAGCAAGCGCATGATCGCCTCCTGGTTGCGCTGGTTCAGCTCGGCACTCTGGGCAAACCGCTTGCGCTGGTCGGTGACCAGGGCGATCACCAGCAACAGCGCGAAGGCCACCGCGGCGATCGCGCCGAACAGGCCCCACCACACATTCGGGAACAACCGGCGCAGCGGCAGCTTGCCGATCTGGTCGGACAGGTCGTTCGCGCGCAGCAACACGGTCTGCGAATCCAGCGAAGCCTGGTTGCCGGCATGCTTCACGTCGGCGATATTGGTGGCGGCAGCGACCAGTTTGGCGATCGGATCGGCCAGCTTGGCCCAGTCGGCATCCATTTCGGTGAGGATCTTGCGCGCATTCGCGTCGGAAATCGGCCGCACGCCACTGTCGGGATTGCCCTCGATCAGGCCCTTCAGCACGCTGTCATAGAGCTGGGTATCACGTGACAGACCGTCGGCTGCCGGCTGGGCATTGTCACCACCTTGCAGCACTTCCTGCACGCGACGGATGATGCGGTCGGCCGACAACATCTGGCGCGAGGTGCTGAGCATCTGTTCCGGGCTGCCACTGCGCTGTTGCAGGATGTTGACGACCTGCTCCATGCTGGAATTGAGCAGGGGCATCTGCTGTGAAATCATGGCGGCGCGCTGCCCGGAATCGAGCACGACGGCCTTGTTCGACAGGATTTTCCTGATATCCGAATCCAGTCGCGCCCACGACGCATCGAGTGCGCTGACCGCGCGCCCGGCAGGCGTGGCGTTGTCGTCCGCGTAAGGGTTCATGCCGGTGGCGGGGTCGCCCTTGTTCAGCCGCTGCACGGCCGAATCGATGGCATTGCGGGTGGACTCGAGCTCCTGGAAGGAGTTGGCATTGCCATCCGCGGATTCCAGTGCGAATTTCGCGGTCTGCTGCGACAGCACCTGGATTTGCGTGGTCAACGCGATTGCCTGGCGATCCTCGCCGTTCTTCTGGTTGAGCATGAAGAAATCGAGTGCCGCGAAGCCAATCGCAAACAGCAGCAGGACAATGAGCGCGGTATATCCACGTTCCCGGCTGGCGCCCCCTGTAGTACTCATGTTCACCTCATCGGTCTAACTGATATGTGCCGTCAATACCTGCCGGTACCGCATCGTCTCGGGCCGGTACCGTCCGGGGTCGCCTTTCCTCATCCGCTTCGCACCCTGGACGGCGCCTGCCCGGGATCACCCTGCGTCATGCCGCCGCCTGGCGAAAGTCCGGGGCGCGCACCAGCCGGCCCATGCTGAAAATCGCCAGTTGCTGCCTGCCCACCCGGGTGTCCACGAAACGGGCCAGCCGGGGGTCGTCCTCCTCCTGGGCATGCTGGCGCTGCTCCTCATCCACGGTGCGTTGACCGAGTACTTCATCCACCAGCAAGGCCACGCTGCCGCCACTCTGGTGCACCACCAGCAGGCGGCTGCGGTCCGAGTGCTGGGTGCGTTCCCCGAACAGGAAACGACCGAGGTCGACCACCGGCACCAGGTTGCCGCGCACGTTGGCCACGCCCAGCAGCCACGGCTGGGTCCCCGGCACCGGCGTCAGCGACGGGACCGCCAGCAGTTCGTTGATCTCGTCGATACCACTGAGCAACAGCCGCGAACCGACACGGAAACCGATGCCACGCCACAACCCGGGCGCCTCGAGCTTGTCCTGGGTGTCGGACGCATGTGCCAGCGACAACCGCTCGTAGCGAGCCAGGATCTCGAACGGCGTACGGTTGGCGGATTGGTTCATGGTTCACTCGACAGCAAATCGTTGATGCAGGCCAGCAGGTCCTTCTCGTTCACCGGTTTGGTGATGAACGCCCGCGCGCCCTGGCGCATACCCCAGACCCGATCGGTCTCCATCGACTTGGTGGTGATCATCACCACCGGTATGTCCTGCGTTTCCGGGTCGCGAGTCAGGGTGCGGGTGGCCTGGAAACCATTCATCCCCGGCATGATCACGTCCATGATGACCAGGTCGGGATGGTCGGTGCGCACTCGCCCGATACCTTCCTCGGCCGAGCTCACCGCGGCAACCTGGTGCCCGGCCCGCTCCAGCAGCGTGGCGAATACGCGCACGTCGGTCGGTGAATCGTCGATGATGAGAATGTTGGCCACGGATCCCCCTTTGGAAGCTGCAGTCAGCGAGCCGCCGCAGTGCCGACATGACGATGAATCGCGCCAAGCAACTCGTCGCGCGTGAATGGCTTGGTCAGATATTGCTCGGCGCCCACGATGCGGCCACGTGCCTTGTCGAACAGGCCGTCCTTCGAGCTGAGCATGATCACCGGCGTGGCGCGAAACTCGGGGTTGTTCTTGATCAATGCACAGGTCTGGTAGCCGTCGAGCCTGGGCATCATGATATCGACGAAGATGATCGCCGGCTTCTGGTCGGAGATCTTGGCCAGCGCCTCGAACCCGTCGACCGCGGTCAATACCTCGCACCCCTCTTTTTTCAGCAGGGTCTCTGCGGTACGGCGGATGGTCTTGGAGTCATCGATCACCATGACCTTCAGACCGGCCAAATCGGTCGCGCTCACGTTCAAATTCAATCACTCCCCCCTGCGGCTCGCCACAGGTTCAGGACAAGCACCACGGCATGCAACTGTCATGCCCAATGGTACACGTGTGGAAATTCCGTTGACCAAACTGTTCTAAGTCCGCATTGTGGCGACACTTTCCAAGCTTTGCTGTTTACTGCCTGCCCGGCGAAACTGTCAAGCTACAATCACCGGCCGTGCCTGCCGACCGCACAAGTTGACCCATATTGACACTATCGTACCGGCGTCGGCAGCAAACGGGCACAGTCGCCGGTCCGCGGCTAGTATAGCCGCCTGTCACTTCGTGCCTGTCGGTCCAGCGCACAATCCCGGCAACCCGTGGAGAATCTCCGATGACCCTCTCGGTCGGCGTCCTGATGGATCCCATCGGCGCGATAAAAATGGCCAAGGACACCAGCCTGGCGATGCTGCTGGAAGCCGCTCGGCGTGGCCACTCGCTGCACTATTTCGAGCAGCGCGACCTGGCGCTGCGCAATGGCATGCCATGGGTACGCAGCGCACCCTTGCGCGTGCACGACGATCCGCAGCGCTGGCACACACTGGGCCAGCCGCAATGGCGCGATCTGCGCGAGCTCGACGTGGTGCTGATGCGCAAGGACCCCCCGGTCGACGCGCAGTTCATCTACGACACGATGGTGCTGGAACTGGCCCAGCGTGCCGGCGTGATGGTGGTCAACGATCCGCAGGCCCTGCGCGACTGCAACGAGAAGCTGTTCGCGCTGGCGTTTCCGCAATGCATTGCACCGACCCTGGTCGCGCGCGATCCGGCCGAATTGCGCCGATTCGCGGCAGAACATGGTGAAGTTGTGCTGAAACCGCTGGACGGCATGGGCGGCCGCGGCATCTTTCGCGTTCGCCATGGCGACAGCAACCTCAACTCGATGCTGGAGACCCTGCTCGGGGGCGACGGCCACGGCGCGAACCGGCAACTGGTGATGGCGCAGAAGTACATCCCCGAGATCAGCGCCGGCGACAAGCGCATCCTGGTGGTCGAGGGTGAGCCGGTGCCGTACGCGCTCGCCCGCATCCCGCAAGGCGACGAGTTCCGCGGCAACCTCGCCGCCGGCGGTCGCGGCGAGGGCATGCCGCTGACCGAACGTGATCGCTGGATCGCCGCTCAAGTGGCGCCGGAACTGCGCCGGCGCGGGCTGCTGTTCGTCGGCCTGGACGTGATCGGCGACTATCTGACCGAGATCAACATCACATCCCCGACCTGCGTGCGTGAACTGGATGCCCAGTTCGGGCTTAACATTGCAGGTCAGCTGTTCGACGTCATCGAACGGCATGCCAGCGGAACCCGTACTGCGTGAATGCCACTGCAACCGTCAACGCACGTCCCGACCCGATCGGCGCCACCATGCTGTTCTCGCTGTTGCTGCACGGCGTGTTGGTGCTTGGCATCACCTTTCAGTTCGCCAAGCCTCAGCCCGGTTTGCCGACGCTGGACGTGGCCCTGGTCAACGTGGCCAACCAGGAGGCGCCGGACAAGGCGGACTTCCTGGCCCAGGCCAATAACCGCGGCGGCGGCCAGAGCGATCGCGCGGCCCGACCCTCGCAACTGTTCTCCGGAACGCTGCCGAGACCCGACCCCGGCCTCGCCGCACAGCCGATGCAGCACACCGCCCCGCCGCCGCGCACCGCCACACCCGCGCGGATGGTCACCACCACGGGCGACAGCGCCTTCCGCGTGGCCAGCGACACGGCGCAAACCGAGGTCGACCCCCAACACCCCACGCCGACCAAGGCCGAGCTGCAGCGCCAGCAGGCAATCGCCCAGCTGGCTGCCGAACTGCGCCGCAAGAAGGTGGACTACGCCAAGCGGCCCAAGGTCAAGTACCTCACCGCAAGCACCCGGGAATACGCCTATGCCGCCTACATGCGCGGCTGGTCCGACCGGGTCGAGCGGATCGGCAATCTCAATTATCCCGAGGAGGCGCGCCGGCGCGGGCTGCACGGCAACGTGCTGCTCACGGTGACGCTCGATCTCGACGGCGGCATCAAGAGCATCGATGTCATCCAAAGCTCGGGACACCAGATCCTGGACAATGCGGCCAAACGCATCGTACGCCTGGCCGCGCCGTTTCCACCGGCGCCGCGTGTCGGCGACCAGGTCGACCAACTCAATATCACCCGCACCTGGCAGTTCCAGCCCGACAACGTGCTGCAGACGCGCTGAGGCTCGGCGCGTGCGGGCGGCTGTGACTACAATGGGCACATGGCTGCCATGCAACCCTCCACCCTCACCGGGCATTTCCTTATCGCCATGCCGAACCTGGCCGACCCACCGTTCTCGCGCGGCGTCGCCCTGCTGTGCCAGCACGACGAGGACGGCGCCGTGGGCCTGCTGGTGAACCAGTTGTCCGAATACCGCTTCGGCGACGTGCTGGCACAGATGAAACTCGAATGTACGGACAGCGAACTGGTTGACGCACCCGTGCTGATCGGGGGCCCGGTACAGCAAGAGCGCGGTTTCGTGCTGCATCGCGAAGCGGGCGACTGGGACTCCAGCTATCGCATCAATGCGGACTGGTCTGTGACCACCTCGCGCGACATCCTGGTCGCGATGGCCGCCGGTGAAGGGCCGCGCCAGGCGATCATGGTGCTCGGCTACGCCGGCTGGGACGCGGGCCAGCTGGAGCAGGAGCTGATGGCGAACGCCTGGCTCACCACCGAAGCCTGCGGCCGGGTCGTGTTCGACACCCCGCTGGAGGAGCGCTGGAGCGCAGCCGCCGGCCTGGTCGGGGTCGACCCGCGCCAGTTGTCCGGCTATGCGGGCCACGCATGAGCTGTGTGTTCGGCTTCGATGTCGGCAGTCGCCTGACCGGCGTGGCCATCGGCAACCGCTTCACCGGCACCGCACGCGCACTGGCCACCATTGCCGTCCACCACCACGGGCCAGACTGGGACCGGCTCGACGCCCTGCGGCGTGAGTGGCAGCCCGACACTTTCGTGGTTGGCCTGCCGCTCACGCTCGAAGGCACCGAACAGCCGGCCAGCCGCCGCGCTCGCGTGTTCGCGGCCCAGTTGCAGCAGCGCTACAACCTGCCCGTGCAGCTCGTCGACGAACGCCACAGTTCGCAGGAAGCGGCGCAGCGCTTTGCGGCCGGCCGCGCCGCCGGGCTCAAGCGCCGCCGTGATGCGGCTGCCATCGATGCCGAAGCCGCCGCCGTCATCCTCGAACGCTGGCTGGCCGAGACGACGACGTGCCCGGACAACAAAAGGTCGCACTAGCAGCCTGTCCCTTCTTCTCCCAGCGAATCCCCACCATGAGCCCTCGCCTGCGCCACCTGACCACCCTGGAAAACCTGCCGCGCGAAACCATCGTGCGCCTGCTCGACCGCGCCGAGGCGCTGCGCGACGCCTGCGCCCACGGCACCCGCAAGCTCGATATCCTGGCCGGGCGCACGGTACTGAACCTGTTCTTCGAGCCGTCCACGCGCACCCGTACCTCGTTCGAGCTGGCGGCCCGGCGACTGAGCGCCGACGTGGTCAACTTCGACATCGGGCTGTCCTCGACCAACAAGGGCGAGGAACTGTTCGACACCCTGCACACGCTCGAAGCGATGCATCTGGACGCGATCATCGTGCGCCACAAGGAGTCGGGCACGCCGGACGAGCTGGTACGCCATGCGATGAGCGGGGTATCGGTGATCAACGCCGGCGACGGCAGCCATGCACACCCCACCCAGGGCCTGCTGGACGCACTGACCATCCGCCAGCACCGGCCCGACTTCGAGAATCTCAGGGTGGTGATCTGCGGCGACATCAAGCATTCACGGGTGGCCCGCTCGGACCTCAATGCCTTTGCAGCGTTGGGTGTGAAGGAGATCCGCCTGTGCGCGCCAGCCGAACTGATGCCGGCCGCGGACGAGGTGCCGGAGGGGCGGCGCTACCACGATTTCGACGAGGCCATCGAAGGCGCCGACGCGGTGCTGATGCTGCGCCTGCAGAAGGAGCGCATGGCCGCGATCGAACTGCCGGACGAGGCAGCCTATTTCGCCCACTACGGGCTGGATCGGCGGCGCCTGGCCCGCGCGGCCAAAGGTTGCCTGGTGATGCACCCGGGACCGATCAATCGCGGCATCGAGATTGCCTCGGACGTGGCCGATGGTGCCCAGTCGCGCATCCTCGAACAGGTCGGCAACGGCGTCTTCGTGCGCATGGCCGTGCTGGACGAGGTGCTTGCACGGTGAACGCGATCGACTGAACTGTGCGCCGGCGCTGCATATCGCCGGCCAGTTGCCTCGGCAGCGCCCCGGCCGAGCGGGCATAATGGCTCGCGAAGCACTCACCACACCGGGAATCACCATGCGATCGACTACGCGCTATCTCGCGATAGGCCTGGCCAGCATCATGCTGGCGGCCTGCTCGCGCAAGGACAAGGATGCACCGCTTGCGTTCGTGCCGGCCGACACGCCTTATGTCGTGGCCAACCTGGACGTGCTGGACGACGGCACCCGCAAGGCGCTGCTGGCCCAGGCCGATGCCCAGTTGCCGGCCCAACTGGCCCAGATGGACGCGGCGGCCGACCAACTTGCGGAAAAGGATCCCGACGGCGCGCGCCTGCTTCGTGCGCTGCGGGCCGAATTCAGCGGCAACACCGTGGAAGGTTTCGTCAAATCCGCCGGACTGGACCTGAAGGGCTACTCGGCGTTCTACGGTCTGGGCCTGGCCCCCGTACTGCGCTTCCAGTTGGACGACCCGGCTGCGTTCGAGGCCTTCATCGGCCGGCTCGAGACCGCGTATGGCAAGAAGTTTGCAGTCGCCACCGAAGGCAAGCAGAGCTATCGCAAGTACCTCTCCGCCGAATCGGGCACCGAGGTGATCGTGGCCACGATCGGCAAGCAGGCCGTCGCGGCGCTGCTGCCTGCCAACCCGCCGCAGCCCATGCTGCGTGAGGCCCTCGGCCTGGACCGGCCGCAGCAGAGCATGCAGGACGATGGTCGCCTGGCGGTCCTGGCCAAGACCAAGGGCTACAAGAAGCTGCTGGTCGGCGAACTGGACCTGACCCGGGTGCTGCCGTTGGTGCTTGGTGACAAGGATGCACTGGCCGAGGCGGTCAGAAAGGCGCACGCCCAGGCCGAGTCGGCCAAGACCGGTGAGCCGGTGGCGAACCAGTTGCAGACCTCGCCGGCCTGCAGCACCGAGGCCGCCCGCATCGCGGCGCGGGTACCGACGATCAGCTTCGGATATACCAGGCTCGACGCCAGGCATCAGGATGGTCGGGTCGACATCGCCCTGGCGGGCGACATCAGCAAGACTTTCGCCGGGCTCAAGGTCGACCTTCCCGGCCTGGGCCAGGGCGGTACCGCGCCGTTCGACCTGAGCCTCGCCCTGCCGATTTCCACCCTGCGCACGTTCTGGCTGACCCAGGCCGATGCAGTGGCGGCCAAGCCGTTCACCTGCCCCGCGCTGGACGGCCTCAATGAAGGCTTTGCCAAACTCGGCCCCGCCATGCAGAAAGCCGCCATCCCGCCGTTCGGCGACCTGCTGGGCGTGCGCGTCGCGCTGGATTCGCTCGCGCCAAATCCCAACTCCAGCCTGCCGACCCTCAGTGGCCGACTGGTGCTGGCCACCAGCAACCCGTCCGGCCTGCTCGCGATGGGCCAGATGATGGTGCCTGCACTGACCCAGCTGAAACTGTCCAACGACGGCAAACCGGTAGCGCTGCCAGCGCAGATGACCGGCATGCTCGGGCAGCCGGCCTGGGTGGCGATGGCCGACAAGGCGCTCGCGCTGGGCGTGGGAGCCGGCGAGGAAGCCAAGCTTGCCGATACGCTGAAAGAGGCCGGCGGCAGCACCGGCCAGATGACCCGCATGCACCTGAGCGGCGCGATGTACCTGTCCTGGATCGAGTTGATGCAGGACAAGCTCGGCGCCGTCACCGCGGCGGCCAACGCGATGGGCGCGGACGACGACCCGTCGAATGACAAGACCGACGAGGCCGCCGCGCGCTCGAAGGCCCAGTTCGCGGCCATGAAACAGCAGGTCGAGCGGATCGACAGCATCGATGTGCAAATGCATGTCGACACCGACGGGATGGTGATCACCAGCCAGACGGTGCTGAAGTAGACCCGCCGGCGTGAGCGGATCCATGAACGAACCGGGGCGCCGTGGCGCCCCGGTTCGTTCATGCAGGGGTCAACTGCAGCGAACACCTGTCCAACACCGTGCTGACGCCCTGTTCGCAAAACCTGTCGCCCACTAAACGCGCATGCATGCCGCCCACCTGAGGTTCAGGTGGCGGCTGTTGTCATGGCGCCGCGGACACAGGAGATCGTGTCCGACTGTCTTCACGACAGCCCCTTCCCCACAGGAGACCAGCCATGAACAACCATTCCCTGATCCGCCGCAGCATGGTCACCACGGGCATGATGCTCGCCTTCGCGGCCGTACCGTTCGGCCAGGCCATGGCTTCGCAGAGTGAAGCTGCAATGCAGCGCTCATCGGACAACGAGACCGTGCCGGACAAGGCAGCCGACGCCTGGATCACCACCAAGGTGAAAGCCGACCTCGGCACCACCAAGAACGTTCACGCCACCGATATCTCGGTCCACACCGACGATGGCGTGGTGACCCTGAGCGGCGAGGTGGGCAGCGCCGCCGAAAAGCTGCTTGCCATGGACGTCGCACAGAAGATCAAGGGCGTGAAAAGCGTCGATGCCTCCCGCTTGACCGTCAATGCGACGAGGTCGCGCGAGTAACGCCGTGCAGCATGCCACCGTCGCGCATGGGCAGCCGCTGATGCAGCGATGATGGTGGCCCGCAATACACAGGAAAAAGGAGCCGCACGGCTCCTTTTTCCTGTGTGGCGAAACGTCTCAGCGATTGAGCAGGTTGCTGCCACCGAAGTTCTTGTCGTCGGGCGATTCCTCCAGCTCCACCCCGTCCAGCCCCTGCGACAGCGTATGCGCATCGCCACCCTGGGCCAGCTTGATGCGCAGACGCACCTCGTTGGAGCTGTCGGCGTAGCGCAAGGCGTCCTCGTAGCTGATTTCGCCGGCATGGTACAGCTCCACCAGCGCCTGGTCGAAAGTCTTCATGCCCAGCAAGGTGGACTCCTTCATCAGATCCTTCAGCTTGTGGATCTCGCCCTGGCGGATGTAGTCCTGCGCCAGCGGCGTGCCCAGCAGCACTTCCACCGCCACCCGGCGTGCCTTGCCGTCCGGGGTGGGGATCAGCATCTGTGCCACGATGCCCTTGAGGTTGAGCGACAGGTCCATCAGCAACTGCTGGCGACGGTCCTCCGGGAAGAAGTGCAGGATACGGTCCATCGCCTGGTTCGCATTGTTCGCATGCAGGGTGCACAGCACCAGGTGGCCGGTCTCGGCGAACGCGATGGCATGGTCCATACCCTCGCGGGTGCGGACTTCGCCGATCATGATCACGTCCGGCGCCTGGCGCAGGGTGTTCTTCAGTGCCGCGTCCCAGCTCTCGGTGTCGATGCCCACTTCGCGTTGGGTGATGATGCAACCCTCGTGCTTGTGCACGTATTCGATCGGGTCCTCGATCGTGATGATGTGGCCGGTCGAGTTCAGGTTGCGGTAGCCGACCATGGCCGCCAGCGAGGTCGACTTGCCCGAACCGGTGGCGCCCACGAAGATGATGATGCCGCGCTTGGTCATCGCCAGTTGCTTGATCACCGGCGGCAGGTTCAGCTCTTCGGTAGTGGGGATCTTCGACTCGATCCGGCGCAACACCATGCCCACGCAATTGCGCTGGTAGAAGCACGACACGCGGAAACGACCCACGCCCTGCGCGGAGATCGCAAACTGGCACTCGTGCGTCTTCTCGAACTCCTCGCGCTGGGCCGGTGTCATCACGTTGAGCACCATGTCGCGCGACTGCTGCACGCTGAGCGGGCTCTGCGTGATCGGCACGATCCGGCCCTGCACCTTCATCGACGGCGCCACCCCGGCCGTGATGAAAAGGTCCGATGCCTTCTTGTGCACCATCAGTTTCAGGAACGAGGTGAAATCGAAGTCACTCATGGCTTTACCCCCGGGAATCGGGAATGGGGAATCGGGAATGGGCAAGAGCAGCTCGCCGCGTCATTCACCGAGTCGGTGGATCGCATGATCAAACGATGGCAGAAAATCGCGGACGCAAACCGGGGTGGCAGGCTGTCCGCCAATCCCGAATCCCCACTCCCGAATCCCGGCATCACTTGAAGCTGTCCTTGTTCTTGGCATAGCCGGATGCCTGCTGGCGTGTGACCACGCCGCGCTTGACCAGGTCCTGCAGACACTGGTCCAGCGTCTGCATGCCGAACTGCTGGCCGGTCTGGATCGACGAGTACATCTGCGCCACCTTGTCCTCGCGGATCAGGTTGCGGATGGCCGGGATGCCAACCATGATCTCGTGTGCCGCGATGCGGCCTCCGCCGACCTTCTTCAGTAACGATTGCGAGATCACCGCGCGCAGGCTCTCGGACAGCATCGAGCGCACCATCGGCTTCTCGCCAGCGGGGAACACGTCGATGATGCGGTCGATGGTCTTGGCGGCCGAACTGGTATGCACGGTGGCGAAAACCAGATGGCCGGTTTCGGCCGCGGTCAACGCCAGCCGGATCGTCTCCAGGTCGCGCAACTCGCCGACCAGGATGTAGTCCGGGTCCTCGCGCAAGGCCGAGCGCAGTGCCTCGTTGAAACCGTGCGTGTCGCGGTGGACCTCACGCTGGTTGACCAGGCACTTCTGCGAAGTGTGCACGAACTCGATCGGGTCCTCGATCGTCAGCATGTGGCCGTATTCGTTCTTGTTGATGTGGTCGACCATCGCCGCCAGCGTGGTCGACTTGCCCGAACCGGTCGGCCCGGTGACCAGGATCAGGCCCTGCGGCTGCTCGATCAGCTCCTTGAAGACGCGCGGGCAACCGAGATCCTCCAGGGTGAGCACTTCGGACGGAATGGTACGGAACACCCCACCGGCGCCGCGGTTCTGGGTAAACGCGTTGACGCGGAAGCGGGCCAGGCCGGGGATCTCGAACGAGAAGTCGGTCTCGAAGAACTCCTCGTAATCGCGCCGCTGCTTGTCCGACATGATGTCGTAGATCAGCGAGTGCACCTGCTTGTGTTCGAGCGCGGGGATGTTGATCCGACGCACATCGCCGTCGACGCGGATCATCGGCGGCAGCCCGGCCGACAGATGCAAGTCCGAAGCCTTGTTCTTTACCGAGAAGGCAAGCAGTTCGGCAATGTCCATGAATGTGATTCCCCTCGACCGGTCGTCTGGATGGCATGAATTCTGGCGCCACATGCAGGGGTCCGGACGCACGGCGCCGGGCTGATGCCATCCGGCGCGCAACCCACGCACCGCAGTCCATCCCGGCAAGCCAGCCGAATCCCCCTGTAGCCCAGTCAATACTACTCGGGCAAGTATCGGTGCGGCCAGCCTTCCCCGCGCGTCATGCCGAAACTGTCGACCCGGTTTGCACACGCGGTCGGGAATCATGTCGTCCGCGGCTGACCGCTGCCACCAGACGAGGCGGACGGCATTCGCCACCATGCGGATCCGCCTGCGCGGCGAGGCTGGCTCGGGTATCGTAGACGGCTGGCACCAACCAAGGAGTCCTGCATGACACGACTAGCCTTCATCGGCGGCGGCAACATGGCGCGCAGCTTGATCGGCGGCCTGCTGAAGACCGGCGTCGCGCCTGCCACCATCAGCGTCGCCGAGCCCCGGGCCGAGGGGCGCCAGGCGCTCGGGCGCGACTTCGGCGTGGCCTGCTACGCCGACAACAAGCTGGCCGCCGCGGAAGCCGAGGTCATCGTGCTGGCGGTCAAGCCGCAGGTGATGCCGGCCATCCACGGCGAACTGCACGACATCCTGCAACGCAACCGGCCACTGCTGATCTCGATCGCCGCCGGCGTCCGGCTGGATCAGTTGGAACGCTGGTTCGGGGCCGGCCTGCCGATCGTGCGCTGCATGCCGAACACCCCTGCCTTGATCGGCAGCGGCGCCACCGGCCTTTGCGCGAACAGCCGGGTCAGCTCGGCGCAGAAGGCGCAGGCCCAGCACATCCTCGACACCGCCGGTCTTACCCGCTGGATCGACGACGAGGCGCTGATGGACACCGTGACCGCCATCTCGGGCTCCGGGCCGGCCTATTTCTTCGCCATGGTCGAGGCACTGGAGGAAGCGGCGGTAATCCAGGGCCTGCCCCGCGACACCGCACGTGCGCTGGCGGCGCAGACCTGTTTCGGCGCCGGCCACATGCTGACCGAAGGCGGCGAGGACCCCGCCGTGCTGCGCCAGCGCGTGACCTCGCCACATGGCACCACCCAGGCCGCGCTGGAAAGCTTCGCCGCCGACGGGCTGTCGCGTATCGTGGCCCGTGCGGTGGCCGCGGCTACCCGACGCGGCGCCGAACTCGCCGCCGAACTGGACAAGCTGCCGTGAGCTATATGCTGAACGCACTGGCGATGCTGCTCGGGCTGGCTTTCGACGCCATCGTCATCCTGTTCCTGCTGCGTGTGCTGGCCGAGGCCTGCCGCGCCGACTTCAACAACCCGCTCAGCCAGTTCATCTACCGCACCACCAACCCGGTGCTGGCGCCGATCCGGCGCGTGGTGCCGAACTGGCGCCGGATCAACCTGGCCGGCCTGCTGCTCGCCTGGCTGGCGATACTGCTCAAGCGCCTGCTGCTGCTGGGCCTGATGGGGGTGGCGCCCAGCCTGCCGGGCCTGCTGGTACGGTCGCTGGCCGAACTGCTCGATTTCACCTTGCTGTTCTACATCGTGGTGATCTTCGGCTGGTCGCTGCTGAGCATGTTCTCGGTCGATCACCGTCACCCGGTGCTGCGGCTGGCCGGCAGCATCGTGGCCCCGCTGCTGCGGCCGCTCGACGGCAAGCTGGTGCTCGGCCAGATCGACTTCGCGCCGATGGCGGCCATCATCGCGCTGTTCCTGGCGCGCATCCTGATCGCCGCACCGCTGCTGGATCTGGGGGCAAGGCTGGCGCTGGGTACCTGAGCCCCGCTGCCCACGGCATCGGGGCCCTGCGTCAGCCCGGCCGGCGGCACTTTTTGGCGGCCCTCCCGCTGCCACGTACAATCCCTGTTTTACCTCCGACAAAGTGCGCGCCTCGTGCGCGCCAGCGAGCGCCATCCTGATGGAAAAGAGTTTCGAGCCAGCCCAGATCGAGTCGAAGTGGTATGCGCGCTGGGAAGCCAGCGGTGCGTTCCGGCCGTCGCGCCAGGGCGAGCCGTACTGCATCCTGCTGCCGCCGCCGAACGTTACCGGCACGCTGCACATGGGCCACGCTTTCCAGCAGACGGTGATGGACATGCTGGTGCGCTACCAGCGCATGCGCGGGAGGAACACCCTGTGGCAGGTCGGCACCGACCACGCCGGCATCGCCACCCAGAAAATCGTGGAAAACCAGCTCGCGGCCGAGGGGAGGACCCGGCACGACCTGGGCCGCGATGCCTTCATCGAGCGCGTATGGCAGTGGAAGGAGGAATCCGGCTCCACCATCACCAACCAGATGCGCCGCATCGGCGCTACCGCCGACTGGTCGCGCGAGCGCTTCACCATGGACGAGGGCTTGTCGGCCGCCGTGCGCAAGGTCTTCATCGACTGGTATCGCGCGGGCCTGATCTATCGCGGCAACCGGTTGGTGAACTGGGACCCGGTGCTGGGCACGGCGGTGTCCGACCTCGAAGTCAACAGCGTCGAGCGCGATGGCCACCTGTGGTCGATCCGTTACCCGGTCGGCGGCAGCGACGAAAGCCTGGTGGTCGCCACCACCCGCCCGGAAACCATGCTCGGCGACGTCGCGGTGGCGGTGCACCCGGAGGACGAACGTTACGCGCACCTGGTCGGCAAGACGTTGATCTTGCCGCTGAGCGGCCGGCAGATTCCGGTCATTGCCGACGACTACGTCGACCGGGAGTTCGGCACCGGCTGCGTCAAGATCACCCCGGCGCACGACTTCAACGACTACGCCATCGGCCAGCGGCACAAGCTGCCGCTGATCACAATTTTCACGCTGGACGCCAAGGTCAGCGACGAAGCGCCGGAAAAATACCGCGGGCTTGACCGCTATGACGCGCGCAAGGCTGTCCTGGCCGACCTCGACGCCGCCGGCCTGCTGGTCGAAACGAAAGCGCACAAACTGCAGGTTCCGGTAAGCCAGCGCTCGGACGCCGTGATCGAACCGATGCTCACCGACCAGTGGTTCGTCGACCTGACCTCCGAGGTGCAGGCCGATGGCCGCCCCGGCGGACGCAAGGCGATCACCGTGCCGGCACTGCAGGCGGTGCGCTCGGGCGAGATCAAGTTCGTACCGGAGAACTGGAGCACGACGTACACGCAGTGGCTGGACAACATCCAGGACTGGTGCATCAGCCGCCAGCTGTGGTGGGGCCACCGCATCCCGGCCTGGTACGACGAAGCCGGCACCGTTTTCGTGGGCGAGGATGAGGCGGACGCACGTGCCCATGCCACCAGCGAACCGGTCGGCGCGCTGCGCCAGGACGAAGACGTGCTGGACACCTGGTTCTCCTCCGCACTGTGGCCCTTCTCCACCCTAGGCTGGCCCGCCGACGGCCCGGTCAGGAACGAGCGTGGCGAAATCGTGGCGGACTGGGAACAGGACCGGATCTTCCTGCCCAGCGCGGTGCTGGTCACCGGTTTCGACATCATCTTCTTCTGGGTCGCGCGGATGGTGATGACGACGAAATACTTCACCGGAAGGATCCCGTTCCGCGAGGTCTACATCAACGCCATCGTGCGTGATGCCGAAGGCCAGAAAATGTCCAAGTCCAAGGGCAACACGCTCGATCCGCTGGACCTGATCGACGGCATCGAGCTCGAGCCGCTGGTGGAAAAATCCACCCGATCGCTGTTGATTCCGCAGATACGCGCCAAGGTCGAAAAGCGCATCCGCAAGGATTACCCGGGGGGTATTCCCGCGATCGGCACCGATGCGCTGCGCTTCACCTTCGCCGCGCTGGCCAGCTACAGCCGCACGATCAACTTCGACATCAAGCGTGCCGAAGGCTACAAGGCGTTCTGCAACAAGTTGTGGAACGCGGCCCGGTTCGTCCTGATGAACCTGGAACCCCCTCTCCCGCCGGGAGAGGGTGCGGGCGGAGCGCCGAGTCCCGGCTTGCCCGAACCTTCATCCGTCACTTCGCGCCACCTTCTCCCGCCGGGAGAAGGACAAGAGCCCGTCACCGAAGCCGAGCGCTGGATCCTGACCCGGCTGAAGCGGACGCTGACCGAAGTGGAGCTGCATTTCGCCACCTACCGTTTCGACCATCTGGCGCAGGCGCTGTACGAATTCGTGTGGAACGAATACTGCGACTGGTTCCTGGAGCTCTCCAAGCCGGCGTTGAATGGCGACGATGCGGCGGCCGCCGTGTCGACCCGCCACACCCTGCTGGTTGTGCTGGAAAGCGTGCTGCGCGCGCTGCATCCGGTCATTCCGTTCATTACCGAAGAGATCTGGCAATCCGTGGGGCCGAAGCTGAGCCTGACCGAAGACAGCCTGATCCTGCGCCCGTGGCCGCGTGCCGACGACATGGCGGCAGACGACGCGGCGACCGCCGAAATCGAGTGGTTCAAGAACGTGCTCTCCGGCATCCGCCGGATCCGCTCGGAAATGAACATTCCACCGGGCAAGACGATCCCGCTGCTGTTCGCCGACGGCGACGCCGCTGATCGTGCGCGGACGGCAAAATTCACCGCCCAGCTCTCATTCCTTGCCCGCACCGAAACGCCGCAGTGGATCGAAGCCGGCACCGACGAGCCGGCCGCCGCGGCCGCCGTGGTCGGTGGCCTGCGCGTGCTGATTCCGCTCGCCGGCCTGATCGATGTCGAGGCCGAAAAGGCCCGCCTGGCCAAGGAAATGAGCCGGATCGCAGTCGAAATCAGGAAATGTGAAGGCAAGCTCGGAAACGCCAACTTCATCGCCAACGCCCCGGCCGAGGTCGTGGCCCAGGAACGCCAGCGCATCACGGACTGGAATACCGCCCTGGCCGCCCTGCGCGAGCAAGCGGAAAAACTGGGCGTGCCCCGATAGGTTGGACCCCGCGCGCGGGCGATGTTCCTTTTCGGGATTCGGGAGTCGGATTCGGGATTGGCATCGCCTGCAAGCGAGCGCCTACGGCGGTTCCAACATCATCACGATCGCGTCCTCGCGCCCGTTCCGTGCCGGGTAGTAGCGCGGACGAACGCCGATCTGCTTGAAACCCACCGATTCGTACAGGGCTTTCGCCAACAGGTTCGACGGGCGTACCTCGAGGAAGACCCGCTCGACACGGTTCCATCTCGCAACGTCGAGCAAACGCCCCAGCAGATGCCGGCCGAGGCCACGGCTGCGATAGTCCGGTCCGACGCACAGGTTCAGCAGGTGCGCCTCGCCCGCGCCGGTCGACAGGATGCCGTAGCCGGCAATCGCCTGGTCGACGCACAGCACCCAGCACGAATGACCGACCTTCAGGCAATCGCCGAACACCCCGGACGACCATGGGAACTCATAGGAGAGTATTTCCAGTGCACTCACGGCGGGCAGATCCTCCGGTCGCATGCCGCGCACCTGGACCACCGGCCTGACCACCGCTACCACGACTCAACCCCGGGCCGCGGCCAGCGCACGGCGCAGGCTGCGCAGTGCATCCCACAAACGGCGCTTCGCGGCGGCACTGCGCAGCACCAGGCCCGGCTCGTCCGCCAACACGATAAGCGCCCGGTTCATCACCGCCGCGGGCAGCACGCGCCCCAGCGCATGCGCCTGCGCGTCGCCAAACACCAGGTAGGCCTGCGCCGCGGGCACGTCGGGCGGCAGTTGGCCGGCTTTCACGCGAACGCGTGCGGCCCGCGCCAGCCAGGCGCCACCGGCGCTGAGCGCGCGGCCCAGCAAGTCGAGTTCGCGGGTGCCGCAATGCTCCGGCAGAACCACCACGCAGGCCACGCCGGTGGCGGGTACCATCGGTTCCATTCCAGCTGCCGGCACGACCGCGACCGCGCGGCGCACCCACGGCGTCAGCCCGAGCGCCCGCAACACGCGAGCCCGGTGACCGGGACCCACGGCCAGCCGCGAATGCCCGCTCATGGCGTCTGGCGCCGCCCACGGCGCCGATGGGCAAGCCGTGCCCAGATCGTCCAGATCGGTCCGGACAGCAGATACAACGAGAAACTCACCAGCAGCACGCGGGCCGGCGCCAGGTACAGCAGCGCCAGCAACAGCACCGCCACCACCATCCACGCAAACGGTACGCGGTCGCGCTCCCCCATCGGCAATGACTTGAAGCTGAAATAACGCAAGCGGCTCACCATCAGCAAGCCGGTGATCATCACGATCGCGACGCTGGCGAAGGCAAGCTCGCCGCCGGACCAGCCGGATTTCTCCATGGTCCACACGAACGACATGTTCACCGCCGCCGCCGCGGGACTGGCCAGGCCCTGGAAATACCGCTTGTCGGCCACCCCGGCCTGGGTGTTGAAGCGGGCCAGTCGCAGTGCGGCACAGGCTGCATAAATGAAGGCACTGGCCCAGCCCAGCTTGCCCCACACCGGTCCGGCATCGTGCAGCGTCGACAGCGACCATGTATACATCACCAGCGCAGGGGCCAGGCCGAAGCTGACCAGGTCGGAAAGCGAGTCATACTGGACGCCGAATTCGGTCTGGGTGCCGGTCATGCGGGCCACCCGACCGTCCATGCCGTCCAGGATCGCCGCGAAGAACACGGCCACCGCCGCCTCGATGAAATGGCCGCCGATCCCGGAGATAATCGCATAGAAACCCGCGAACATGGCCCCGGTGGTGAACAGGTTCGGCAACAGGTAAATGCCTCGATGCCGAGGCGGGCGGACAGGCATGGATTCACTCATGGATCAGGATCGTGATGGAGTAGGCGAAGTGTAAACCATCGCCCGCTTGAGTCCTGGCCGTTGGAGTGTTAACAAGAGACATCTGTTTTTCCCTCGCTTTGGAGAACCCCATGCACCGTCTGCTGATTGCCGTGGCACTGCTGCTGCCAGCCTCGCTGGCCACCGCCCAGGTCTACAAGTGGACCGACGCCCAGGGCACGGTGCATTACTCCGAAGCGCCGCCGGCCCAGGGCACCAAGTACAGCAAGGTCACCACCACCGGCACGGTGGAGCCACTGGCGAAACCCGCATCCCCAGCCGACACCGGGAACAGCGGCGAAGAAAGCAAGGAGCCCGCGCCCACGACCGTCGCCGACACTCCGGAGAACCGCAAGTCGCTGTGCACATCGCTGCAGTCCAACCTGACGACCCTGCAGGGCAGCGCGCCGGTGGTCATGGAGAAGGACGGCAAGCCCACCGCGCTGGATGCCGCGCAACGCAAACAGGAGCTCGACACCGCCCAGGCCCAGTACGAGCAGTATTGCCAGAACCAATAACCGGCCGCCTGCACTCCGGCGGCAGCGGCGGACGGCTACAATAGGCGCTTTACCCCAACGCCGGAATTGCACGCATGCGCCTCAGCCAATTTCACCTGGCCACCGTCAAGGAAGTTCCCGCCGACGCCGAGATCGCCAGCCACCGGCTGATGCTGCGCGCCGGCATGATCCGGCGCCTGGCCTCGGGCCTGTACACGTGGAGCCCGCTGGGCCTGCGCGTGCTGCGCAAGGTCGAACGCATCGTGCGCGAGGAAATGGACCGCGCCGGCGCGATCGAGTTGCTGATGCCCTCGATCCAGCCGAGGGAGCTGTGGGAGGAAACCGGTCGCTGGGAGAAATTCGGCGGCCAGTTGCTGAAGATCAAGGATCGCAAGCAGCAGGAATTCTGCTACGGCCCCACCCATGAGGAAGTAATTACCGATTTTGCCCGCAACGAGCTGAAAAGCTACAAGCAGCTACCGGTCAATTTCTACCAGATCCAGACCAAGTTCCGCGACGAGATCCGCCCGCGCTTCGGCGTGATGCGCGCGCGTGAATTCCTGATGAAGGACGCCTATTCGTTTCACCTGTCCACGGAGTCGCTGGCAGAAACCTACGCCGTGATGTTCCAGGCGTATGTGCGCATTTTCACCCGGCTTGGATTGACCTTCCGCGCAGTGCAGGCCGATACCGGCGCCATCGGCGGCAACGCCAGCCATGAATTCCAGGTGCTGGCTGATTCGGGCGAGGATGCGATTGCGTTCTCCGACGGGTCCGATTACGCGGCCAATCTGGAGAAGGCCGAAGCGCTGGCTCCCACCGCCAGCCGCCCGGCCCCCGCCGCGGCGCTGCAGAAGGTGGACACGCCGACGCAGAAAACCATTGCCGACATCACAAGCTTCCTCCAGGTTCCGCCGCAGCAATGCGTGAAGACCTTGCTGGTGCGCGGCATCGACGGCCTGGTCGCGCTGTGCCTGCGCGGCGACCATGAAATCAACGAGGTCAAAGCCGGCAAACTGGCTGAACTGCCCGGCGTATCGGTGCTGGCCAGCGAAGAAGAAATCCTCGCCGCCTGCGGCACTACTCCCGGTTTCATCGGCCCGGTCGGCCTGCCCGGCTCGATCCCGGTCATCGTCGACCGCGACGCGGCGGTACTGGCGGATTTTGTCTGCGGCGGCAATGCCGACGCCACGCACTACACCGGCGCAAACTGGGAGCGCGACGCGCGCATCAGCCGCATCGTCGACCTGCGCAACGTGGTCGAGGGCGATGCCTCACCGGACGGCAAGGGCGTATTGCACCTTGCCCGTGGCATCGAGGTGGGCCACGTATTCCAGCTCGGGCCGAAATATGCCGAGGCGATGAATGCCACCGTGATCGACGAGAATGGCAAGGCCCAATGGATGACCATGGGTTGCTATGGCATCGGCGTGAGCCGCATCGTGGCCGCCACCATCGAGCAGCGCCACGACCACGCCGGCATCATCTGGCCCGAGGCAATGGCACCCTGGCGGGTGGCGGTGTGCGTGATCAATCCGAAGAATGCCTCCGCGGCAGTCAATGAGGCTGCCGAAACGCTGTATCAAGCGTTGAACCGGCGCGGTATCGAAACCCTGCTCGACGATCGTGGATTGCGCCCCGGCAGCATGTTTGCCGACATGGAACTGATCGGCATTCCACACCGCGTGGTGGTGAGCGAACGTGGGCTGGCCGCCGGAACGCTCGAATATCGCAGTCGCGAGGAAAGCGAAAGTCGCACGATCAGCCAGGATGAATTATTTGCACTGCTGGCCTGATTGGTGAAATTTGCGGTAATCGGGCCTGATCGGCCTCGAATCCCAGCTGTCAAAAATCCCACTTTCGGAGGTGATCCGCAGAATCTCCCTGCGGGTGAGAAGAACCAAACCAGCCGAGACCCAAGGCCAATCAGGTAATCGAATACCGGCATATTCCGGCATGCACGGTGGTTTGATAATCGAGCCCAACCTGAAACCCCGGTATATCCAGGTGACCACTTGCCTTTACAAATATTTGGTAAATCGGCGAGAATCCCTCGCGGGCGCACATTCGGCACGATGACATCGTCCCGATAATCGTGACGCACTTCACCTTCCCCACCCTGCCATCCCGGAGTCCATGCATGGCCGTCGATATCAAGAATCTCAACCACAACCAACTCAATGACCTGATCAGCAAGGCACAACTGCGCCAGGAGGAACTGCGCAAGGAGAAGATCGCCAAGCTGCGCCAGAAGGTCGACGCCCTGATCAAGGCCGAGGGCTATACCTTCGAGGATATTTTCGGCACGCCCCGCAAGGCCAGGCGTGGTGGCAAGGTGCCGCCGAAGTACCGCAACCCGGCCAACCCGCTGCAGACCTGGTCCGGTCGCGGCAAGCGCCCGCACTGGTTCAACGATGCGCTGAAGGCGGGCAAGAAGGAAAAGGACCTGGCGATCTGAGGACCTGGGTTTCCGCGATGAAAACGCCGGCTTCGAGCCGGCGTTTTCTCGTCCGCATCACGCATCTCTCCCACTGGCGGCACGGGCATGCGGGCACCTACCGGCGTGCCGATCTTCGGCGGCCGCTTCGGCTCTACAAGGACCGGCGCGAGGACACCAGCAGTTCGCCGAACATCAACCCGGCGACCAGCGACACCAGCAGGGTCAACAGCAGCAAGGCGGTATCCATCCCCAATTCGGCGTTGCGCTCGAGCAGGAAGGACATGCTCTGGAAGCCGACACTGCCCGGCACCAGCAGGATAATGCCCGGTTCGCGGATCACCGCGCCGGGGCGATGTGCGTAACGCGCGTAGGCGTTGGCCATTGCGCCAAGCAGGAGGCCGCCGAGGAATACCCCGAACGCGGCACCCGGCACCTTCCCCGAGATCTGCCCGCCCCAGCGCGTGGCCAGGTAGCCGACCACCACCGCGCCCATCACCACCAGCCAGTCGCGGCGTGCGGCGCGGAACAGGATGGCGAAACCAAATGCCCCAAGCAGCAGAAATGGGGTGTCCAGCCAGGCAGGCAGCGGCGGCAGCACGTAGTCGCGCGCATGGATGCCCACCGCCGCACACAGCTGCGTCGCGGCGACGGTGCCGAAAGTGAGCTTGAGCAAGGTGGTCACGGCACCACCCATGCGCGCCACCCCGGAGACCAGGTGCTGGCTGGAAAGCTCGCGCACCGCCGTGGTCAGCGACATGCCCGGCACCAGCACGATCAGGCCGGCAAGCACCACCGCCTTGATCGCCAGCGGTACGATGAACGCGCTCACCACGATCGCGATGATGGTGGCCGCCATCGCACTGACCGCCTCGCTGGCGATTGCCAGTCGTGGCCGGCTTGCGGCCAGCACGGTGATGGCGCCGATGACCAGGCCGATGCATCCGGCGACAAGCAGGTCCGGCCACGAACTGTGCAGGAACAGCGCCACGACACTGGTGGCGGACAGGCCATAGCTGGCGATCACCGCCGCCTGCGCGCGTCGGCTCTCCGGTTGGCCCAGCCTGCGCAGGCGATGGAAACCCTCGCGCAGTCCGAGATCGCCGGTGATCACCAGGTCGGCGATCCGGTCGGCCTCGCACAACCTTGACAGGTTCACGTCGCCCGGCGCCAGCCGCATCACCTGGGTGCTCTGCGCCACGCCCTCCTCACCCTGGGCCAGGTCGGCGAAGGAGATGATGATGGCGGTGGGGCTGGACCACACGTCGGCCGCCAGACCCATCCGTTGCGCCGCGCCGGCGATCGCGATCTCCAGCCGCGGCGCGGTGGTGCCGTATTGGTGCAGCCGTCGCGCCAGTTCCAGCAGGAACGCAATGCGCGTGGTCAGTGCGGCGGTCGCAAACGGGGCCGACATGACCTCGCCCGGGTTCATGCGACCGCGCGCACCTTCAGCGTGCCGCCCTCGACGGCAACCACCTCCACCGTACTGCCAAGCGGCAGATCGGGGCCGCTGACGATCCACTGTCCGTCACCCACCCGGGCCTTGCCACGCCCGTTGACGATGGCCTCGACCAGCTCGTAACGCTGGCCGATCATCTGCTCGGCGCGCCGGTTGAGTCGTTCGCTGCCCGGCGCGCGCTTTTCCAGCTTCGGCCGCAGCCAGCGCGCGTAGGCGACGCAGAAGGCGAACGCCAGCACGCCGAAGGTGATCGCCTGCACCAGCAGGCCCATCGAGGGCACCACCCACAGCAGCACGCCCATCGCCGCCGCCGCCAGGCCGATCCACAACAGGAAATAGCCCGGCGCCAGCAACTCGCCGGCAATCAGCAGCAAGGCCAGGATCCACCACAGATAATGTGCAGCAAGTTGCCACATGGTCGAAGGCTCCGAGGGTCAGCGCAGAGGCGGCTGTGGCGTTGCCAGCGACGTCTGCTGCTGGCCCAGCGATTCCTTGGCCAGCTCGGCAATGCCGGCCATCGCGCCGATCACGCCGGTCGCCTCGATCGGCAACAGCAGCATTTTCTGGTTCGGCGAATGCGCCATTTCCTTCAGTGCCTCGATGTAGTTGTTGGCGACAAAGTAATTCAGCGCGTTGACGTTGCCGCCGGCAATCGCGTCGGACACCATGGTGGTGGCCTTGGCCTCGGCCTCGGCCGTACGCTCGCGCGCCTCGGCGGCGCGGAATGCGGCCTCCTTTTCGCCCTCGGCGGACAGGATCACCGACTGCTTCTCGCCCTCGGCCTTGAGGATTGCCGCCTGGCGGAAGCCCTCCGCCTCCAGGATGTTGGCGCGCTTCTCGCGCTCGGCCTTCATCTGCCGCGCCATGGCGTCGATCAGGTCGCGCGGCGGCGCGATGTCCTTGATCTCGATGCGGTTGACCTTGACGCCCCACGGATGGGTCGCCTCGTCCACCACCCGCAGCAACCGCGCGTTGATCTCGTCGCGCTTGCTCAGGCTTTCGTCCAGGTCCATCGAACCGAGCACGGTGCGGATATTGGTCATCACCAGCGCCAGCGACGCCTGCTCCAGGTCCGATACCTCGTATGCCGCCTTGGCCGCATCCAGCACCTGGTAGAACACCACGCCGTCGACACGCACCACCGCGTTGTCCTTGGTGATCACGTCCTGCGAGGGCACGTCGAGCACCTGCTCCATCATGTTCACCTTGCGCCCGACCGCCTGGTAGATCGGGATCAGGAAATGCAGGCCGGGGCTCAGGGTGGCGGTGTACTTGCCAAAGGTCTCCACCGTCCACTCGAAGCCCTGGGGCACGATGCGCACCAGCTTGACGATCGCCACCACCACCAGAAAGACGACGACCAGCGCAAGAATCTGACCCATTTCCCGATCCCTTGTCCTTGAATGAAGTCCGCAGTATAGGCGAGTGGATACCCGTCGAGCAGCGGATCGTCGCCGCAGGACGCCATGCCCGGATCCTGCCGAGCACGCATCGCGGCCGTGCTCCACGCGCGCTGTCATCCTCGCGTAACATGGCGGTGCTGACATAGCGCACGCATCCGAGGCGGGCAACCATGCAAAAGCGCATCCTGATCATCGAAGACGAGGCTCCGATCCGTGACATGGTGGCGTTTGCGCTGCACAGGGCGGACATGCTCGCAGTGACCGCCGAGGACGCCGGTGCGGCGCAGCTGGCCATCGCCGAGGCGATGCCCGACCTCATTTTGCTCGACTGGATGTTGCCGGGCATCAGCGGCATGGATCTGGCGCGGCGCCTGCGCCGGGACGAGCTGACCCGCGAGCTTCCCATCATCATGCTCACCGCGCGCGGCGAGGAGACCGACCGCGTGGCCGGTCTCGACGCCGGCGTCGACGACTACGTGGTCAAGCCCTTCTCCACGCGCGAGCTGGTGGCGCGGATCAAGGCGGTGCTGCGACGCAGCCAGGGCGAGGACGGCGACGGCGTGATCGCGCTGGGCGGCCTGCGCCTCGACGCCCCGGCGCACCGCCTGTTCGTCGGCGACGAGCAGGTGCACCTGGGGCCGACGGAGTACCGGCTGCTGCACTTCTTCATGACCCACGCCGAACGCGTCTACTCCCGCGCGCAGTTGCTCGACCATGTCTGGGGCGGCAGCGTGTACGTCGAGGAGCGCACCGTCGATGTGCATATTCGCCGCCTGCGCAAGACGCTGGAATCCTGGGGCCTGGACACCCTGATCCAGACCGTGCGCGGCACCGGCTACCGCTTTTCCGCACACCCCGAGTCCGCGCGTCCGTAACCCCGAGGCCGGCCCATGCGCAGCGCGAACACCCGCCTTTCAGCGTGGCCCAGGGCCATTTTGCTCACCACCTTGGTCGTGGCCGTGATGGCGGCCGGACGGTGGGGGCTCACAGGGTGGGCCCTGGGCATTGCACTCGGCGGCCAGGCCGTCGCATGGCTGTGGCTGACATCCGCGGCACGAGCCGGGGGTCGCGGGCCACCCCGGGCGCCATTCCGGTTGCGCACACGGCAAATGCGCCAACGCCGCCTGCTGGCCCAGCTTCGCGACGTGCGCGAGGTGGTGAGTTCCCTGCCCGATGCCGTCGTGCTGCTCGACCGCAAGGGGGATGTGCGCTGGTTCAATGCCGCCGCCAACCGCCTGCTGGGCTTGCACGAGCGACACCCCGATGGCCCCCTGGCCGAACGGCTCGTCGGCAGCGAGCTCGGCGCATGGTTGCTCACCGACATGCGTCAGCCGGCCACCGACATGCCGGCACCGGCGGATCCCTCGCTGCGACTGGCCGTGTCCATGATGCCGTTCGGGTCGCAGCTGCGGTTGCTGCTGGCGCGCGACATCAGCACGCTGAGCCGGCTGGAACAGGTGCGACGGGATTTCGTGGCCAACGTATCGCATGAACTGCGCACGCCGCTGACCGTCATTCACGGCTACCTGGAAGCGCTCGACCCGACCGATGCACCCGGGCTGGCGCCGGTGCTGGGGGAGATGCGCCTGCAATCGCAGCGCATGGGGCAGATCGTCGAAGACCTGCTGACCCTGTCGCGCCTGGAAACACGCGAGGCGCTGCCCGACGAGGAGGTGGCCATGCCACGACTGTTGCAGACGCTGCGGCGCGAAGCCGAAGCACTCAGCCAGGGTCGACATGTCATTGCCGTCGAGGCAACCACCCGGGCCCACCTGCGCGGCTCGATCCATGATCTGCACAGCGCCTTCTCCAACCTGGTCAGCAATGCCGTGCGCTACACGCCGAGCGGCGGCACCATCACCATTGGCTGGCGACTCATGCCGAACGGTGCTGCCGCTTTCTCGGTGCGTGACAGCGGGCTCGGTATCTCCACTGAGCATTTGAGTCGCCTCACCGAGCGCTTCTATCGCGTGTCATCCAGCCGCTCGCGCGAATCCGGCGGCACCGGCCTCGGGCTTTCGATCGTCAAGCATGTACTCAACCTGCACCAGGCGCGCCTGGTCATGGAAAGCAAGCCGGGGCAGGGCTCGACGTTCACCTGCATACTGAATGCCTCGCGCGTCATCCTGCCGGGAAACGACGGGGCGACCGGGGCCGACACGCAGGCCGGTTGATGGTGCATGCCGCTGCACCGGCCATCAGAACCTGACCTCGCCGAACACGCCGATCTCGTCGGTCTTCACGCTCTGCACGTGCGGCGGCGCCGGCGTGTCGACCGACTGGTCGCCCCTGCCGTGCTTCCACACGCCGGCCAGCTTGAAACCCCTGGTCACCTGGTACTCGACGCCGGCGTGGTAGTAGACGTCCTTGTAGTCGCGGTCCAGGGTCTTGCTGAGTCTGGCGTTGTCGTAACGGACAAACAGCTTCACCTTGTCAGCCACCGCCACGCTGCCCCACAGCGAGTAGCCATCGCTCTTGTCGGTCGCCGTAGTGAGCACGTTGTTCCAATTCCTGGCGTTGAAGTACTCGCCGCCGAGCCGGAACGCGTCGCTGGCATAGGCCACCATGAAGTCGCCGCGCCGCGCCGTGTTCGGTGCGTCGTTGTTCTCGGTCCGCTGACCGCGATGACCGTCGTAGCCGCCGATCGCCACGACCATGTTTTCGAACGGCACGAAGCCGACGCGGGCTTCGACGTCCACGTCGTTGCTGCGGCTCGGGTTCTCGTAGCCGCGGCCGTTGACCACCGCCACCGCATAGTTGAGCGACCTGCCGGCACCGATATCGCCACCCAGGTGCAAGCCCCAGTCGGCCGAGGTGCCGTACTTCAGGCGGTCGGTGATGGACTTCTCGACATAGCGGAAACCGTAGTAGCTGTCGACGAAGCCGATCCACGGCATGTCCGCCGAACCGGCGCGAAACACCAGCGCCTCATCGAACCTGCCCTGCACATAGGCCTTCTTCACGAACAGGTTGGTCTTGCCGTCGTTGGCGACATATTCGAAGTCGGTGGTGAGGTTGGCCGACCAGATGTCGTCGAACGTGTGGTCGATGCCGAGATAGAAGCGCTTCACGTCCAGGCCGGTGCCCGACTTGTCGGTCCTGCCGGTGTCGCTGTTGGTGTCGTCGATGTTGGTGAAATCGAAGTACATCCTGCCGGACAGCCTGGTGTTGTCGCCCAGCTTTTCCAGCGACGCGAACTTCTCGTCGCCGGCCGCGCCCACACTGGTGGCCTCCTCCACCGCCTGGCCGGTGCCGACGTCGATGTCGGACTGCGCGTCGGCGCGCTGCTCCAGCTCCACCACCCTGGCCTGCAACGCGTCGAGCTGCGCCTTCAGCAGTTCGACTTCGGTGCTGCTGGCGCTCGCCGGCATCTGGCTCTGCGCCGGTGTCGCCGCAACCGTGAAACTGCCAACGCCGAGGCCCGTGGCAATCGCCGCCGCCATCAATTTGGAACGCATGTCATTCTCCGCAAGCGGGTGGAAAACTTCCTGATCGCCCCCGACCCGACAACCGGCCAGGGATTGGTCATCGAGCCTGCCAAGGAATTTTTGCGACTGGATGCAGGTTTGATGACAGATTCAAGACAGGGTCGGCGGCGCAAGCCGCGTACCGTGCCGCGACCGCGGGCGGCGGTCGACCTGCCAGGCGGCGCCGTAAGGCTGGCCAGCCCGAAAGCGTGGCATTATCGCAAGGCCTCCCGGTTGGCACCCACAGTGCCTCGCCCGGCCACCGGGTGGACAGCACCCGATGCGGTCCTGGATCGGGCCGGAAGCCTTGCCGGACCGGCGTCCGTCCCTCCTCTTCCCGGTGCCCGATCCGGTGCCCACCGTGCCACAGGATGGCGCACTGTCATCTTGCTGAAACATCCATTTCATCCAACGGCAACACGAAAGGCGTGAAATGGCGGGGTCACATCCGACTTTCCATCCGGGAGCTGCCGTGTTGACCAACCCCAAACCCACGCTCCGCTTCGCTGCGGTCGCCGCATTGGCCGTGGTGTCGTCGTTCGGCGCCGTTGCGCATGCCACCGACATCACCGGCGCCGGTTCCAGCTTCGTCTACCCGGTCATGTCCAGGTGGTCGGCGGCGTATGCCGAGAAGACCGGCAATCGCCTCAATTACCAGTCGATCGGTTCCGGCGCCGGCATCGCACAGATCAAGGAAGGTACCATCGACTTCGGTGCCTCCGACGCACCGATGAAGCCCGAAGACCTGCAGAAGTACGGCCTGGGCCAGTTTCCCATCGTGGTCGGCGGCATCGTGCCCGTGGTCAACCTCGCCGGCGTGAAGGCCGGCCAGATCAAGCTGGACGGCACCACCCTGGCCGACATCTTCCTGGGCAAGATCAGGAACTGGAATGATCCGAGGATCGCCGCGCTGAACGCCAGCCTGAGCCTGCCCGCCGGCAAGATCACCGTGGTGCATCGCTCGGACGGTTCGGGCACCTCGTTCAACTTCACCAACTACCTGTCCAAGGTCAGCCCGGAATGGGCCAGCCGGGTGAAGTTCGGCACCGCCGTGGAATGGCCCACCGGCGTGGGCGGCAAGGGCAACGAGGGCGTGTCGCAGTACGTGCGCCAGATCAAGGGCTCGATCGGCTACGTCGAATACGCCTACGCGGTGAAGAACAAGATCAGCTGGGTCGACCTGAAAAACGCCGCCGGCAATGTGATCTCGCCAAACGCCGACAGCTTCGCCGCGGCCGCCATGACCGCCGACTGGGCCAGTGCCAGGGACTTCGACCTGATCATGACCAATGCGCCGGGCGACCAGGCATGGCCGATCACCGCCACCACCTGGGTAATCATGTACAAGAAGCCCAGGCATGCGGCCAACGGCAAGGTTGCCTTGGACTTCTTCAAGTACGCGCTGGAAGACGGCCGACCGGCGGCGAGCGCGCTCGACTACGTGCCGCTGCCATCGTCGCTGGTCGGCCGGATCGAGGCGTACTGGGCATCCGAGTTCAAGCACTGAATTCTTGCCGGCCTCCCACACCCCCGAACGACTCGACCGGTAGAGAGAATTTGTGGCCAACACCACCCTCAACCCCGACGCGATACCTGAGCCGCTGGAACAGCGCAGCCGCCGCGATGCCCGTCACGAGCGGCTGTTCCGCTGGTTGCTGAAGGCTTGTGCGCTGATCGTGCTGGCGTCCCTGCTGGGCGCAGCCGGCGCGACGCTGTGGGGCGGGCGCGACGCGTTCGGCACGTTCGGCTGGCACTTCCTGGTCAGCTCGCAGTGGGACCCGGGCAACGACGTCTACGGTGCGCTGGTGCCGGTCTACGGCACGCTCGCCACCTCGTTCATCGCGCTTTTGATCGCGGTACCGATCAGTTACGGCATCGCACTCTATCTTTCCGAAATCGCACCGGGCTGGCTGCGCACGCCGGTCGCCTCGGCGATCGAATTGCTGGCCGGCATTCCTTCGATCATCTACGGCATGTGGGGGCTTTTCATCTTCGCCCCGTTCTTCGCCGAACACATCAAGCCGTGGCTGACCAGCAACCTGGGCAACACGCCCGACGACGGCAGGCTGTCGTGGGTGGCCGAACACGTGCCGTTCGTCGGCAAGCTGTTCAGCAGCGACTACCCGTTCGGCGCCAGCATCCTGGTCGCCGGCATCGTGCTGGCGATCATGATCATCCCGTTCATTTCCTCGGTAATGCGCGAGGTGTTCCAGACGGTGCCGGCGCGGCTGAAGGAATCGGCCTACGCGCTGGGTTCCAGCACCTGGGAGGTGTCATGGGACATCGTGCTGCCCTACACCCGCTCGGCGGTGATCGGCGGCATCTTCCTTGGCCTGGGCCGGGCGCTGGGCGAGACGATGGCGGTGACCTTCGTGCTCGGCAATGCGATGCACCTGTCGGCCTCACTGCTCGATCCGGGCACCTCGATCGCCTCGACCATTGCCAACCAGTTCAGCGAAGCGGCCGGCCTACAGAAGTCGGCGCTGATGGCGCTGGCCTTCCTGCTGTTCGTGGTCACCTTCCTCGTGCTGCTGATCGCACGGCTGATGCTGCGCCGGCTGGCCAGCAAGGAGGGCCGCTGATGAACACGCTGTACCTGCGCCGGCGAATCACCAACGCGCTGGCGATGCTGCTCAGCACGCTGGCCACCCTGGTCGGGCTGGCGTTTTTAGCCTGGATCCTGTGGGAAACCCTGCGCCAGGGCATCAGCGCGCTGGACCTGAAGCTGTTCACCAAGGTCACCGCCTACGGCGAGGACGGCGGCCTGCTCAACTCGATGGTCGGCAGCCTGATCATCAACTTCATCGGCATCGGCATCGCCACCCCGATCGGCGTGCTGGCCGGCACCTGGCTGGCCGAGTACGCGAACCGCACCCGGCTGGGCGAGTCGATCCGCTTCCTCAACGACATCCTGCTGTCGGCGCCGTCGATCGTGATGGGCCTGTTCGTCTATACCATCATCGTGCTGCCGAGCACCGCGCTGACCCATGGTTCGACCACGTTCTCCGGTTTCGCCGGCGGCGTGGCGCTGGCGCTGATCGCGCTGCCGGTGATCGTGCGCACCACCGACGAGATGCTGCGGCTGGTGCCGTCCACCCTGCGCGAGGCGGCGCTGTCGCTGGGCGTGCCGCAGTGGAAATTGACCGTGCAGATCCTGATCCGTGCGGCGCGCTCGGGCATCATCACCGGCGTGCTGCTGGCGCTGGCACGGATCAGCGGCGAGACCGCACCGTTGCTGTTCACCGCGTTCGGCAACAATTACACGGTGTTGAACCCGATGGACAAGATGTCCAGCCTGCCGCAGATCATCTACCAGTACGCCAATGATCCGGGCGACGCCATGCACGCGCTGGCCTGGGCCGGCGCCTTCGTGTTGACCATGTTCGTGCTGCTGCTGAGCCTGGTTTCCCGCTGGATCCTTTCCCGCACCAAGGTGTCCCATGACTGATCCCGCCCTCGTCACGAACCCCACGCCGGCGGCGGCAACGGCAGGCGTCGCGCCCAAGCTCGTCGTGCGCGACCTGCACTTCCACTACGACGACTTCCATGCGCTGAAAGGCATCGACATGGACATCCCGGAAAAGCAGGTCACCGCGATCATCGGCCCGTCCGGCTGCGGCAAGTCGACCCTGCTGCGCGTCTTCAACCGCATCTACGCGATCTACCCCGGGCAGGAGGCGAAAGGTTCGGTCGAACTGGACGGCGACAACATCCTGGACCCCGGCTATTCGATGAACCGCCTGCGCAGCAAGGTCGGCATGGTGTTCCAGAAACCGGTGCCGTTCCCGATGACGATCTTCGAGAACGTCGCCTACGGCATCCGCCACCACCAGAAGTTGTCGCGGAGCGAGATGGAAGGCCGCGTGGAACAGGCGCTGCGCCGTTCGGCGCTGTGGGACGAGGTGAAGGACAAGCTCAAGCATAACGCGCTCGGCCTCTCCGGCGGCCAGCAGCAGCGTCTGTGCATCGCCCGCGCGATTGCACTGCGGCCGGACGTGCTGTTGCTGGACGAACCGACCTCGGCGCTCGATCCGATCGCCACCGGCCGCATCGAGCAGTTGGTGGAAGAATTGAAAAGCCGGTTCACCATCGTCATCGTCACCCACAACATGCAGCAGGCCGCACGCGTGTCCGACCAGACCGCCTTCATGTACCTGGGCGAGCTGATCGAGTTCGACCACACCGAGAAGATCTTCACCAAACCGGGCAAGAGGCAGACCGAGGATTACATCACCGGGCGGTTTGGGTGATCGACGGAAAGCCCCTCTCCCCGGGGGAGAGGGGCTGGGGTGAGGGTACGGGCGAGGCATCGACACCTCGCTCCGTCCCGCACCCTCATCCGCCCCTCCGGGGCACCTTCTCCCGAGGGGAGAAGGGAACAAGACTCGAGGCACATCATGAACACCGGCACTGACCACATCATCAAGAGTTACGACAGCGAACTGGCCCGACTCACCAGCGAGATCGTGCGCATGGGCGAGTTGTCGGTGAAGCAACTGGAGGCGGCGATCGACGTGGTCGAGCGCCGCGACGAGCGGGCGGCCCAGCGCGTGGTCGACAACGACGACGCGATCGACCAGATGGAACAGGACATCAGCCACGATGTCGTGCGCCTGCTGGCCTTGCGCGCGCCGATGGCCGGCGACCTGCGCAACGTGTTTGCCGCACTGCGCATTGCGGCGGACATCGAGCGGATCGGCGACTACGCCGCCAACGTGGCCAAGCGCTCGATCCCGCTGTCGATGGTGGCGCCGGTCGCGCCTGCGGCCGGTCTCGAGCACTTGGCGAGACTCGCCGCAACCGGCGTGCGCGAAGTTCTGGCGGCCTACCAGGATCGCGACGCCGAACGCGCCCATGCCGTATGGAAGAACGACGCCGTGCTGGACCAGGCCTACACCGGTTACTTCCGCCAGTTGCTGACCTACATGATGGAAGATCCGCGCAACATCACGCCGTGCACGCACCTGTTGTTCATGGCCAAGAACATCGAGCGCATCGGCGACCACGCCACCAATATCGCGGAGAACATCTGGTTCCAGGTCACCGGCGAGCCGTTGCAGGCGCAACGCAAGAAGCTCGACCAGACCTCCAGCGCGGATTTTTCCGGCCTGGCGGCCAAACCCGACCGATCGTGAGTCAGCCGCGATGCTGCCGGCTGCCGGTCGGCAGCAACAAGGTCACCCGCAAACCACCCCCCTCGCGGTTGGCCAGCAGCACACGCCCCCCATGCGCCTCGGTGATCTCGCGCGCCAGCGCCAGGCCCAGGCCGGTGCCGGAACGCTTGGTCGAATAGAACGGCAGCAAGGCCTGCGAAAGCACCGCCTCGCTCATGCCCGGGCCGCGATCGGCCACCTCGATACGCATTTCGTTGGCCGCCTCCGAAATCGACAGCGTGACTTCATCCGCCGCGCCACCGGCCTCGTGCGCGTTCTTGATCAGGTTGATCAGCACCTGCTCGATCTGTGCCGCGTCGAACCAGGCCGGCCGCTCCGGCAGCGGCGTCGCCAACCGATACCGGCAATGCAGCGACAAGCCTTCCAGAAACACCGGCCAGGCCACTGCCACCGGCTGCGGCGTCGGCAACTTGGCGAAACTGGCATAGCCGGCGATGAACCCGTGCAGGTGGCGGGCGCGTTCGCCGATGGTGGCGAACACATTGGGCAGGCGCCCGGTATCGCCGCGCCGGGCCAGCTCCGCGCCCGAGTGCGCCAGCGAGGAAATCGGCGCCAGCGAATTGTTGAGCTCGTGGCTGATCACCCGGATCACCCGCTTCCAGGTCGCCACTTCCTGCCGCGACAGCTCGCGCGTCATGCGCCGGAACGAGTGCAGCCGGTGCGGCCGTCCCTGCAACCGGAACGCGCGTTGCGACAGATGGAAGGTTTCCTCGTTGCCATCCATCTCCACCGTGAGCAGGGCGTCCTCGCCGCGGTCCACTGCCTGCCGCAGGACCTCCGGCGCATCGGCCAGCAGCTCGGAAAAATCCAGTCCGGTAAGGCTGCGGCCTTCGTTGAACAGATGCCGCGAGGCGATGTTCGCATAGGCGACGCGGCCGGAGGCGTCGGTCAGCACCAGCGCCACCGGCGTGTTCTGCACCACGGTGTCGAGCAGCAACTCGCGCTGCGCCAGATGCTGGCGTTGCTCGCGCAAGGTGTGACCCAGGTCGTTGTGCATGCGGATCAGCTGGCCAAGCTCATCGCGCCGGTTGGCGGCGATGGAGAAACTGAAATCACCATCGCGATAGCTGGCCACTGCGCCTTCCAGCGCACGCAGCAGGCGGCTCACCGGCGCCATCGCCCGACCCGCCAGCCAGATCGCGGCCAGCAACAGCAGCACCAGCCCGATCGCCAG
>JACDJB010000220.1_pt1 | contig 74467 bp, 70 predicted proteins | sample 7454121 | NCBI WGS metagenome assembly JACDJB01 (sample SAMN14253290, study PRJNA609438) | sludge metagenome | isolation source: sludge after 25d culture with pyrite | collected 2018-12-20 | reverse complement strand
GCGCCGTCGAGATGAGAGCGGCTCACGACCGCTCGCCGCCTTTCAGGCGGAGCCACGCGCACTTCTATGGGGCGCATTTTGCTGAAGGAGAGAGTGCCCTCGCTCGCGCGGGTATCGACCTTGTAGGCATTGGTGCCGCCCATATAGAGCCTGTGCAGGGCCGGCGCGTAAACCGCGCCGGCAACCGGACTGCCGCCGTGGATCAGGGCAATGTTGATCGTGAATTCGTCCCTGCCCTGGATGAATTCTTTGGTTCCGTCGAGCGGATCGACAAGAATAAACCGCTCAGCCCCGCTGGGGGAGGCATCTGAGCAAGTCTCTTCGCTAATAACGGGGAGATCCGGCAGATTCCTTTCGAGGCAGCTGCGGATGAGTTCGTCGGCTCGAAGGTCTGCGGCAGTCACAGGTGAGCCGTCCGCCTTGTAGTCGGGGCGGCACGCGTCGGCGCGGGCATCCATGACGACCTCGCCGGCACGAACGGCAATTAGGCCGAACAGCCGCGCGAGCCTTTCGAGCTCGTCCAGATCAAGCTCCTCGCTCAAGTGTACCTTTCGTCTCAATACCATGCCGGCGCAACGGTTGAATGCTGAAAAGTTGAAAGTCGCTCATTTGCTGGCTGCAAAACGCGAAGAATGCAAGAATTTTCGCTCTGCGTTCCGCTAGACTGGATAATCTCCTTGTGCCAAAAGCGGTGCAAAAAACAACAGCTTGCAGTACTTTGTCGGGTAAGCGGCTTCACGCGTGGGTTGAACCTTCCAGATGAGCAGGTGAACGGTTTTGAGCTGAGCCGCCAGCGGTCCTGTCCAAAACTGACCTCAGGTAGGGTCACTCTGCTAGAGATCGTGCCGTGCAGATTCCAACCACTCTCGAAGCGACACCCGAGCTGTGAAGTAACCACATGTCCAAGAATCGCGCGTCTGAGCTTGTTTCTACGGTGATGATATTAAAAAAAACACTTGCCAACGCTGCCCGTTGGTTTGGAACAGAAATCTCACTTTCCTGCACAACGTGGAGCGGTCCGGACGCTGCTCGCGCGCACGAGGCAAGAGTGCGAAATGTCGACATCGTTCTAGTGTTGCTTGCAGTAGCATTGCCCTGGTCGACTAGTGTAACCGGTATATTGGGTATCGTCGTCGCGTTTTGCATTTTGCCGAATGCTCGAGTAGAGCTGCTCCTTACCAGCCTCAAGCGACCTGTTAGCATGCTTCCGCTCGCACTCTTATTGCTGGCAGCGATCGGCACCACATGGGCCGATGGTGTATCCTGGTCCGAACGTCTGACCGCTGTCGGCAAAATGGCTAAGTTCTTGTTGCTGCCGCTCTTGCTTCTTCATTATCAGTATTCGCAACGGGCGAAATGGATTTTCGCGGCATTCGTCGCCTCTAGTGTCGCTCTGCTGGTCCATTCGTTTCTAGTGTTTGCATTCCCGGCGCTCGCGATTACGACTAGACTCGATCAACCGGGCATTCCGGTAAAGAATTACATCGACCAAAGTCAAGGTTTTGTGCTCATTGCGATCGCGCTCGCGGCTCTTGCCGTCGAAGCAGCAGCGCGGCTGAAGTACTATTTAGCCGCGCTGCTTGCGACAACTTCTTGTGCATTCCTTGCCAACCTTGTTTTCATTAATGTCGCTCGGACAGCCTTCATTTATGCGCCATTGATGTTTGTGCTGCTGATGGTGCGTTACCTGAGCCGAACTAAGGTGTTGCTTGGGTTGGTCGGATTGGGACTTGTCTGCGGCGGATTGTGGAGCGCGTCTCCCAATCTGCAACGAAAGGTATCCGCCATTTTCACAGAAGCTAGTGCTTACCAGCCAGACGCGCCCATTGGAGAGAAGCCGCCCTCGGTAGCCATCAGACTTGAGTTTTGGCGCAAATCATTGAACTTCTTTGAGGCCGCACCGCTCTTAGGACATGGCACGGGCTCGATCCGATCTCTCTTCGAACGCGATGCCGTTGGGCGAACCGGATTATCTGCTCTCGTCGTGGCCAATCCTCATAACCAGACGCTCGCAGCAGCCGTGCAATGGGGTGTTCTTGGGGTCATGGCGATCTGGGCCATGTGGATAGCGCACGTGCACTTGTTCCGCGGCAGTGAGCTGGTTGCGTGGATAGGAATGTTGGCGACACTACAGAACATCGCAAGCTCGATGTTCAACTCCCACCTTGCAGATTTTTACGAAGGTTGGCTCTATGTTTTAGCTGTGGGAATTGCTGGAGGCGAGCTTCTGCGTATTCGCCACGATAGGGCGTGCTCCAGAATCGTCTTCCAAAAGTTGAGCGGAGCCGGTGTAAGGTGCCGTGATCACTTGAATCGGCGATCAGAGAGTTGCCTGGGCTGAGAGGAATAAAGGTGGAGGGCGGAGCGGAGAGCGAGCAGACCGCGAGCGCGGTTATCGGGGGTAGTGGAGTCGTAGGCAGCTACATCGTCGGGCATCTGATGCGCCACGGTGAACGCGTCCTGGCGCTGTCGCGATTGCCCAGGCAAAGAGCTGGCGTAGAGTGGATCCGCGCAGATCTGCTGAAGCCGGACACGCTGATACTTCCCGCATTCAGTACGCTCTACTGCACCGCCGATGCTGTCCTACTCGCCGACGCGCTTCCTTACCTTCTAAATTCTTCCGTGAAGCGTGTTGTTGCCTTCAGCTCTACCAGCGTGCTCACAAAGCAGGACACCAAAGTTGCCGAAGAGCGGGAGATGATCGGCCAGCTGGCAGAGGCCGAGCGAAGGATAGTTGCAGCTTGCGAGCAACGTCACGTTGGCTGGACGATCCTGCGACCCACGCTAATCTACGCCGAAGGCCGCGACACGAACATCACACCGTTGTCGCGGCTGATCCGCCGTTTCGGATTCATGCCGCTGGTCGGAGGCGCGCTGGGCCTGCGACAGCCCGTGCACGCCGAGGACCTTGCAATCGGGGCCATCGCTGCAGCCGCAAGCCAGGTCGCCGTGAACAAGTTCTATTCGCTGCCAGGGGCTGAAATCCTTTCCTATCGGGAGATGATCGGCCGGGTGTTCGATGCATTGAACCTACCACGACGCCTAATCTCCGTGCCGCCATGGCTGTGGCGTGCCGGCTTCGGTCTAGCGAAGCCACTCTTTCCCGGCTCAAATGTCGCGATGGGTACTCGCATGATGAAGGACATGACCTTCGATGCCACGCCCGCCGTCCGGGATTTCGGTTGGAGTCCAAGGGCCTTCCGTCCAACTTTTTGACGGGCTATATCATCCTCCGTAACGAACGTCGATTTCAGCCGGGACGAGTGAAGCCGGTTGCACTAGACTAACAGGTTCTACAAGGAAAACTCCGGACTGCTCAGCACTGACTTGCTCTGCCTGCGACCTCCGCCGGAGGGATACGACTGAACAATGCTTACCGCTTTGAGCTATAACCGGCAGCGAACGAAAACTTTGCCAGCTGTCCAGTCGTTGAACCACTCTTGTCGCTGGAGGCAAGGCTTGATGAGACTGCGATACAATGCGCTCGACACGGATTCATGCCATAGGTCGAATTGGGCGTCCGCCATTGCGCGTAAGTGTTCACGCCCTCTCTTGGCCGGGAAACGAGATCACGCGAGCTTCTCCGCTGCACCTCATGTTCGCCGAAAATTAGACAGTGATTTCAACTACATACGAGTTAGAAGTTTTATTCTGAATGGCGCGCCAAATTTCAGTCTTCCACGCCGCATTTCCCCGGTCTTGGTCACAAACTAGTCGTTCCACCTGCCCAAATCATGGAGGATCAAGTTCGATCGCCGTGACATGCTGGATCGCAACCTAAAATGATCAGGATGGTCCGCTATATCGGTTGGTAAGCGTTTTGTGGTGAGACCTTACGAAGTGCAGCGATTTTCGATCAGTATGCCAGTTGTCCTTACCTCCACTACTGTCGTGGGGCTTCTAATCGCCCTCGTCGGTACCTGGTTGCTGAGCGGCGACGCAAGGGTGAACACCATCGGTATCGGAGCGGCTCTCGCTTATCTGGCGGGCGGAGTCCCAGCCGGCAGGCGGGCGCTGAAGGCGCTGTGGAACGAGCATATCCTCGATATCGACCTGTTAATGATCGTTGCAGCGATCGCGGCGGCGGTCGTTGGTGCTGTGGTCGAAGGCGCGGTCCTGCTGACATTGTTCAGCCTGTCAACGACCATGGAGGAGCGTGCAATGGGGCGGGCTCGCCGTGCGATCGAGGCGCTGATGGAGCTGCGCCCGGAAACGGCATTTCGTAAATCCGTGGAAGGCGCGGTGGAGGAAGTGCTGGCCGCGCAGCTTGACGTCGGCGATATCGTGGTGCTTCGCCCCGGCGCGCGCGTCCCGGCCGATGGGACCGTCCTGCGCGGACGGGGCGCGCTGGATGAATCCACCATCACCGGTGAATCCATGCCGGTCGGCAAAGAGCCCGGTGGCAAGGTATTCGAGGCGACGGTCAATCTCGACGGCGTACTAGAGGTACAGATCACAAAATCGCTCGAACAGAGCACCGTCGCGCGAATGATCGCGCTGGTGACGGAAGCGCAGGCCGCCAAGGCTCCGTCGGAACGGTTCAGTGCCTGGTTTGGTCAGCGCTATACGATTGCGGTACTGGTCGGATCGGTCGTCGCCCTCGGCGCTTTCTACGGGCTTGGGCGGGACTGGGAAACAGCGCTTTATCGGGCGGCGACATTGCTGGTTGCAGCAAGCCCGTGCGCAATCGTCATTTCAGTGCCTGCCGCCATCTTGTCGGCATTGTCAGCGGCGGCGCGCGGTGGGGTGCTTTTCAAGGGTGGCGCGGCGCTAGAAACCTTGGCTGCCGTCGACATATTTGCCTTCGACAAAACCGGAACATTGACGACGGGCCGCGCGGAGGTGACGGGGGTTGTCGCTCTTGGCAACAGCGAGACGGCTTTCCTGTCCACCTTGGCCAGTGTCGAAGCCCACTCGGAACATCATATTGCTGAGACGCTTCGGCGTGAAGCGGCGCGCCGCGGGCTGGTCCTCCATGACGTGCATGATGTGAAGGCAATCCCGAGCGCTGGCATCATCGGGCGGAATGCCGATGGTCCGGTTTGGGCGGGGAACCGGCGAATGGCGGACATGATGGGAGCATCGCTCGATCAGGACGCGCTTCGGGTGTTTCGGGATGGGGCCGAGACCGTGGTCTACCTTGGGCGTGAAACACGCATTCTTGGCGCGGTCAGCGTCGCCGACAAACTCCGCGATACGTCGGCTGGCGCTCTCGCAGCCTTGCGGGCGAGCGGCGTCAAGACCATCGCCATGATGACGGGCGATCGGCGGGCCGTTGCCTTGCGCATAGGCAGGGCGTTGGGGCTAAAGCCAGACGAAATCTATGCCGAGATGCTGCCGCAGGACAAAGTCCGCCTTGTCGGCGAGATAGCCGAGGGGAGAAAGATTGCCTTCGTTGGTGATGGTGTAAACGATGCCGCAGCACTGGCGCGTGCTGATGTCGGCATTGCCATGGGAGCCGCTGGTTCGGAAGTCGCGCTTCAGGCGGCCGACGTCGCATTGTTGTCCGAGGATATGGAAAGACTGGCAGCCGCACATCGACTCTCGAAGCGGACTGTGTCGATCATCCATCAGAACCTAATCTTGGCCATCGGGGCGATGCTCCTGCTGGTCACTGGCGCAGCCTTCCTTGAATTGCCGCTGCCACTGGCCGTGCTGGGCCATGAAGGCGGTACCGTCCTTGTTGTTCTTAATGGTCTGAGACTGCTGAGCGATCCTATCTGCAATACGAGGCGACCCGTGACTGATCGGGAGTCAGTTGAACAGGGACACGACGACAAGGCACAAGCCGGTGCGTCGAGCCAACTGCGGAACGCCGACGCAACAACTACAAAGACCTCCACAATAACCTAGCGGTGCCCAGTTTCATCCTCTTCGGCACGCTAGTTCAACACCACGCCGAAAACTGTTGCCAAGCGTTGGTGGGCTGCGTGATCGTTCCTCACGGCCCCATTGAATGCCACGGCCAGGAAACAGCCAGCGCTGCGGCCGCGCGGGCCACCAATAACTCCGCAAAATCCTCAACAATTGCGGAGAGAGAGTATGACGTAACGGTCAGCCCTTACCCTGCTCTGCCCAGATTACCATCCGCCGGTTGTCGATGTCGGTAATCTTAAATAGAACCACCTCCGACATGCACAGTACGGCAGAATAGACCGTCGTCAGCGCGGTGCGGCTCTTCAGGCTTGGACTTGTATCCAGGAAGCACGCGACCTTGTCGATGCCCAACGCCACCGGCAGCTTGCTCGGCTGGCGTGCATAGCTGATGCGCTCCGAAATGGCATCTTGGCCGAGCGTCACATCGTAGAAAAGGTGTTGCGCACACACGATCTGATCGAGTGCCGGCCAGGATATCTCGATCACCACCAAGTGGATCTGAAAGACGCGGATATCCTACAGCTCGGGACGATCAGACGACCGACCAAATACCGGCTCAACTTCGATACCGCGGCAAGGTCGAATCACTGCGTTGCGGCGACAGATTGCGAACCGTCATGCCCTCAATCATACGGCGGCAAAGAGGCTGATCTCAGCCATTGCGAAAACTCCTGTCTGAAGGATTGTGTTTCGAAAACCCGCGATCCTCTCACACAGGAGCTTGCTGTTGCGACTCTTCCCTCAATTGCCGCGCAAGCGACTTCGTTCAATCCAAAATCGATTCAACCTGAACCCATCCGCTTTAGTGCGCGGTTTCCAGAACCTTAAAGCTCATTCCGATTCTATCTCAGAAACTGTCTGAAGCGCCTCAACGACAGGAAAAAAAGAACTGATCCAATCACGATAAGCGCCAGGAGCTGCGGCCAAACCACATCAAGACCGGCGCCTCGAAACAGGATGGACTGCGCCAGCATCACGAAATGCGTGTTCGGCGCTGCCAGCATGATGTTCTGAATAATCTCGGGCATGCTTTCGCGTGGGGTCATACTGCCGGACAATGCCTGAAGCGGAAGAAGAACGAGCATCAGCAGCAAACCAAACTGCGGCATCGTACCCGCCATGGTGGCGAGAAAGATGCCCATGCAGGTGGTAGCGAACAGATGCAGCGTTGCGCCGAACAAGAAAAGTGCCAGCGATCCTTGTATGGGAACCGCAAGCCACCCTTTAACGACGAAAACAAGGGAAAACGCGGAGGCGATCAAAACTACGAAGCCCATCGACTAGATCTTGCTTGCCATGATCTCAAATGGCGTGACCGGCATGACAAGAAGATGCTCCGTCGTCCCGTGCTCGCGCTCGCGGATAAGGGCGGCACCGGTCAGGACGATCGACAGCATGGTGATAGAATTGATCACATTATTAATTGCGCTAAACCAACTCTTGTTGAGCGTCGGATTGAAGCGGGCCCGTTGCGCAAGCTCGATGGGCACGGTACTTGCCGCCCGATAGTGCTTTAGAAATTCGTTTATCTCGCTGGTGACGATCGATTGAACGTATCCGCTGCCCGTGAAGGCCTGCGACATGCGGGTCGCGTCAACGTTGATCTGAATCGTAGGCGATTTGTTGGCCAGGAGGTCGCGCTGGAAGTTCGGCGGGATATCGAGCGCGAAGGTGTCCAGGCCAGCGTCCATGCGGCGGTCCATCTCTGATTGAGTAATCAGCTTCGGAATCGAAAAGTAAGGAGGATTGAACGCCGTGATGATGCGGGATGATATTGGTGACTGATCCTCGTCAACCACTGCAATCGCTGCTCGATTGAGTGTTTCCGGCATTGCTTTCGATGCGGTATAGATCGAAATGGTGAAAGCGTAGATGATCAGCGCCAGCATCATGGGGTCACGAATGAGTCCCCACAATTCCTTGATACCCAATTGAACGATATTGGTCAGGCGCATGGCTAATTCGCCTGCTTTTTGAGAAGAACAACGCCCAGTCCCAACAAGACGGGAATCGCGATGAAGAGAGGTACGAACGAACCAGCCAAGTCGGAAAATTCGAGCCCCTTGGAGAAGGTACCGCGCGCAATGGTGACGAAATAAGTGGTCGGATAAATCTTCCCGATGAACGCGCCGACTCCCTGAAGGGACGACACCGGATCGATAAGCCCAGAATATTGCATGGCAGGAATCATTGTCAGCAGGGCCGTACCGAAGATTGCTGCGATCTGACTGGTGATGAAAGCCGATATGACAAGGCCCATGCCGGTCGCAGCCACGACATAGAGGAATGCCGCACCGGTGAGCGTCATGAAGCTTCCCGTAAACGGCACGTGGAAAATAAAGATCGCAAAGATCACCAGCAGCAAGAAGTTCAGCATCGCAAGCACGACATAAGGGATTTGCTTTCCGATCAGGAATTCCAGTCGCGTGACGGGCGTTGTGTAGAAATTAATGATGGACCCAAGTTCCTTTTCCCGAACAACGCTGAGTACGGCGAGCATCGTCGGTATCATCAGGAGGAGTAGCGGGATCACGGCGGGCACCATCGCCACCAGACTCTTGACGTTCGGGTTGTATCGATAACGAAGCTGGATCTGGAAACTACCCGATGTTGCGGCGCTCCCGTAAAGCTCCCGAGCCTTTTGGGTCAGCCAATTTGCGTGCATGGCCTGCACATACCCGCTTATGGTTTCAGCGCGCGATGGCATGGCGCCGTCGATCCATGCGCCGATCTGAACATTGCGGCCGTGTGAGACATCCCGTGCGAACCCTGGAGGTATCTCGATCGCCAAACTAAGTTCGCCGCTGCGCATCCTCTGATCCAGATCGGCATAGTCAGTAATCGGCGCCTTTTCCGTGAAATAGCGTGAGCCGGCAATTTGGAGAATATAGTCGCGGCTGATCGTGGAGTTGTCACGATCGAGCGCCGCGAAGGAGAGGTTTTCAACGTCCATCGTGATGCCGTAGCCCAAAACAAACAACAGAATGACGCTGCCAAGCGTGGCGAGCGTGGCGCGTATCGGATCGCGACGCAGTTCGAGCGCCTCACGCTGAGTGTAGGCGAACATGCGCCGGAAATTGAAAAGCCGATTCGCCGTTGTTCTTCTGTCGACTTTATTCTGTGTGTCAGCTGCCGCGGCCGAAGATAGCGGCACAGGCGTTGTTGTGGGGGACGATTTTTCCTTCTGTCCGCTGGCATCCAGGAGATAGGCAACGAAAGCGTCTTCGAGCGTTTTAGCGCTTCTCTTCTGTGTTATTGCAGCCGGAGTGTCGCTGATCAGGACCTTGCCTGCGTGCATGAGCGAGATGCGGTCGCAACGCTCTGCTTCGTTCATGAAATGCGTGGAAACGAAAATCGTAACATGATCCTTGCGCGAAAGGTCGGACAGAATTTGCCAGAAGCCATCGCGTGCGACGGGATCGACACCGGATGTCGGCTCGTCAAGGATCAGGATATCGGGAGAGTGAATCATCGCGACTGCAAGCGATAGTCGTTGACGGATACCGAGCGGCAATGCGTCCGGCAAAGAATCCATAACAGCGGCGAGATCGAAGCGCTGCGCCATCTCCTGGGTTCGCGCGGGAATTGCATCCAAAGGGATGCTGAATAAACGGGCGTGCAGATCGAGATTCTGCCGAACCGTCAACTCCGAATATAGCGAGAAGGCTTGCGACATGTAGCCGACACGGCGCCGGACAGTCATATCGTTCGGATCCACTTGGTGTCCGAACAGCCTCGCGTTGCCCTGGCTGGTCGACAGCAGTCCAGTCAACGCCTTCATTGTCGTTGATTTGCCGCAGCCGTTCGAGCCGAGGAAGCCGAAGATTTCGCCTCGGCTGATGCGAAAGCTGACGTCATCAACCGCCGTGAAGTCTCCAAAGCGGACGGTAAGATGCTCGGCCTCGATGGCAATCTCTTCATCGTGCTCGAAGGAGCGAGGTGGAATCACCACTTCCCTGTAATCCGCACGCTCCTTTTCCGGGAGCAGGCCGATGAATGCGGCATCGAGATTAAGAGCGCCGGTCTGCTCCAGCAGGTCTGTGGGCGTACCGGTTGCGAGCACCTTGCCCGAATCCATCGCCACCAGCCAATCAAAGCGCGCAGCCTCTTCCATATAGGCGGTCGCGACAATGACGCTCATACCCAAGCGGTCGTACCGAATCCGGTCGATCAACTCCCAGAATTGCCGCCGTGACAAAGGATCGACGCCGGTCGTTGGTTCATCGAGGATCAGGAGATCAGGATCATGGATCAGGGCGCAGCAAAGACCAAGCTTCTGCTTCATACCGCCCGAAAGTTTACCCGCTGGTCGATCCGCAAAAGGAGCCAGGCCGGTACTTTGCAACAGTTCGCCGATGCGACGCTCGCGCTCTTGCCTGTCTTGACCGAACAAACGGCCAAAAAAGTCAACGTTCTCGAATACCGAAAGTGTCGGATAGAGGTTCTTTCCGAGTCCCTGCGGCATATACGCAATGCGCGGACAAGCCATCGCCCGGTGAGATGCGTCGGCAATGTCTCCACCCAGCACGGTAATACGGCCTTGCTGAATGGCGCGAGCGCCCGCAATCAGCGAAAGGAGACTGGACTTGCCGACACCGTCAGGTCCGATCAGCCCGACCATGCAGCCCGCCGGCATATTGAGCGTAATGGAGCCGAGTGCCCGGGTCTTTCCGTATGACAGCCCGACAGTGTCCAGGCGGACGACCGGCGTCAAAGCCAAAGGGTGGTCTTTGGGCTGCAGGTCGCTCATTGTGCCAGCGTTCTCTGCAGACTGGCTGGCCATTCCACTTTCTGGTCGAGCCGGACATAGGCCATGCCCGGAAGGCCGGTTTTGACCTGCTGGATATATTTTCGGAGCAATTCCGGAGCAATTTGTGCCTTGACTCGGAACATAAGCTTTAGCCGCTCTTCTTCAGTCTCGACTGTCTTGGGCGTGAACTGGGCGACATCGGCGACGAAAGTGACTTTAGCCGGAATGACATACTGAGGAGCGGCATCAAGTATGAGACGCACATCGGCGCCAATTGCGACGCGCCCCGCCTGCGCTGTCGGCAAGAAAAAAGTCATGTAGACGTCGCCGAGATCAACGAGATTGAGAACCCGCCCACCCGCGGAAAGAACTTCGCCGGGCTGCGCCACACGATATTGAACGCGCCCGTCGCGAGGTGATTTTAAGATACTATCGTTGATATCGGCGCCGATACTCTCGAGGGAGGCTTTGGCTGCTTCGACCGCGGCACCGGCATCAACCACCTGTGCGTTTGCTGCACTGATCGCGGCCTCCGACGCGGCAAATTGTGCTTTTGCCGTTGCTACTGCAGCCTTTGCCCCTTGGGTATTCGCCCGGTCGTCGTCCAGCACCTGCTGAGAAACTGCGTTGGTGGTGATTAACTGCTCGGATCGCGCAAGCTTTCTCTGAATTGAGTCAAGCTGCGCCTCGCGCTGGGCGACAACCGAAGCCGCCGCCGTTCGTTCGGCCTCCCGCTGAATGACAAGGCTCTTGGCGGTATCAATGCTGATTTTTGCCCGATGCAGTTGCGCCTCGGCCTGGCGACGCTGCGCTTCGAGCTGCTCCGTATCCATACGGGCAAGCACCTGCCCGGCGGTAACGAAATCCCCCTCATTGACCAATATTTCTTTGACGCGTCCCGGCGCTTTAGTCGACACGTCAATCTCGATCGCCTCGATCCGGCCGTTGCCACGCGCTATCCCTTCAAGAGGATCGCTTCTGAGGAATTTCTGCCAAGCATAATAGCCGCCCCCGGCGAGGATCGCGACGAGAGCGGCAATAAGCCAAGGCTTTGTGGATTTCGTAATGGTCATCAATTGCCCTTCTTGTGAATCTGCTCAGCAGCGCATCGTTCGCGAAATGCTAGACTGCCTGTTCGGATAACGTCTAGCAGCACGAAATGTCATCCCGCGTACGGGCAAGGATAAAGGTTACTTGCCCTGCGCCGCGGAAGGCAGATTCTCGCGCCAAGCCTCAAAGAATTTCGATCCGTCACTGTAGGATTTCTTCCATGCATTTTGCATGAACTCAGCGGAATATTTTAGCGCTTCGGCGACATCCGTGCATTCGGATAGCGCCTTTGCATAATCGGCCTGTTCCTGGAGGCGAGATGCGGTGAAGCTAAGTGCTTGGTTCCACACGCCATATAATCTTCTAGGATTTTCAGAAAAAGACTTCAGCCACTCTGTACTGCTGAAGAAAAGGTATTTCAGATCGGCCACAGGTGCTTGCGCTTCAGGGGAGTCGTTCTCGATCGCCATTGCCGTCTCCATGCTCTGCCTAATTTTCTAATCGCGTAACTTTAGCTAAGGCGACAGAGCGCGATGTTGACCCACATCAACCACTGTTGACCAGATTTGACTGTACGATAGTAGTGCGATATGGCAACTGGTTTTTGATAACGTCGCGGAGGCCGATCTGGCCGATGGCGCGCGCGCACTCGACGAAGAGAACGGCGCCAGAATTTTAGCCGATCGATCCCGGGCACACGTCACCGCCTCCCTATCCGCGACATGTCTTGGGTGACGTCAGATGAGACCGCGGCCCCTCCTAGATTTGATATTGACCCAGATCAAACATAGTTTGGCGCGGCCTGTTAATCAGCGACAGGAGATCATGGAGGCGAGGAGTAAAGGTTATGCAAAGCAACACCCACTTCTTTACAAATTGGGCCAAGGAGCGTCTCGACGAAATGGACGCAACGTTGACCTCGCTTGAGGGCAAGGCTGCCCAGGTGCAAACCGATGTCCGCGACAAGGCCAAAAAGGTTCTTGCTGACCTGCGCAAGCAGCGAGATGACTTCCGCGACACCATGAAAAAGCAGTCGGAAGCTAACGAAGCCGCCTGGATCCAGGCAAAAGCAAAACTAGCGACCGACTGGCGCTTATTCGAGACCGAGGTCGAGAAGTATGTCGAAAGCTTCGGCAAGCAAATCGAGCACCAGCAGGCGACGTTCAAGCTTCAAGCCGATGCCCAATTGAAAGCGTGGCGCGAAGCGGCCGACAAGCTTGAAAACGATGCGAAGAAATTCGCTTCTGAGCGTCGGGGCGATATCGACGCCGCCGTTAAGCGCATGACAGCCGATGCAGCCGAGGCGGAGAAAAAACTCGAGAAGTTGAGCCAGGCGGGAACCCAGTCATGGTCCGCACTCATGGCGGCTTTGACGGAAACGCGCACTGCTTTTGATCGCGCCAATGAGGCTGCGCGGGAAGCGTTCAAACGAGCTGCTTGATCAAGCCCCGGTTAGATGCGGAGAGACCGCCGCGAGGCGGTCTTTTTATTTTGCTCGAGTCACCGCCGATGCCCTCACGGATAGCGGCATCCGCGCTGGCTGCCCTATCGCGGCAGAGCAGGCCGATCTCGAGAGGAGCTGGGGTCCACGATCTTCAGATCGCGCGCTTTATGAATCAGCCCTTTATCAAGGTCACGAGCATCGCGAGTATGCTCACCATTTCATTCACCAGCAATCGCACCCCCTACGAGACTAAATGGGGTGGAGAGCGTGGTGCCGACCGTATTGAAGATAAATGCACCAGCGCGGCGCATATCGTGGCCCGCGCCGCCTACCTCGGCGTGAGTCAGCCGGGAATGGAGCGCGGCAAGTCTAGCGAAACGATCGTGATTGAAGCCGTCGGACGCCTTCAGGCTGGAAATATCTACAATCTGCAGATTTGCCTTCAGTGCCGCCTCCTGAACTCTCGGATCATCCACATCGAGAACACCAAGTCTCGGCCGCTCTCCTGCGATCTTGCCGGATATTTTGAGAGCAATGTCATCTCGCGACACAAGCACTGTCATTGGTGGTGAAAGCGGACCGATCACTTCCATCTGGGAGCGGAACACATCGACGTCGATGTCCGGAGCAGCAAGTATGACATTCAAGCGATTGATTGCGGCATCGTTGCGGGCCAAGCGAAGTTGGCGCAACGCTTCCACCGTCAGCCATGCACCCATGCTGTGCCCGATCAGGTTGATCCCCTCAACGGACGTCTTGCGCGAAAGCGTCGTCAGAAGTTCGGCCAATCGATCCCGAGAATACGTCACCGCCTCCTTGTCCGCGACATATCCGGTCGCCTTTGCCGCGGATGGCCAGGCGAAGAGGATCGGTACGCCATCGACATCAGCGTCAGCTGCCATTTGCGCGAGCCGGTAAACCGCTTCCTGGAAGTTTGTATTGAACCCGTGAACAAAAACGCCGACCTTCGCACGGCTCGAGCTGCTTGCCCCAGACGTAACCCGCCGCTCGAAAGTCTGCTTGTCCAGAATGCTCTGCTGCACGGTCGCAAAGCTGATCGCCGGATCAGGGTTCCCTATTGGCCATTCGATATTTCCGGGCTGGTGCCGCGGCGGGATCGAGATCTTGAACTCCGCATAATTCAAACTTCGAGCGCGGCCGTTTGCGAAGATATTGCTATCAGGAATTTCGCGCTCGGCCGTTGTCGCGACATACACCGTTACCATTTTTGCGCCCGGCAGCGCGGTCGGCACCGGGTTCAACACCTCGGGTCCCGGGCGGGCAGCACATCCCGCTAGCACAAGGCCAACAGTAAGAGCTGCGAACCGCAGACAACGAACAACACCATCGCCGCGCCCGAGAACGCGCTCGAGGCGCTTATCGTCGAAGGTGTCGGTCATTTGCCTTCTTTTATTATGCCGGAAGCTACCGCACGACAAATGTGTCACTATGCTATAGTGTGAAAACCGTTATCGGCATAGATGATCGAGCCAGAGAGGGGCGCACCGGCACCGCTGACCAGAAAGGCCGCGACGCGGCCAATCTCCTGGATCGTTACGAGTTGACCTGCCGGCGTGCGCGCACGGACTTCATCGAGCAATTCGTCAAACCTGTCAATGCCGGAAGCAGCGCGCGTCTTGACCGGCCCCGCCGAGATCGCGTGAGCACGAATCCTTCGATCTGCAAGTTCAGCGGCGATATAGCGGACACTGGATTCGAGGGCGGCCTTCACGGGTCCCATCAAATTGTAGTTTTCAACGACACGATCTGCCCCGTAGAAGCTGACTGTCAGCAGACAACCGCCGTCGGTCATCAGCGGAGCTGCTAACTTCGCCATGCGAATAAAGGAATGACACGAGACGTCCATGGCAAGCGCAAACCCTTCGGCCGAGCAATTGACGATACCGGTGCGCAAATCCTCGCGTGGCGCAAAGGCGATGGAGTGCAGCACAAAGTCGAGCCGGCTCCATTGTCTCTCGATTGCCTCGAACACGCTCTCCAACTGTCCCGGAATCCGAACGTCGCAGGGAACGATGATTGGTGCGGCGAGGGAGTCCGCGACGGGCCGCACATACGGTTCCGCCTTTTCGTTGAGATAGGTAATCGCAAGTTCCGCCCCCGCCTGCGAGAACGCCGCCGCGCATCCCGCGGCGATACTATGGTCGTTCGCGATACCCACGACCAGACCGCGTTTGCCTCCCAGATCGACAATGGCTGTCATGGCGCTGGAGCCCTCTCATTCAGAACCGAGAACGCCTCATCCGCGATGACTTGTTCTTCGTTGGTTGGAATGATGTATGCCGAGACGGGGCTTGAGCGGGTGCTGATTTCTTCCGCATTTGCTGCATTGGCAGCGGGACTAAGTTTCAGGCCGAGCCATGCAAGCCGATCACAAATCTCAGCGCGGATTTGAGGTTGGTGCTCGCCGATACCTGCTGTGAAGACCAGTGCATCGATACCACCCAACGTTGCCGCGAGCCGCCCGATTTCACCAGCGATTCGAAAAGTAAAGAGCGCGATTGCTTCCCGCGCTTCCGGTTGATCGCTCATCAAAAGTTCCCGGCTGTCAGCACTGATTCCCGATACGCCGAGAAGCCCGCTCTGATGGTAAAGTGTGTCCTCGACCTCGGTGATTGTGCGGCCTAACGGACCGAGCAGATGCAGCAACACGCCCGGATCGAGCGCGCCGCAACGAGTCGCCATGGGAATGCCATCGAGCGTGGAAAATCCCATGCTGCTATCCCGGCTGACACCATCCTCAATCGCACACAGACTCGCGCCGCTGCCGAGATGGGCGATGATCACCTTGCCCCACGCTACTCCGGGAGCGCGGCGCGCAAGTTCACCCGCGATATATTTGTAGGACAATCCATGAAATCCATAGCGCTTGATACCGGACTCATGCAGCGCGCGAGGAATGGCAAAGCGCCGAACGACGTCCGCGTTGGTGCGGTGGAATGATGTATCGAAGGAGGCAACCTGCACCACATCGGATCGCAATTTCTGAATCGCTCTGATCAGGCGCACGCATTGCGGCTGATGCAACGGTGCGAGCGCACTCAAGGCATCGATTGCCTTAATGGAAGTTTCATCGATTCGAACGGGTCCGGCAAAGGTATCGCCGCCATGCACCACGCGATGCCCAACCGCCGCGATGTGCCTGAGGTCGAAATGTTTAGCGAGCCAGCTAAACGTCTCGGCCAACACCTCGCTCAGATCATCCGTCGTCCTGGCCTTGAGATCGACCTTGAAGATCGCCGGCCCTTCTGTAACCCGAAAGCTCAGCGGAGTTTTTCTGAAATCGATCACCCCGCTTGCCAGTCGGCGGGACACGGCGCCATCGACCTCAAACAAACCGATTTTAACCGAAGAGGAACCCGCATTAAAGGTGATCAGCAGATCGGCGCTCACGACGGCAGGCCTTTCATGGCGCGTGGTTCAGCGACCAGTTTGGCAAGTGCAGCGGATGCAATCCGCGTCGTCATGGAATCAGACCGACTGGTCAACACTATAGGAACGCGTGCACCAAGAACGAGACCGGCGGCGGTCGCGCCTGCAAAATAGGTCAATTGCTTGGCGAGCATATTGCCCGCTTCGATATCTGGCACCAGCAGGATGTCGGCCTGACCGGCGACCGGTGAAAGGATACCCTTGGTTTTTGCCGCATCGAGACTGATGGCGTTATCAAAGGCCAGCGGGCCATCCACTTTAGCCCCGGTAATCTGACCGCGGGCCGCCATCACGGTCAGCGCCGCCGCGTCAAGCGTCGACGGCATCCTGGAGGTCACGGTCTCCACCGCTGCGAGCACGGCCACAAGCGGTTCTTTCATACCGAGCTTGAGCAGCAGGTCGACCGCGTTCTGGCAAATGTCGCATTTCTGCTCCAGCGTCGGCCGAATATTGATTGCGGCGTCCGTGACAAAAAGGGGCTTGTTATAGGCCGGCACATCCATGGCAAAGATGTGACTCATGCGCCGCCCGGTCCGGAGTCCGGATCCCACCACCGCCTCCATCAACTCGTCAGTGTGAAGGCTGCCTTTTACAAGTACGGCAACTTTGCCAGCAACCGCGAGTTCGACAGCATATGCCGCAGCGGCATGACTGTGCGCCACAGACTCAAACGCCATGCCGTCGAGCGAGACCTGTGCAACTTCGGCAGCGGCGCGAATTTTTGCCTCAGGTCCGACTAGAACCGGTTCAAACAGCCCCTCATCACGAACCTCAACAGCCGCAAGGATCGCCTCCGGAGAACACGGATGCACGATGGCCGCACTGATTGCGGGGCGGCTGCGAGCATCCATCACGAAAGCATCGTAACGATCATGACGACGAATAGAAACGTCTGGAACTCTTGCTCGAGGCCATTCGATCGTAGTGGCCGGCGCGATCACCGTCGCCGTCCCCGACAGCACTTGAACCCCGTGCTGATTGGTGCAAATCGTGTCAAGCAACACGATATGCTTTTCCGGCCGCTTCTCCTTCACGGTCACGGTGGCGGTGATGGTGTCGCCGGGAGATACAGGCTTCAGGAATTTAAGATCTTGTCCGAGATAAATTGTTCCTGGGCCGGGTAATTTTGTACCGAGCACGGCCGAAACCAGCGCGCCGGTCCACATGCCATGCACGATGATGTGGCCGAAGATGTCGGTTGCGGCATATTTCGGATCCATATGCGCGGGATTCACGTCGCCCGAGACCGCAGCGAATAAGGCAATGTCATCGCGTCCGACGACATGAGCCAGTGAAGCGCTTTCACCGATCTGCAGCTCATCGAATGTGACGTTCTTGAGCATTCCCGAATCCATCACGACCTCACCGTTGAAAGACGTAAGTGCCGGGCGCCTCTGAAACTGGTGCATAACCTTTGTCAGCCGCTCCCATCACGGGCGGTTGGACACGCGTCTGCGACGAATGCCCGACCAGCCAATTCTGCCAGTCGACCCACCACGATCCGGCTTTTTGAGTGGCGGCGGTTACCCACTCGTCAGGGCCGAGACAGGTATCCGTATTGTGTTTGAGTGCAGTCCGAAAACGACGACCAGCATGTCCCGGTTCACTGACAATGCCGGCATTATGACCGCCACTTGTCAGCACGAATGTAACGTCGGTATCGGCCAGTTGATGAATTTTGTAGACGGAGCGCCAGGGCGCGACGTGATCGCGCTCGGTCCCGACGACAAACATCGGAGCACGAATGTTCTGCAGTGCTGCCGGCCGTCCATCGACCATAAAGCAGCCTGCGGCGAGCTCATTACGCAGGTAGAGCTTCTCAAGATATTCCGAATGCATCTTATAAGGCATCCGCGTTGAGTCCGCATTCCACGCCATCAGATCGATCATCGGTGTCCGCTCGCCCATGAGATAGTCATGTACAAGTCGCGACCAGATAAGGTCATTGGAACGCAGAAGCGAGAAGGCTCCCGCCATCTGGTCGGCGGACAGGTAGCCTTTGCTCCACATGATGCTCTCGAGGAAATGCAACTGGCTATCATCGATAAATAGCGCCAGTTCACCGGGCTCCGAGAAATCCGTCTGCGCGGCGAGCAGTGTGACGGATGCCAGGCGGTCGTCACCGGTACGCGCCATCGCAGCGGCGGCAATCGACAGCAATGTTCCCCCCAGACAATATCCCGTTGCATGGACTTTACAGTCAGGAACGATGGCGCTGACAGCGTCGAACGCTGCCATGACACCCAACCGCCGATAGTCATCCATAGTGAGATCGCGATCACCGGCAGTAGGATTCAGCCAGGAGATGCAGAACACGGTATGTCCCAGCCCGACAAGATATCGGATTAGCGAATTCTGCGGTGACAAATCGAGAATGTAATACTTCATGATCCATGCCGGCACGATCAAAATCGGCTCCGCGAATACGGTTTCCGTCGCCGGAGAATATTGGATCAGTTCGATCAGACGGTTTCGGTAAACGACCTTTCCAGGGGTGATGGCGACGTCTTTTCCAACGACGAACTTCTCGGTGCCCACAGGAGGTTGCTGTGTTGCGACACGGCTCGCATCCTCAAGCCAGTTCCGGAATCCTTGAACGAAATTCTGTCCGCCGGTTGCGACGGCTTTCTCGACCACTTCTGGATTTGCGAAGGGAATGTTCGACGGAGAAAACATGTCGAGGAATTGACGCGCGGCAAAGGACACCACGTCTTCATGGTGCGGTGTAACGCCAGGCACCCCGTGCGTGACGTTGTGCCACCATTGCTGATTGAGCAAAAACGCTTGCGACCAGACATTATACGGCGGCTTACGCCAGCCCTCGTCTGTGAAACGGTAGTCGCCCGGCAACGGTTCAATACAGCGGTGCTCATCGCTGTAGATGCCTGCGGTCGCGATGTGAGCACCCAGCCGGGCCGCCTTTTGGCCGGCCTTCATTGTAAGCTCCAGGCACTTTCCCGGCGCGGACGCCAGATGGATCGACCAGTCCATGAAAGCCATCGCAAGCGACGCCGGCGAGAGCCCTCCAGTCGCCTGCGCGGTCAAAGCCTCGCGCACCCGATCTATGGCTCGAAACTTTTCCTCGCTGAGATGCCCTTCAGGCAACGGCAGCTTTGGCAGCTTCGGTTTCCCAATCGCAACGCGTGTCATGGCATCCATGGTAAGTTCTCCATATGATTGCAGCGCTCGTTCCTATCCGGACGAGCAATCCGCGGCTAATACGCCGTTGATGATTTGAGCAATGAGCGTTTCAAGTTCTCCACCTTCGACCTCGGTCAGCGGGTCAATGCGGAGCACATTTCTAAGTATTCCTATCCCCGCCAGCAGCGAGGCGATCACCGCAGCTCTGGTGTCGGTCTTTTGGCCAATCGTTCTTGCAAGTGGACGAATGATGTTGTCGCGGGTGAACTCCCGCAACACGCCGGACGCTTCGACGCTTGAAAGCGAGCGAATAATTATATCCAGCGGTCCAACGGTATTGCGCCCTCGCCCTCCATCTCGTGCAAAGATCTGCTTTGCAAGAAAGTCCGCAATATCTCCTGGAGGTCCGGCAAAGAGCTTTGCCGGCTCCATGGTAGCTTCAAGGGATTCGGCAAAGAGTCGTTCTTTTGAACCAAAACAACGATGCACATATGCGACATCGACGCCCGCATCTGCTGCGATGTCCCGTAATCCAACTGATTCATAAGAGCTTCGCGCAAACCGCAAGATCGCCGCATTCAGAATGCGGTCTCGCGTGGCGCTGCCTTTCCTTGCCAAAGCACTACGTGCCATCAGCGCCTCACAAAAATCCGATTGTCATATGGCATCACTATCATACTATAGCTGTTGGTCAACAGCGGTTGACATAAATCAATATGGCGCTCTGTCGCCTTAGCTAGAGTAGCGACGGGTAGACAGGGAATGGAGGCTGAAATGGCGATCGAAAGCAGCTGATCTGAAGTGTATGCATCTGCGACTGGCCCGAAATTGACCTTCTTCAGCAATTCGCAATGGCTGAAGTTGTTTGCTGGGAATCCAGCAAAGTCCTACGGCGTATGGAATGAAGCGCTCGGCCTGACGTCTTCACGCGTCAAGGAACAGGCCGACTACGCAAGGGCGCTATCCGAATGCATGGAAGCGCAAGCCAAGCTCGGCGCGATTTCCGGAACATGGGCCGAAACGAGCTGCGGTATGAGTGATAACGTTTCAAGCGGGCGAGCAGCATGTCATCTCATCCGCTGTCAACGCACCTTGCCGGTCGCAACTTGAGGCAACCAGCAGTCGCTATCAATCCCTTCATAAGGCGACATTCAAAGTGTCTTGATTGCGATGGTTCGGGGTTGAGCGGCGCAAGACGCATCACGATCGCAAGACGCCGAGGCCGAGCGACGTAATTTCTGCCTCTGTCAACCGTCCTACCCTCCCATCGCAGGAGAATTGTCATGTACGTCAAAAAGTGTGCGAAGCTCTTCATCCTGCTAATTTTGGCGATTGCGCCTTTCCCGGCCTTTGGCTACGAGCCTGCCAATCCTGTTACGCAACCTTCAGTCCCGCAATTCAACGAGTCCGAAACTGCGGCGATCCTGCGGGAAATCAAGGCATTTGGGAACGTTCGGGTGTCTGCCCGGCGTGCAATTGCAATAGCCGAAAAACGCGGCGCCGGCGCCAAGGTTGTCGACCTGAGTTTCGACGGAACTACCGGTCGCCTTGTCTACAGAGTGAAGGTCCTTTTGAACGAGGAACTGTGGGAAGGCAAGGTTGATGCTGCGACGGGAGTGCTCGTCGACGACGGGTCAACAACGTCTGCATTCAAGCTGGGCGAGGAGGATAAGGCTGCGCTCGCAGCCTTCGCCGCTGCCGCCTTGGATCTTTCCGAGGCTGTCGCAATCGCCGAAAAATACGGCTCCGGCAAAGCCGTAAGCGCAGGACTGCAGTTCGACGGCGGGAAGCTCGCCTTGATGGTAGTGATCGTCAGCAAGGGCACACTGAAGGGTCTGCCTCCGGCGGCGGCCACCTGGCGCTGAGCGCGAGTACGGCGATGATCGTGTCCATTTCTAATAGAAGCGGACACCATCACAGATGTCGGACGGCCATGAAGGAGATCCGGCGACGCTCGGGCGCAAGCGCCGGTCCTGGACGCTGGATGAGAAGCGCCGGATCGTCGACGAGAGTCTCGAGGACGGCGCCTCGCTTGCCGAGGTTGCGCGGCGTCATGATCTCAACGCCAACCAGCTCTTCACGTGGCGTCGACAGTTCGGCGTTGAGGCCGTCGAGCCGAAGAACCTCGCACCGATCGTTCCCGTGACGATTACACCGGATACGACCCCAAAGGAGAATGAGCCGAACGTGACCGGCCAAATGGAGATCGTGCTCGCCGAGGGCGATCGGATCCTGGTGTGGTCGGACGTCGATAGTGCGGCGCTGACGCGAGTGCTGAAGGCGCTGGCGCGGCGATGATCCCGGTTCCGAGCGGCGTACGGGTCTGGATTGCGACGGGCCACACCGACATGCGGCGCGGCATGCAGGGTCTGGCGCTGCAGGTTCAGGAGAGCCTGAAGCGCGATCCCTTTGTGGGCGATCTCTACATCTTCCGAGGTCGGCGCGGCGATCTGGCTAAGATCCTGTGGCATGACGGGATTGGGCTGTCGCTCTACGGCAAGCGGTTGGACCGCGGAAAGTTCGTCTGGCCATCGGCATCGGGCGGCGCGGTGTCGATCTCGGCGGCGCAGCTGGCGTACATGCTGGAGGGAATCGACTGGAGGAATCCACAGCTGACGTGGCGCCCGACGCGAGCGGGATGAGCGAAAATATGTGGAAAGCCGTGCATTTTGGGGCGCCACAAATCGCGAAAACTGTGATTCACTTCGTGTCATGGACGCCGCTCGCGACGCTCTTGCCGAAGAAAACGCCGCCCTGAAAGCGGAACTGGCGGTTGCGCGTGCGAAGGCGTCGGAGGATGCGGCGCTGATCGCGCAGCAGACCCTGCGTATCGCCAAGCTCGAGCGCCAGGTCTACGGCCCAAAATCGGAACGTTCGGCGCGGCTCATCGATCAACTGGCGTTGACCTTCGAGGAGTTGGCGGCGAGCGCGACGGAAGATGAGCTTGCCGCCGAACGGGCGGTCGCCGGGACGACGATTGTGCGCGGCTTTACGCGCCGAGCCGCCGAACGCAACACGTTCCCCGACCACCTGCCACGCGAGCGCGTTGTGATCGACCCGCCGACGGCCTGCGAATGCTGCGGAAGCAATCGTTTGCGCAAGCTCGGCGAGGACGTGACGCGCACGCTGGAAACCGAGCCGCGCCGGTGGAAGGTCGTCGAGACTGTGCGGGAAAAGTTCACCTGCCGGGACTGCGAGAAGATCAGCCAGTCGCCGGCGCCGTTCCACCCGATACCGCGCGCCTGGGCGGGACCCAGCCTGCTGGCGATGATCGTGTTCGAGAAGTTCGGGCAACACCAGCCCCTGAACCGCCAGGCCGAGCGCTACGCGCTGGAGGGCGCGCCGATCGCGCTGTCGACGATGGCCGACGCGGTGGGCGCAGTCTGCGCGGCGCTCGATCCGCTCCGTCGCCTGATCGAGGCTCATGTGATGGCGGCCGAGCGTCTGCATGGAGACGACACGACCGTGCCGGTGCTGGCGAAGGGCAAGACCGATACCGGCCGCTGCTGGGTTTACGTTCGCGACGACAAGCCGTTCGGCGGCGCCGGGCCGCCAGCGGCGATGTTCTACTACTCGCGCGATCGGCGTGGCGAGCATCCCCAAGCACATCTGGCGGAATATGCCGGCATCCTGCAGGCCGACGCCTACGACGGTTACAACAAGCTCTATCTGGCGGGTCGAAAACCGGGGCGGATCCAGGAGGCGGCGTGTTGGGTCCACGGCCGCCGACCCTTCTTCGCCATGGCCGATCTCGAGGAGAACGCGCGTCGCAAGGCTGCGGGTAAGAAGGAAATCCCCTTGTCGCCGATCGCGATCGAGGTCGTACGCCGCATCGACGCGCTGTTTGCAATCGAGCGCGATATCAATGGAAAGAGCCCCGAAGAGCGCGTCGCGGTGCGGCAAGCCATGAGCCGACCTCTGGTCGATGATCTCCATGCCTATATGCGCGAACAGGCGGCGAAGCTGTCGCCCCGCCACGATCTGGTCAAGGCGATCAATTACATGCTCAAGCGCTGGGCGGCCTTCACGCTGTTCCTCGACGATGGACGTGTCTGCATGTCCAACAATGCCGCCGAGCGCGGTCTGCGCGGCATCGCTTTGGGAAGAAAATCGTGGCTGTTCTGCGGATCCGATCGCGGCGGGCAGCGCGCTGCGGCGATGTACAGTCTCATCGTCACCGCCAAGATGAACGGCGTCGATCCGCAGGCTTGGCTCGCCAACGTCCTTGCGCGAATAGCTGCTCATCCTGCCCATCGGCTTGATGAGCTGCTGCCGTGGAACTGGCGTCGCCCCGCCGCGACCGACGCCGCGCTCGCCGCCTGACATGCACGTCAACAAGGTCTCTCACGTCACGACCATTGATCGTGTCGCTGCTGATCTCGGCGAGGATGTCGACTGGCTCCACGACGTCGCTTTGGATATGGATATCGAGGACGGCGTGATCTGGGTCTACGGAACAGGCGACGATCAAGTCTTGGCGTTCACCGACTTCGGCATCGACACGCTGGTCGACCTGATCAAAGAGCACCGCAAGCTCGCGCGCTCCAATCCCGAAACCTGATCACCTGCGGCCTACACCGGATGCGTACCACTGAAGGAAATCTCGGTCGAGCCGGGCGCAGAGCGGAGTCGTCCGCGCAAGGCGTCTGTCCGCAGAGAGAAGTAGCAGCGACCTGACTAACAGTTTCACGTGCTGTGCCACGGAGGCGCGCATAGGTCGCTCTTTTCGGTATCTGGCGAATAGAGCGTACTCGATCCCAATTCGATCATTACGCTTGGCAGTCTGGCATATAGTGCAAACGCGTCTGCGGCCATGATCGTTGAACGTTTATTCAATGTCGCGCTCGCGGCGCGATCCATGCCCTCACGGCAACTGAGACCCGGAGCAGACCTGGCGCAAGTTCAATGCCTGATCATTCGTTGGTCGCGGCAATTACTCTCCTAGTTGAATAACAGGGCCGATCGTAGTTAGGAATTCCGCAGTGTAAGAGAGTTCGCTTGCCATGGCAGCATGAATCTCAAACAGAGTGTCTCCTGCCGCTACGAGGTCCGCTAGTCGCACTTTCAAGAAGACCCCGGAGATTGCTGATCGAGGTGCCCCCGCAAGCTTCGCAACCCGCGACAAATTTCGATTATCAATGGATATGACCACTCCATCTCGCTCCGCGCGTACGGCCAAAACGTGGGTAGCTACACCGGGAGCTCGCATCCCGCCCTGCGCAATGCAAATCCTTCGGAATTTCTCCCAGGCAGCACCGCTTTCTAAGGTCGTGAGAGCACGGGTAAAGCCTCCACCCGCGCTCACAACCCCCCCGATCTCAAGCGCAGCTCCGGCGAGCGCGGCCGCACGGTCGCGCAAATCCGTAGGGGCTCCAGGAGAGTTTTGTAGAACCGCCAGAACATCATGAGCTTCTAGGGCTGGTCCAATGCCTCTACCGACAGGTTGGCTACCGTCGGTTTGCAAGCAGGTGACGGCGAGCCCGAAATGCTGTCCGACAGCAATCAGTCTGGCTGCCAAACTTTCAGCCGCTTCTTCTGTTCGAATCTTGGCCGTAGCCCCTACGGGAATATCGACGACTACATGAGTTGAGCCGGCAGCGATCTTTTTGGACAACACCGAGGCAACGAGTTGCCCTTCCGTATCAATGTCCAAGTCTCTTTCGACTCGGATAAAAATATCGTCGGCAGGACTGAGCTGCACCGCCCCACCCCAGACGATGCATCCTCCCTCCTTGTTCACGACACGTCGCATACTGGAGATATCCAGGTTGACGGGAGCAAGAGTCTCCATTGTGTCTGCAGTACCAGCTGGTGACGTTATCGCCCGGGAGGATGTTTTTGGCATAACCAAGCCATTTGCTGCGGCGATAGCGACAACAATCGGAGTCGTGCGATTTCCTGCTAAGCCTCCGATACAGTGCTTGTCGATGACGATCCGTCGATCCCAACTCAATTTCTCGCCAACCGCGATCATTGCAGCGGTGAGATCAATAGTCTCCTCGAGATTCAGCGGTGGCACCGCGCTTGCAGTCAGAAACGCTGCAAGATGCACGTCGGTATAACGCCGTGCAACAACATCTTTGATAATCGCATCAAGACCAGCACGCTCAAATCGGCCGCCGTAAATGCGTCTACGAATATGGCTAAGAGAATTGAGAGGTGGAGGGTGACTGACGAAAACCTCGTCGCCTTCATTGACGTCGAGCAACTCCCACGCAGCTTGCGACAAGCCGATATCGCCGATCGGCAACAAGTCGGTGTCGACCTGGAACAATTCCGCCTGGATGGATTTTTCGCCGGCGCGGACCAAAACGTGGGAGCGCGCCGTCAACCCCTCCGACTGGCAGGCAGGGCAGTCGGTGCGCATCACGGCAATGGCCTGATGCTGCGCGTGCAACCCCATGCGCCGCACGCGGACCGGCGGGTGCGATCGAGGTCCAGCGTTCACAGAACATACTCCTGCTCGTGCCGGGGCACGACGGCCGACCAACCCAGTTCGCGATTGATCCGCACTCGCAGCGCTTCCGAGGCGTCGGGCTCTCCGTGTACGATGAACACGCGCTTGGGCTTGTTGAAGCCCGAAAGCCAACGCATGAGCTCGTTGCTGTCTGCATGAGCCGAAAGCATATCGATCTGAGCGACTTCGGCATTGATCGGCACCCACATCCCGTGAATCTTCAACTCCTTCGCACCTTGTTGCAGAGAATGGCCGCGCGTGCCTATCGCCTGAAATCCAGCAAGCAATACGGTGTTCTTCGGGTCAGGCCCAAAAGCCTTAAGGTGGTGCAGCACACGACCGCCAGTCGCCATGCCCGAAGCGGAAATCACGATCTTGGGAAACCGGCTGGCAGTAATCGCTTTCGATGCCTCGACGTCACCCGTATAGCGCGCGATGCCGAATGCCTTGCGACAGGTTTCGCGATCGAGTCGATGGTCGCCCGCATGACGGCTCATCAGATCCGTCGCGTCGATCGCCATCGGGCTGTCGAGGAAGATCGGCACAGAATCGAGGCGTCCCGCCTCCTTCAACGTCCAGAGGTAATAGAGCAGTTCCTGCGCTCGCCCCACCGCGAAGGCTGGAATGACAAGCGTACCACCACGTTTTATCGTTCGTTCAACAACGGCTGCGAGCGCCTCGGCGGGATCACCTTCCGGGTGAACACGATTTCCATAGGTCGACTCGACCATGATGTAATCAGGATTCTTCTCGCTCGCCGAAACTGGATCTGCAAACAATGGGTCGCCATAACGTCCCACGTCTCCCGAAAAAACGATGCACCGACCGCCCCAATGCACCTCAGCGTGGGCAGCGCCGAGGATGTGACCGGCATGGCGAAACCGCAGTGACGCACCATTAGGAAGCTGGATTGTCTTATCGAACTCGACCGTCGAAAACTGCTCGATCGCGCGTTGTGCATCCCGGACGCCGTAGAGCGGCAAAGCGGGGCTATGCTTCGACAGGTGATGCCGGTTGAGAAAGTCGGCGTCCTTTTCCTGGAGATGACCGCTATCTTTAAGGATCAAATCCGCAACATCTTTCGTTGCTTCCGTTGCGTAGATCTTGCCCCTGAATCCGTCGCGGACGAGGCGAGGCAGATATCCGGAATGATCGAGATGCGCATGGGTAAGGATGACAGCGTCAATGTCGCGCGGCGAAATGGGTAGCGGCTCCCAGTTTAACTCGCGCAAGTTTTTCAAGCCCTGAAACAGTCCGCAATCGATGAGAAGGCGGCTACCGTCGCATTCAAGCAGATGTTTCGATCCGGTGACGGTGCCGGCGGCACCAAGCGATTTGAGTTTGAGCAATTTTGGCCTTTCTGCCGATTGAGTCATTACGATTCGAATTTGCGAGCTAGAGGTGGGATCGCCCGCTCTTGCATAGCGTCAAGAACCGTGTCGACAAGCGATATTGCGTTGCTGGCATGTTTGACGGAGTCCGTCGACACGGTCCTGCCGGCGAGGACCGAAAGCTCAGCGTAGGCTTCGTCTGCGAACAGGGCGTGGACCACAACGCAAATCGGTTTCGTGAAGCCTTGCGAACCGATTTGCCGCGCTGCCTCGATCAGAGTGCGGCCGGAGGAGGCGATGTCGTCCACGAGAACGGGTTGCCGACCCTTCCAAGCCGAGAGATCAGGCACTTCGATGCTAACCTTGCGGTCGCCGTGTCGCGTCTTCCTGAGCACTGTGAAAGGCGCGTCACATACGGAGGCGATGCCCTCGACCCATTGCGCGCTTTCATCGTCCGGCCCGATTAGAAACGGAGCAGTCACATTGTCGATGATCCACTGCGCCATCGCTGGCGCGGCGTGCAGGTTGCGGGCGGGAATGGAGTAGATTTCGCTGAGCGCGCCATAGCGATGCAGATGCGCGTCGACGGTGAGAAAGCCGTGGAATAACGATGAGACGAGGCGGGCGAACGTGCACGACGTTACCGCCTCGCCGTCATGGAAGCGCTTGTCCTGCCGCATGTAGCTCAGATAGGGAGCGATCAGATGTACCTCTATGGCACCGAGGTCCCGTGCGGTATCGGCAACAAAAGCCAGCATCAGAAACTGGTGGTCCGGACGCGCCAGCGTGCAGACGACATGCACGATCCGCCCGCGCACGTTGCTTGCAATGCGCACGTAAATCTCGCTATCGGGAAACTGGCGGGTTTCAAGATGACCCAGCTCGTAGCCGCCTGCGCTTGCCAGCTTCCGCGCGAAATCCTCGTTTCCGGGCATGGCAAGAATCAATCGATTGTCGCTGACCACTTTGGTTTCGTCAGTCAAAACTTCGCTGCTCCTCGGGCAATGTTGCAAAGTGCTCGGGAAGCTCTTGCGCCCGAAGCCTAGATACCAGATCTGATGAGAACACCTAACTGGCGCTTATGCCTGATCGTGGATATGGCCACTTCCATTCGGAGATGTCGGGCATATCCTTGCCATGTTCTTGAATGTAGGCCTTGTGCAGGACGAGGCTCTCCTGCAGCGCGGCGACGATCTCTGCACCTTTGCCTTTAAGGGCGGGCAGACGTTCAACAGCTTCGATTGCCAGATGGAAGCGGTCGAGCTCGTTCAGAACGGCCATGTCGAAGGGCGTAGTGGTCGTGCCTTCCTCGATGAAGCCGCGCACGTGGAAGTTCGGATGGTTGGCGCGTTTGTAGACCAGCCGGTGAATGAGATACGGATAGCCGTGATAGGCGAAGACCACCGGACGGTCGCGCGTGAAGATGCGGTCAAATATTTCATCCGCGATACCGTGTGGATGGTGCTGCGGCGATTGCAGCGACATCAGGTCGACGACATTAACGACGCGGATGCGCAGGCGCGGCAGGGCCTGCCGCAGAATGTCCACGGCAGCGAGCGTTTCCATGGTGGGAACGTCACCGGCGCAGGCCATGACAAGATCGGGCTCCAGCTCGTCCTCGGTACCTGCCCATTCCCAAATGCCGAGGCCTGCTTTGCAGTGCTGTTCAGCCTCCGGCATGGTCAGCCATTGCGGCGCGGGTTGCTTGCCGGCGACGATGACATTCACGCGATCCCAGGTCTTCATGCAGTGGTCGCCAACCCACAGCAGCGTGTTAGCGTCCGGCGGGAAATAGACGCGGACGATGTCGGCGCTCTTGTTGGCCACGAGATCGACGAAGCCGGGATCCTGATGGGAGAAGCCGTTGTGGTCTTGCCGCCATACGTGCGAGGTGAGCAAGTAGTTAAGCGAGGAGATCGGCTTGCGCCATTCTAACTCGCGCGAGACCTTCAACCATTTGGCGTGCTGGTTGAACATCGAATCGACAATGTGGATGAACGCCTCGTAGCAGGAAAAGAAGCCATGCCTGCCGGTGAGCAGATATCCCTCCAGCCAGCCTTGGCACAGATGCTCGGAAAGCACCTCCATCACCCTGCCGTCCGGAGACAGATGATCGTCACTCGGAAGCGTCTCGGCCATCCAGACGCGGTCCGTTGACTCAAACACGCTGCCGAGGCGGTTGGACGCTGTCTCATCCGGTCCGAACACGCGGAAGTTCCGCTCGGCCTCGTTCAGCCGCAATACATCGCGCAAATAGTCACCGAGCACCTTCGTAGCCTGCTCTTGCGTTGCGCCGGGCTCGCTCACCTTAACCGCATAATTGCGGAAATCAGGTGTCCGCAATTCCTTACGTAGCAAGCCGCCATTAGTGTGCGGATTGGCTCCCATGCGCCGCGTGCCCTCCGGCGCGAGTGCCTTGAGTTCCGGCTTCAATACACCATTCGCGTCGAAAAGATCTTCAGGATCGTAGCTCCGCAACCAGCCTTCGAGAATCGTGCGATGGCCTTCGTCCTCGCGGCAGTTGTCGACCGGTACTTGATGGGAGCGCCAGTGGTTCTCCACCATCTTGCCGTCTACCACTTTGGGGCCGGTCCAGCCTTTTGGGCTGCGAAGTACGATCATCGGCCAGCGAGGCCGCCCGACAGAAGACAAAGCCTTCTCGCGAATCTGCGCGAGCCGATCAAAGACAGCATCGAGCGTCACCGCCATCTGCCGGTGCATGTCCACAGGTTCGCTGCCCTCAACGAAGAGGGGCTCGTATCCGTAGCCGATGAACAGCTGTCGCAATTCGTCATCGGAAAGCCGGGCCAGCACGGTCGGATTGGCGATCTTGTAGCCATTGAGATGCAAGATTGGCAGGACCACTCCGTCGCGAGCTGGATTGATGAACTTATTGGAATGCCACGCGGCCGCAAGCGGGCCAGTCTCAGCCTCTCCGTCGCCGACCACGCAGGCCACGACCAAATCAGGATTGTCGAGCGCCGCGCCATAGGCGTGCACAAGCGCATAGCCTAGCTCGCCACCCTCATGGATCGAGCCTGGCGTTTCAGGCGCCGCGTGGCTCGGAATACCGCCTGGAAATGAGAACTGCCGGAATAACCGTTTCATGCCGGCGGCGTCCTCACCGATGTCGGGATAGATTTCCGAATAGACGCCTTCTAACCATGTATTGGCGACCATACCGGGGCCGCCATGGCCGGGGCCGCATACATAAATTACGTTTGCATCCCGCTCTTTGATGATTCGGTTCAGATGCACGTAGATGAAGTTGAGCCCCGGCGTCGTTCCCCAGTGGCCTAGCAGGCGCGGCTTGATATGGCCCGCCCTGAGTGGCTCGCGCAACAGCGGATTATCCATAAGATAGATTTGGCCCGCCGATAAATAATTGGCGGCGCGCCAGTATCGATCAATCAGGGCAATTTTATTCGAATCCAGATATTCTGCTATTGTCAACGTCAGTAGCCCTTATAGCGCGAATCACACCCCAACAGAATCATCCTGTTTGAATGGACTTTTTTGACGATGAATCCATAAAAACGATCAAACAGGCAGATTCATAATCACATCCAAGTCGACCCTCAACGAAAGGGGGAACATTGTCCATTGATTAGCGTGATAGCAATACGCAACGCGCCGATTCAGAGTTCGTCTATCAGGTCGTTCGCGGTGCCGTTCGCCCCCATAAGCTGCTTTCAGATGGACGCCGCCAGATCGGCGCCTTTCACCTGCCGGGGCGTGTTCGGCCTCAAAGCGGGTCCGAACCACTGGTCGACGGCAGAGGCCATTGAGAGGCTAGATTGCAACCGCCAGCCCCGCGGCCAAGGCGGCGGCGCTTATTCCACCGACAAGAAACCCGACTTTCCTGTTTCCAACAGAGCCGGCCACAATGGTCTTTGAGACAGTGTTGACAGCGATGGCGATCATGATGGCGTGGGCTGCCGTATTCGGATCGACGTCGCCACCTGCCATCCGGGCCATCGAGATCGTCACAGCATCGACATCCGCGACGCCGGACAGGGCCGCCACCACGAAAACGCCAATCCCGCCGAACATGCGACGCACCAATTCTGCTGCCAGCATCACCGCCGCAAGCAACGCGGCCAGCTTGATCGCGGTCCCGATTTCGAGCGGGTTTGCGATCTGAAGGTCTGGCGTTTCCTGCTGGACGCTTCTGAACCACAAAACGGCAGCCCCGATACCCAGCACTGCCGCAGCAGTCAACAGCGCGGGAAGAAGCGGCGAGAAGAGTGCTCCATTGAGCGCCAAGGCAATTGCACCTGTGCGCAGCATCATGACACCGCTGGCAACCAGGATGCCCGCGCTTAGCAATCCCGATGATGACGGATGTTCGCGAGCCAGCCGCGCCAAAGCGAGCGTGGTGGCAGTCGAGGATGCCAGCCCTCCCGCACCGGCCGCCATGAAGACCCCCAGTCGATTGCCTAGCGCCTTGACGGCGACGTAACCAGCAAACGAAATCGTCGCGATCATGATCGCGAAAAGCCAGATCCGATGTGGATTGATCGCGCTCCATGGATCAATCGGCCGGTTCGGCAGCAACGGGAGCAGCAGGAACGACATCGCGAGCAAAGTCAGGACGGCGCGGATTTCCTGCCAGCTCAGCGAGTTGATCCAGCGATGCAGCGGTTCGCGCAATGCCAGAAGGGCCGTCATGCCGACAGAGCAGGCAATGGCCAGTTGCAGATCCCCGACGACAGCCATGGTCCCGAGCAGGAAGGTCAGCATTCCCGCGACAACCGACGTTACGCTGGCACTGCCCTCACTCCTCGCTTCCAGCCAGTGAAAGGCCGCGAACGCTCCCATATACCCCAGGAAGACCCATCCAATCACAGCGGCACTGGTTTTAAGGGCGATGAGACCGGTTACACCGCCCAGCAATCCGGAAAGCGCGAAGGTGCGAAATCCCGCGGCGCGTCGATTGTCTTCCGCATCCCGCGTTTGCCAGCCACGCTCTAGCCCGACAAGGAGCCCGATGGCCAGCGCCACGGTAAGCCGACTGAGGGCTTCGCTATCCATGATTATTCCGTGCGATCATGCTGCGCGCCGAAATTGCTCGGCACACTGTTGACAACTCGTGTTGCAATCTAGTCCCGTCACCTGATGATCACACGCATGATCTGCGTCAATAGCCACTTCCGACATTTGTGTGATGCTTGTTAAAGACTTCTGCGCCAAGTCGCGGATCGACTGCGCACGCTATCCCGCAGCACGGATTATATCGCGCGCCTTGGCGGAGACGAATTCGCGATCATCGTGACCGACAGACATGACCAGGAAGGTCTCGTAGGCTATGCCCGGCGATTGATTGCAGGGATTTCGGAGCCCTTTGACCTTTCCGGTCAGATCGTGCGGATCGGTGTCTCAATCGGCGTCGGCACGACGACCCCATTCGGGCCCCAAGAGACCACGGAGTTGCGGCGGTGGCCCGCCGGCTCTTTTTCCGTCCCGCTGCCTTGAGGCGGCGGGATGGGGCACGAGGAAAGGAACTTTGGCATAATGACGACTGAAGCGATCGAACTGCGGCATCTGCGCTATTTCGTGGCGGCGGTCGAACATGGCAGCTTCCGCAAGGCCAGCGTGGCCCTGCGCGTCCAGGAATCGGCGATCAGCCGCCGCATTCGCGATCTTGAGAGCCATCTCGGCGTCGCCGTCTTCAAGCGATGCAGTTGGGGTGTTCAACTCACAAGCGCCGGCGAGCGTTTTTTGCCGCGAGCGAAGCGCGCGCTTCGTCATGTTCAGGAGGGAGCCGGAGATGCCACCGTCGTCGCGCACGGGCGAGAAGGACGGATCAGAACTGGCATTTTCTCCTCAATCGCCTCCGGCTTTCTGCGCGAACTTCTGGATGCTTTCGCAAAAGCGCATCCGGGGGTTTATGTCGAACTGATCGACGGAAATCCTTCCGAACATATCGCGGCAATTCGGCAGCTTCGACTCGACCTGGCATTCATCACCGGAACGATCCATTGGCCGGAATGTGAGACCGAGCTTCTCTGGACCGAGCGCGTGTTTGTCGTGCTGCCGAATGGACATCTGCTTTGCAAACGTGCGGAATTGGAATGGGCGGACCTGGCCGGCGAAAAGTTCATCGTCAGCGACACGGCGCCCGGCGAGGAGATTCGCGACTATCTGGTCCAGCATCTGGCGGACCTCGGCCGGCATCCGGAAATTAATCCACAATTTGTCGGGCGGGATAGCCTTCTGGCATTTGTTTCCCCCGAGCGAGGCTTGACGCTGACCAGCGAGGCGACGACCGCGATGCAGATGCCAGGGATCAGCTATCGGCCGATGCGCAACGAAATCCTGCCGTTCAGCGTCGTGTGGTCGCCGATGAACTACAATCCCGCCGCCGACCGGCTGTTGAACCTCGCGCGTTTGATGGCCTCGAAGATACGGACATAGCCCGCTCCGATAGCCATAGAATTGGGGGGCGAGAGTGGCCGAGGGGCAGTAAATCCGGCGCCCATACAGGTCAAAGCTTCTCGGAACGGGAGATTCGCCGCGCCTTCGCGAACCCGCGATCCGTGGCGATGAAGCGCTCCAGCATCGGCACGATGAGCTTGGCCGGCTCGACCGGCGCTCCGCCTTCGGCCAGGAGGCGGCCGTATTCGGTGAGATCGCGATGGAGCACGGCGGGAAGCTCCACCGCAATTTTGACAGGCTTGTCGTCGGCGATGGGGCCGAGCTTGAGCTTGGTCATGACTATCCCCTGTATGCCTCGAGTACCAAATCTCGCGTCACGACAATCCTGACCGGGAATCCCGGCCGGATGGTCAGCGTTGGCGCGACATTGAGCTGACGGCGGACGATCTGCTGGCCGGCATCGTTGATGGTGTCCTGGCCGCCGCTACGGATGGCGCGCAGCAGCCGGTTCTCGTCGCTGACGGCGAGTTCGGAGCCGATGCTGAGCAAGGTGGAAAGGCCGGCAGCCTTGGCGAGATCCCACCAGTGATAATCGACGCCATCCTCAAGGCCAGCATAGCCTTGCGTGTCCGCACCGGGCTGGCGCTCCAGCCCGATGGAGCGGCCATTCGGCATGATAAGCCGATTCCAGACGAGCAGCACCCGGCGCTGGCCGAATTGCACGTTGTTGTCATACTGGCCGATGATCCGCGTCCCCTGCGGTACGAGCAGGATGCGGCCCGTGGGGCTGTCGTAGATATTCTCGGTCACCTGCGCGGTGATCTGACCTGGCAGATCGGAGCGGATGCCGGTAATGAGCGCGGCCGGAATGACGGCGCCGGCCTGGAGCACGAAGGGCGAGGCTGGCGCCATGACGCGATCCGATGACGTCGTGCGGCGATCGATGGGCGCGTTCAGGAATGCGAGCTGCTTGTCCTGTGCCGTCTGTTGGCCAGGCAGCCCTGACAGGCCCGCCATGTCGAAGCCGGCAATGCCCGTCGTTGGTGTTCCGGCCGCGGCCGGCGAACCTGCCCGCGATTGGAAGAACACGGTGCTGGTGCGGGCGGCTTCCTCCTCGGCGCGGCGGCGTTGCTCGGCCTCGTCCACGCCGGGCGCCGGAACGACAGACGGTACGACGGGTTGGCCTGCATTCTGTGCGGACAGGATCGGCCGTCCGAGATCGCCCGGCAGCGGCGGCCCGAGAACGGGGCCGGTATAGTCGCGCGGCAGGCCAGCGAGACCGTCGGCGGGCTGCCGGTTGGCGGTCGAATACAGCTCCTCGCCCTCCTTGCCGGCATTGCGGGTCTGGAGGGCGTAGATCAGCGATCCGCCGATGCCGATCAGCGTGACCGCTGCGACGCTGGCGAGCACCTTGCGCGACAGGCGGGTGACGCGCGGCGGCGCGGCACGAAGACGCATCGGGGCGGCGGTATTGGTTGAGTTGTCGCTCATGATGACGGCCTCCCGTCGGTCCGGACGATGCGGACGGTCTGTTGGCGGTCGCCACTGCCGAGGCGCAGCTCGGCCGCGCCGAACAGGCGATCGACGATCAGAATGTGTTGATGGATGCGTGTATTGGCGATCTGCGCCTCGCCCTCGGGGCCGATGACGAAGATCGGCGGCATCTCGCCTTGCACGATGCCACGCGGGAACTCGACATAGACGCGGCGGCCGTCGTCATAGACCGCGACCGGCTTCCAGGGTGGATTGCCGCCGGTGAGGCCATAGCGATAGTTGCGCGCGGCGGCAGCCGGAACGACCGGCGTCGCCGGCATGGCCTGCCGCTGACTGAGGGATTGCGGATAAGCCCAGGCGACGGCGGGCATATAGGGCTTCTGGCCGGAGCGCAGTTCGAGCATGTAGGTGCGCCGGTCGGTAGTGACGACGAGATTGGTGGTGATGTCGGCGCGCGAGGGTTTCACCAGCACATGGACGCGCCGGGTGACGCCGCTGCCGCTCTCGGTGTCGCCGATGATCCACCGCGCGGTATCGCCCGCCGCGATCGGGCCTGCGCCGGTCAAGCTTTCGCCGGGCTCAAGCGCGATGTCGGTGATCTGCCCCGGCGCGGCATAGACTTGGTAGAGCGCACCATCCGACCATGGATAAATCTGGATGGCGTTGTAATAGCCTTCGCGGCGCGGCTGAACGCGGGCGGCGACGTTGGCGTTCTCGACGCGGGCTGTCGGGGTGCCTGCGGCGGCGCCTCCACGCGCAGGCATCCAGGCTGGTGGGACATGCAACGGCTTCGGCCGATCATCGGTGACGGCGGCCGAAACAGCGGGCAAAGGCGGCACGCTTGAATCGTAGCTGATCTCCGGCGGTTTGCTGGCGCAGCCCGCAAGCGCGCTTGCGGAAAGCAGCAAAGCCGCGATTGCGGATTTACGGAAAGACGGCGGCCCGCCTTTGCGGATCGTCGACCCGATCATTGGCTCATCTCCCGCGACCATGAGATTGCGTTGATGTAGATGCCGAGCGGATTGGCCTTGAGCCGTTCGGCGTCGCGCGGCGGTTGAACCGCGATGGTCAGGATCGCGGTCCAGCGCTCGGTCGCAGAAAGCTTGCCGTCCTCGTAGCGACGCTCAGTCCAGGCAACGCGGAAGGAATCCGCCGAAGCGCGGATGACGCTAGAGACTTCCACCGCGATCTGCTGCTTGCCGACCTTGGCGAAGGGGTCGTTGGCGCGGGCATAGTCGTTGAGCGCGGCCGCGCCGCGATCAGTGGTCCATTCATAGGCGCGCAGCCAGTTCTGCCGGACGATGATCGGATCGGCTGGAATACTCCTGACCTGTTCGACGAAGCGGGCGAGATGCCAGGCCACTTGCGGATCGGTCGGGCGATAGTCAGCCGTAGCGGCCGCGACGGATTGCGCCTGGCCGAGATTGTCGACCTGCACCACCCACGGCACGACGGTCCCGCGCGCGGATTGCCAGACGAGCGCGGCGGCGAAGCCGGCCGACAGGATCAGCGATCCGAAGGCCATGTATCGCCAGTTCTTCGCCTGGACGCGAGCGGAACCGATGCGCTCGTCCCAGATTTGGGCGGCCTTCTGATAGGGCGTCTCGGGTTGCGGTGTCTTGCCGTAATGCGCGGCGGGTCGTCGAAACAGGTTCATGAGCGATCGCTTTCGGAGAGGTTGACGGAGGAGCCGGAGCCGTGGCTGTCGCCGGAGCGGACGGCGTGAGCAGCGGCACTGACGCCGTGACTCACGGCCTGATGGCGCTTCATACGCCTTGCCCAATCGGGCGCGCCGCCGCGTACAGTTGTCTGGCTTTCAGCGGATGAGGCATCGGCTGCAGGGGCGCCCCCGACCGTTCCGATGGTCGAGGCGCCGCCTGTCATGGCGAATCCGGCTTTCGCGCCATCAGCGTTGCTTAATTTGACGCTCTCGCCAGCGCGGGCGGCGGCGCGGCGTAGCGGTGATGCGACGGCAGAGCCGGCGGCGCGCGCGACGCCACCAAGGCCGGAGGCCACGCCGGATGCGCCAGACTGCCCGAGAGAACCAAGGGTGTAGGCTGACGAAGCGCTACCTGCGGCCGTGGCGCCACCACGAACGGCTGCCGCGCCGCCCGAGATGGCTGCTGCTCCTCCCTTGGCGGCCAGGCCCGCCGCTCCAGCGGCAGCCACTGCCGCGCCCCCGACAGCAAGGCCGGTTCCCACGGCGGCGCCCGCGCCAAGCTGCGGACCGCCGGAGACGAGACCATTGGCGATGCCGGGACCGAAGATGCCGAGACCGAGCAACGACAGCGCGGCCAGCACGATGGCCATGGCCTGATCGACAGTCAGCGTCTGCGCGCTGGCACTCTGCGTGAACTGCGAAAACAGCGTCGAGCCGATACCGATGATGACGGCAAGCACCAGTACCTTGATTCCTGACGAGATGACGTTGCCGAGCACCCGCTCGGCCATGAAGGCCGTCTTGCCGAACAGACCGAAAGGGATCAGCACGAAGCCGGCGAGCGTCGAGAGCTTGAACTCGATGAGGGTGACAAAGAGCTGGATCGCCAGAATGAAGAAGGCGATGATCACCAGCGCCCAGGCGAAGAGCAGGCAGACGATCTGAATCAGGTTCTCGAATACCGAGATCCAGCCCATCAGGGGCGAGATCGCTTCGAGCAACGGCCGGGCGGCGTCGAGGCCGGTCTGCGCGACCTTGCCGGGACGCATCAGGTCCGCCGTCGAAAACCCCGTCCCGCTCGCCTTCAGGCCGAGGCCGGCGAAGCTGTCGAAGACAATCTTGGCGAGATTGTTCCAGTTGGAAATCAGGTAGGCGAAGACACCCACGAACAGCGTCTTCTTGACGAGGCGCGCGATGATGTCGTCATCGGCGCCCCAGCTCCAGAACAGGGCCGCCAGCGTCACGTCGATGACGATCAGCGTGGTGGCGATGAAGCCGACCTCGCCGGACAGCAGCCCGAAGCCGGAGTCGATATAGCGGGTAAAAACCCCGAGGAAATTGTCGATGACGCCGCTACCCATGCATCACCGCCCTTCCCGAGTCAGAGGCGCGGCGGGCGCCGGCGTCTTTCCGAGGAAGCGGTCGCGGGTCTCGGCCCAGACGTGCAGGCATTCGGTGTCGTTCGCCGCGGCCTGCCCGAGCTGCTGACAGCGGCGCTGCGCGTCGCGCAGCGGATTGGTTGCGGGGCGGTGCTGCGGCATCGGCGAAGATGTCGGCGCGTCGTCCTTGCGGGTCAGCTCGATCGCGGTCACTGTCAAGGCGACAGCGACGAACGTGATTGCGCCGATGCGCGCCAGCATCTTGCCGTCCATGCTTGCGCCCTCAGTTGCCGTTGAACATCTGCGCGTTGCCCGGCTGGTAGCCACTGCCCGGCGTCAGAAATCGGCGACGCTGCTCGCGGCCCTGTTCGGCGGCTGCCGTGCGCTCGGCTTCGGTCAGCATCTGCGCGCGACCGTTGGCAGCTCCAACAGCGGTAAGATCGGCAAGCTGCTGGGCGAGAAGCGCGAGGAGCTGGTTGCCGGCCTGCGTCGCCTGCAACGCACCGGTCGCCGACTGGCTCTGGCTGACCAGCGCCGACATCTGCGTGCGGTTGGTGTCGATATTGCTCACGACGCCGGCCTGCACGCGCATGGCGTCCTGCAAACCGCCAACCGTATTCTGCCAGCGTGAGCGCGCGTCGGTGATGAGCTGCTGATCGGTCGCCGACATCGAGGCGCTCCCGTACTTCTGCTGGAACATCTGGTCGATTTGCTGGACGTTGAAGGCGATGCCCTGCGCCTGGCTGAGAAGCTGCTGGGTGCGCTGGACGTTCTGCTGAAGTTGCTGGAGCGCGGAGAACGGAAGGCTCGCCAGATTGCGCGCCTGGTTGATGAGCATCTGCGCCTGGTTCTGAAGCGACGTGATCTGATTGGTGATCTGTTCGAGCGAGCGCGCAGCGGTCAGGACGTTCTGCGCATAGTTCGATGGATCGAACACGATCAGCGCATGCGCGGGCGTTGCGAGCATCGGCGCGAGCGCAATGGGCGCTGCGAGCATGGTCGCTGCCAGGATCATGGCGCGCGAACGGATGTTACGAGGTTTCATGATTCAATCTCCTTTTCGGCCTGGGGGATGAGGGACGGGAAAGTCGGGATGAGATCGGCGGCCCAACCGGCATCGCGGGACTGGAGCCAGGCCGCGAGGAATCCTTCGCAGCCATGCTCGGCGACGAGGTTGGCGATCAGCGTCTGGTCGGATTTCGAGGACGCGGCGCAAAGCGCGAGGGCGACTTCGCTGAGTCCCAATTCGAACAGCCGATTGCCGCGCCGCGACTGACAGTAGTAGTCGCGCTTCGGCGTCGCCCGCGCCAGTATCTCGATCTGCCGGTCATTCAAGCCGAAGCGGCGATAGATCGCTGTGATCTGCGGCTCTATCGCGCGTTCGTTCGGCAGAAGCAGCCGCGTCGGGCAGCTCTCGATGATCGCGGGCGCGATATTGCTGCCGTCGATGTCGCTGAGCGACTGCGTGGCGAAGATGACGGACGCATTCTTCTTGCGCAACGTCTTCAACCATTCGCGAAGCTGGCCGGCGAAGCCTTCATCGTCCAGCGCGAGCCAGCCTTCGTCGATGATGAGCAGCGTCGGGCGGCCGTCGAGCCGGTCGCCGATGCGGTGAAACAGATACGCGAGCACGGCCGGGGCCGAGCCGGTTCCGACAAGCCCCTCGATTTCAAATGCCTGCACCGCGGCGCGGCCAAGCTGTTCGGCCTCGGCATCGAGCAGTCGGCCATAGGGACCGCCAACGCAGTACGGACGCAGCGCCTGTTTCAGATCATTGGACTGAAGCAGGACACACAGGCCGGTGATAGTGCGCTCCTCGACCGGCGCGGAGGCGAGCGAGGTCAGCGCCGTCCAGATATGTTCCTTGGCTTCGGGCGTGATCGTGATGCCTTCGCGCATCAGGATCGCCACGATCCAGTCGGCAGCCCAGGCACGCTCATAGGTGTCGTGAATGCGGGCGAGCGGCTGGAGCGAGACGGAAGCGTCGGAGCCTTCGGTCAGCCCGCCGCCGAGATCGTGCCAGTCGCCGCCCATGGCGATTGCGGCGGCGCGGATCGAACCGCCGAAGTCGAAGGCGAAGACCTGGGACCGTTCGTATCGGCGGAACTGCAAGGCCATGAGGGCGAGCAGGACCGATTTGCCCGCGCCGGTCGGGCCGACGACCAGCGTGTGCCCGACATCGCCGACGTGCAAAGAAAACCGGAACGGGGTCGAGCCTTCCGTTCTGCCGTAAAGTAGTGGGGGCGCATTGAAATGCTCGTCCCGTTCCGGCCCCGCCCACACGGCAGAGAGGGGGATCATGTGGGCGAGATTGAGCGTCGAGACCGGCGGCTGGCGGACATTGGCGTAGGCATGTCCGGGGAGCGAGCCGAGCCAGGCCTCGACGGCATTCACACCTTCGATCATGGCCGTGAAGTCGCGGCCCTGAATGACCTTCTCGACGAGGCGCAGTTTCTCATCGGCAAGACGCGGATCGGCATCCCAGACCGCGATGGTCGCGGTGACATAAGCCATACCCGCCACATCCGCGCCGAGTTCTTGCAAGGCCATATCGGCGTCAGCCGCCTTGTTCGACGCATCGGTATCGACCAGCACGGATTGCTCGTTGGTCATTACCTCCTTGAGGATCGCGGCGATTGACTTGCGCTTGGCAAACCACTGCCGTCGGATCTTCGTCAGCAACTTCGTCGCATCGGTCTTGTCGATCAGGATCGCCCGCGTGGACCAGCGATACGGGAACGCCAGCCGGTTCAGATCGTCGAGCAGGCCGGGTGTGGTCGCGGTCGGAAAGCCGGTGATGGTGAGGATGCGAACGTGCTGATCGCCAAGGCGTGGCTCCAGCCCGCCGGTCAGCGACTGATCAGCCAGCAGTGCGTCGAGATAGATCGGCGTCTCGGGAACACGGACGCGATGACGTTTCGTCGAAACGCAGGAATGGAGGTAAGTCAGCGTCTCGCTATCATCGAGCCAGGCGCATTCCGGCATGAAGCCGTCGAGCAGCGCGATAACGCGATCGGTGCGGTCGGTGAAGGCGCGCAGGATTTCATGAGGATCGACGCTGCTGCGCTCACGACCTTCGTAAAGCCACGCTTCGGTGCGCGCGGCTTCCTCGGCCGGCGGCAGAAAGAGGAAGGTGAGAAAATATCCCGATACGAAATGGATCCCTTCTTCCTCGAAGTCGGCCTTGCGCTCGGCATCGACCAGGCCAGAGGCTGGATCGGGAAAGACGCTATTGGGATAGGTCTCGGCCTCATGGCGCTGCGCTTCGACAAAAATGCTCCAGCCCGATCCGAGACGGCGGAAGGCGTTGTTGATGCGGCCGGCGACGGCGACCAACTCGGCGGCGACGGCGGAATCGAGATCAGGGCCGCGAAAGCGAGCCGTGCGCTGGAACGAGCCGTCCTTGTTGAGTACGACACCCGAAGCGACGAGAGCGACCCAGGGCAGATAGTCGGCAAGGCGGCTGGCGGAACGGCGATATTCGGCGAGGTTCATCATGGGGCGCGCTCCTCAGACCGACAGATGACCGGGGATGCGCAGATGGCGGCGGCCGACTTCCACGAAGAGCGGATCGCGTTTCGCCGCCCACACCGCCGCGAAATGCCCGACGGCCCAGATGAGGAGGCCGACCAGCCAGAGGCGCAGGCCGAGGCCCACGGCTCCGGCCAGCGTCCCGTTCAGGATCGCGATGGAACGCGGCGCGCCGCCGAGCAGGATGTGCTCGGTCAGCGCACGATGGACCGGGACCGAATATCCCGGAACGGCGTCGAGTTGCTCGAAGGCGACCGCCATCAGATGAGCGCCCCACCGCCGAAGGAAAAGAAGGACAGGAAGAAGCTCGACGCGGCGAAGGCGATCGAAAGCCCAAAGACGATCTGGATCAGGCGACGAAAGCCGCCGGAGGTGTCGCCGAACGCGAGCGCGAGGCCGGTTGCGATGATGATGATGACGGCGACGATCTTGGCGACCGGACCTTCAATTGACTGAAGGATTTTCTGAAGCGGTTGTTCCCAGGGCATTGACGAACCGGAGGCGTGAGCGACTGGTGCGAGGATGAGATTGATGGTGGCGACGGCGACAGCCGCCGCGAAGGTGCGGCGGATACGGATGACCGTACGGATCATGCGGGCTCCATGGGGTTCGAAGTGGCAGGGGTGATGTGGTAGTCGCCGTCAGGGCCGAGCCCCTCGACGCGGGCGAGTTCGGCGAGCCGGCGCGCGGACCCGCGGCCCGAGAGGACGGCAACGAGGTCGATGGTCTCGGCGATCAGCGCGCGCGGGACCGTGACGACGGCTTCCTGGATGAGCTGTTCGAGACGGCGCAGCGCGCCGATGCCGGTTCCGGCATGGATCGTGCCGATGCCGCCGGGATGGCCGGTGCCCCAGGCTTTGAGGAGATCAAGCGCTTCGGAGCCGCGCACCTCGCCGATGGGAATGCGATCGGGCCGCAGGCGCAGCGACGACCGCACGAGATCGGAGAGCGTCGCCACGCCGTCTTTCGTTCGCAGCGAGACAAGGTTTTCCGCGCGGCATTGCAGCTCGCGCGTGTCCTCGATGATGACGACGCGATCCGCGCTCTTCGCGACTTCGGCCAGCAGCGCGTTGGTCAGCGTGGTCTTGCCGGTCGATGTGCCGCCTGCGACAAGAATGTTGGCGCGGGAGGCGACCGCGATACGTAGCGACGCGGCCTGATCGGCGGACATGATGCCGGCGGCGACATAGTCGTCGAGCGTGAACACCGCGACAGCGGGCTTGCGGATGGCGAAGACAGGCGCCGCGACAACGGGAGGCAATAACCCTTCGAAGCGTTCACCAGTTTCGGGAAGCTCGGCGGAGACACGCGGGCTCCGCGCGTGAACCTCCGCGCCAACGTGATGCGCGACCAGACGCACGATGCGTTCGCCGTCGATCGCCGACAGTCGCTCGCCCGTATCAGTCAGCCCTTCGGAGAGACGATCAATCCAGATGCGCCCGTCCGGGTTCAGCATCACCTCGACGACGGCAACGTCTTCCAGAAACCGCGCGATGGCTGGACCGAGCGCCGTTCGCAGCATGCGCGCGCCGCGCGCGTGACGTTCTGAATGTTGATGCACAGCCGCCATATCGCCCCGATTTCCAGCCGGGACTGACAGACGCACCCCCATGCGGGGTTGATTAAAAGAGCCAGATCTGAGGCGACTTCAACAAGAAATCAGAGGCGTAGTAGCGTAGCGTGCAAATACAGGAGAACGGCGGAGCAGCGCGTCCAAGACGATGCAAGGAGGGCCATGATGGGCAAATCTGATGCAGAGCGAAGGATCGACTCAGCAGCGCGCTTGATCGCGGCGCCGGCCGAAACGATCTATCGTGCGTTCGTTGATGGGAGCGCATGGGAACGATGGTTGCCGCCTGCTGGGATGATCGGCCGCGTCGAGATATTCGAGCCGCGCGTAGGCGGGCGCTACAGGATGGTGCTGACCTATCGCGGGGATCACGAGAACCGGGGGAAGACCGCTGAGAACATGGATATCGTCGAGGGCCGTTTTATCGAATTCGCCCACGACGAGAAGGCCGTTCATGCTGTGACGTTTGAATCGGAAGACCCTGCTTTTGCAGGGGACAGGCGGATGACGTGGAGCCTGTCACCAGCGCCTGCCGGGACGGAGCTGACGATAACTTGCGAAAATGTCCCCTTCGGCATCAGCAAAGCCGATCATGATGTCGGCCTGCGGTCGACGTTGGCAAACCTCGCCACCTTCATGGAATAGTTCTCATCGTGCGTGGCGAAGCGGTCACCTGGGCTCCTCATTTGGAGAGGCGGCAGGAACGTCGTCAGGAATCTCACGCAGGAAGCTCTGGCCCTTCTGCAATCGCTTGCCGAGCGTCTCCACGAAGCCGTCGAACCGCTCGCGGCCTTTGGCCTGCGCGGCGGCGTGGGCGTCCGGCGGCACGGGCGGGGTGATCGACAGCCAGAAGCGCACATAGAGCGCCAGTGTTTCGGCGGTGACGCCGAGATCGCGCTCCATCCGCTGGACCTGTCGGGACAGCCTGTCGAGCCGACGTGCGAAGGCTGCTTCCCGCGCATCGGCATGGTCGGGCGACAGGAACGAACTGACCGCCGCCTCGACGATCGCGGACCTTGGCAGCTTCTTGCGATCTGCAAGCTCATTGATGCGCCCGATGAGTTCGACGGGCAAAGTGAGATTGAGACGGTCGCGCATCGTGTCACAACTCCATGTTGTCGCCGGGATCGAGCGAGACCTGGCGGGCGATGCCGGTCATTTGGCGACGAAGCGTCTGGCGCTGGCGCGCGACGTCTTCCGGCTCGTCGTCGAGGATGCGCGTGAACTCCTCGGCGGGACGCATCTCGGTCGTCTCCTTGACGATCGCAACATGGTCGGGAAGCTCGGGTTCGCGGCGCAGGCCCGCATTGGCCTTGTCGGGCTTGTGGGCGGCTACCAGCGCGGGATCGGGCTTTTGCAGCTGGAGCGTCGACCAGCCGTCCTTATGACGGGTGTGCCCGCATTTCGTCGGATCGGGGGGCGCAAGCACGCGCTCGCGGAACCGTGCATCCTCGTAATAGCGCGCCTTCTTCGCCCGCACCGGCGGCGTGCCAGCGGTCATGACGATCTCGTCGGTCGGTGGGAGCTGCATGATCTCGCCTGGGGTGAGCAGCGGACGGGCGGTTTCCGAACGAGACACCATCAGGTGGCCGAGCCAGGGCGAGAGCCTGTGCCCAGCATAGTTCTTCATCGCCTTCATCTCGGTTGCGGTGCCCAACGCATCGGAGACGCGCTTGGCGGTCCGTTCGTCATTGGTGGCGAAGCTGACGCGGACATGGCAATTGTCGAGGATCGAATTATTGGCGCCGTAAGCTTTCTCGATCTGGTTGAGCGACTGGGCGATGAGGAAGCTCTTGATGCCGTAGCCGGCCATGAAGGCCAGCGCGCTCTCAAAGAAGTCGAGGCGGCCGAGCGCCGGGAATTCGTCGAGCATCATCAGGATGCGATGCTTGCGCTCCTTGGCGTGCAGGTCCTCGGTGAGGCGCCGACCGATCTGGTTAAGGACGAGGCGGATCAGCGGCTTGGTCCGCGAGATGTCGGACGGCGGCACGACCATGTAGAGCGTGGCGGGCTTTTCGTCGGTCGTGAGGTCCGCGATGCGCCAGTCGCACCGGCTCGTCACCTCCGCCACGACGGGATCGCGATAGAGGCCGAGAAAGGACATAGCGGTCGAGAGCACGCCGGAGCGCTCGTTGTCGGATTTGTTGAAGAGTTCGCGCGCCGTCGAGGCGACAACCGGATGCGGGCCGGCTTCGCCGAGATGCTTCGTCGCCATCATCGCGGAGAGTGTCGCCTCGATCGAGCGTTTCGGATCGGAGAGAAAAGCAGCGACGCCGGCGAGCGTCTTGTTCTCCTCGGCATAGAGGACGTGCAGGATGGCGCCGACGAGAAGGGAGTGGCTGGTCTTTTCCCAATGGTTGCGCTTGTCGAGCGAGCCCTCGGGATCGACCAGGACATCGGCGACGTTCTGCACATCGCGGACTTCCCATTCGCCGCGCCTGACCTCTAGCAAAGGATTATAGGCGGACGATTTCGGATTGGTCGGATCGAACAGCAGCACGCGGCCGTGCCGGGAGCGAAAGCCGGCGGTGAGCTGCCAGTTCTCGCCCTTGATGTCATGGACGATGGCCGAGCCCGGCCAGGTCAGAAGCGAGGGCACCACCAGGCCAACGCCTTTGCCGGAACGCGTCGGCGCGAAACACAGGACATGCTCCGGTCCGTCATGGCGCAGGTAATCCTGCTCCAGCCGCCCCAGCACCACGCCGTCGGCGCCGAGCAGCCCCGCCGCGGCCACCTCCTTCTTCTCGGCCCATCGCGCCGAACCGTAGGTCTGGATATTCTTGGCCTCGCGGGCGCGCCAGACCGACATGCCGATGGCGACAGCGATGGCGATGAAGCCGCCGGACGCTGCGATGAAGGCGCCTTCCGTGAAGATGTCCGGCGCATAAGCGTCGTAGAAATACCACCACCAGAAAAAAGCTGGCGGATAGTAGACGGATACGCCGCCGAGTTTGAACCAGGGTGTTCCGAGCTGCGCCTGAAATCCGAGCTGCCAGGCGACATATTGCGTGGCGCCCCAGGTGGTGGCGAGCACGATGAGGGTGACGACGAGAATCTGCTCCCAGAGGATTTTGGTCGCGGACATGGCGGGATCCTTTCTACGATTGTCAGATGCCGAGATCGCGCTTCCGGCCGATCGCCCATTCGATGCCGCCCCCGTCCTTGGCGACACCGGCGACGTGTTGACCGAGCTTGCGTTCGAGGTCGCGGGACCAGGGGACGAGCTGGAAGCCGAGCCCGTCGTCGATCATAGCGAAGCGGCCAGAGGAGAGCGTTAGGCGCTGGCGCACGGTGCCGGCGACGTACTCGCCGGCCTGTATCTTCACATGCGGCAAGCCGGTCTCGGTCGCGAGCTTCTCGCCGACGGCATCGAGTTCGCGCCGACGCAGCGTCGTGAGAAGATCGCGCTGCATGACGATGCGCTGGCCGTCGCGGCGCGCCAGTCCCTGATCGGCGAGATGATCGGCCCGCGCATGGATGGCGTCGCGTACCTCCTGCCCGAAGCCTGATTGTGCGAGTGGCATCGCCTCGCGCTCGACAAGGCGATGATCGAGCCAGGTCGCGCCGGGCGCCGTGACCTGCGCCTGAAGATCGAGATCGGAGCGCGTCGCGAGCATGAGGGTCGGACGTTCATCCTCGGGGCCACCGAAGCGGCGAACCTCGACGATGCCGCCATTGGCCGGAGCGCGTTCAAGGGCGTCGATGTTGCGAAAGCGGACATGATGCGCGCGCCCGTCGACGCCATCGATGACGGCATAGGCTTCACCGCGCAGCTCGTCATGCAGCCCGCGATCGACCAGACGACCGATGATCGGAGCTTCGACTGCGTCGCCGTCGATCACGAAATCGGAAAAGCCGCGATCCTGGTCGCGCCCGGCGAAGGCGCGGTGCATGGTCTTGATGATGTCGCCGCGGATAGCGAGATCGCGCAGCGTGCGTTCGGCTCCAAGTCCGACCGTCCACTGGCCGGGCTCACTCTCGAACGCGAGGTCCATCTTCTCGAGATGCTGGAGGCGGCCGACCATGAGGCGGCGCAGTTCGGGATCTGAAGCGCTCTGCCGCTCATGGCGCAGATCGATGAAGCCGGTTTCGTCGGCGGCGCGTTGAATCTCGCCATCGATGCGGGTCCAGCGCTCAGTGGTGATTTCCTTTTCCAGTGCGTTGCGGATTTCGTGTTCGGGCTTCGGGCCGAGTTCGATGTCGACCAGGTCCATGGCGCGGGAGCGCAGGCCCCGGCTGATATAGTCGCGCGAGATCACGAGATCGGCGCCAGTCTCGTCGACGCCGCGCACCAGGAGATGTACATGGGGATTGTCGGTGTTCCAGTGATCGACGGCGATCCAGTCGAGGCGCGTGGCGAGATCGGCTTCCATCTGCCGGGCGAGGTCGCGGGTGAACGCTTTGAGGTCGGTCATCTCGGCCGCGTCCTCGGGCGAGACGATGAACCGGAAATGATGCCGGTCGTCCTTGCATCGCTCGGCGAAGGCCAGATCATCGGCGCGATCAGTCCCGGCGTCGAACATGACGCCTTTATCTCCGTCGCGGCTCACGCCCTCGCGCTTGAGGTAGCCGACATGGCTGGTCAGCGGCGCCGAGCGATACGCCTTGCCCTGATGGCGGGCGATGCGCGCCTTGACGACGACGCGGCGCTGCGGGGAGAAGATACGGGAGCGGCCGAAGACGTTGCGGCCACGCCCGAAGGTCGAGTGGCCGAGGCGCCGGCCAGCTTTGCCCGCCAGCGCTCCACTGGGCATATGGCCGGCGCGCTGCGCGGCGGCGAGCACCTGATTGACGTAGCTCTTTGTCCTCGGCGCGCGCGTCGAACGGATGCGGCCCGGCTTGATGCGGAAGTCGCTGTCGCGCTCGCTCATGTCGGCGCTCCGATCAGCGCGCAAATCGCCCCGTGCATATCGAAGCGTTGAAAACGCTCGCAAAATCCGGGCAGCATGCCCGCGACCGACCGCCATGCCCACGGAAACACAAGCCATACCAATGGCTTGTGTTGATCCGGGCATGGGCTTTTACCTTGCCCTCTTTCGGTCGTTTTGCCTGCCTCCACCCTCCCTGCACGCCATGACACGCGGGAACCCGAGACCATGCGACAGATGCCGGACAGGCTCATGGCGTGGTCCTGTCGCCCGAGCGCGCGACGAACAGGTCGCTCAATCGTGGAACGATAGCGGAGAGATCACGTGCCGGGGCTGCGTTCGGAGCGGTGACGGATGAACGTTCAGCCGGAATGGAATCGACAGCCGATCTGCGATCCGGCTGCGTGATGAACAGCGGCGAGCGGGTCCAGGCGAGCGGATCGACAGGCGCCATTACTGCCCCGCCGGAGCCGATGGCCGACGCGACAGTGGCGACATAGGCGCGGGTTTCCGCCGGTAGCGGACGGCCGCTCAACGCCTCGTCGTAGCGACCGGGACCGGCATTATAGGCCGCGATCCAGCCCGGCGATCCATAGCGGTCGAGCAGCTCGCGGATATAGCCGCTACTCGCGATGATATTGTCACGCACGTTATAGGGATCGGCGCCGAGACGATGGCGAGCGCGTAGCTCCGCCCATGTCGCAGGCATGATCTGCATCAGCCCCATCGCGCCCTTCGACGAGATGGCGCGCGGATCGCCAGCGCTTTCCGTGCGCATGACGGCGCGAATCCAAACGGCCGGCAAGCGGAAGCGCGTCGCGGCCTCAGTGATATGGGTGGCATAGGGATCGCTGGCCAAGGCCGATGTGACGGCTAAGCTCTGCGCCATCGTGATCGCCGGCATGACGTTCGCGACGGCAAGGCCGGAAAGGAGAAGAAGAGCCATGCGCCGGGCTGCGCGATGCAGCCCGGACACATTCAGATGGCTCCTCAGTGAACGGCGAGCAGGCATCGCTCAATCCTTCTCGCCGCGATCGCGTTGACGCGACCAGTGCAACGACCATGTGTTGCCGGCATCGTCGTCACGGAACAGGTTGGCGCGGATCGGCTGCGCCAACCCCGGATCGTCGATCACCAGCGCGATATATTCGCCGGCCTTCTCGCCGGTGCGGTTCCAGCCCGCGCCGATCTCCGGGCCGATGTCCCGGGCGCCTGGATCGTGGTCATGGACGCGGTAGTCCGGCGCATTCTCCGCATCCGACGGATCGGCCGGAACGATGACGATGTCGTGGAAAAGCGTGAATGTCTCGATGCGCCCGATGATGCGGGATTCCTCGCGCGTGAACTGTCCGATTTGCGGCATGATGGTCTCCATGCGGTGGTGTTAGGAAAGCCATCGGCGAGCACCGCTCCCGCCGAAGGAAAGGCGGTCAGCGCGTCGGGGCGCGCCATTGAAAGCGACCGTCGCCGTCCTCGTCGGTCCACAGCGGGACGGCGCGGCCGATGATCTGGTCGGTGGAGGTCAGGCCGAAATAGCGGCCGTCGAGACTGTCGTTGACCTGCCAGTTCATGAGAAAGACTTCGCCGGTCGCGATGCGGCGGCAGCCCTGCCAGACTGGAAGATCGCGGCCAGCGCGATCGCGGTCGCGCGCCACGCCGACATTGACGCCATCGACGGTAATGGCGAGGTTCGAGCGGCAAACCGTCTGCCCTGACACGGCGAGGATACGCTTCAGCAGCGGCACGCCCTTCGGCAGATAGCCGCGTTCGGCGAGGAAGGTGGCGAGTGGTTCCGGTGCATCGACGGCGACCAGATCGGTAACTTCGAACGGTCCCTCGAAGGCGATCGAGTAGAAGCCGATCGGCGCGCTGGCCGATGCGTTCCAGATCAGCTTGATCGGCATCGGCGTGAGGCCGGGATAGCCGACGCCCATCGCCGCAAGCGCGGTCGTGACAATCAAGCCAAAGCGCGTCATGGCTCGACCTTTCGGCGCAGCAGGTAGGCGCGATGCTGGTCTGGCGTGTAGGCGCGAGGTTCCTGGCCGGCGGTCATTCGGTTGTGAACATGCCGCCAGTGGTCGGGCGAGACCGCTGCGGGATCGATGCCGAGACGCTCGATCGCGTCGATCGCCTGCAGCACGCGCTCGACTTGTCGCCAGCCTTCGAGCTTGAGCAGGATGTCGCCGCCGGGACGAACGAAGGGCAGCGTCTGGAACGGCTCGCCGCGGCGCACCGCGCGCACGATGTCGATGCGCGAGATGATCGTGCCGTACTCGCCCGCCGCCCAGCGGACGAAGGCGAAGATGCTGTTCGGCGCGAAGCCGACGATACTGCGGCGACGGTCGAGGATCTGTTCGTAATTCTTGCGGCCGAACCTGATCCAGTGCTCGATCTTCTGTTTCTGGAAGGTCAGTTCGACCAATGTCGTGAACGGCGCAGGCCCGTCCGGCAGCGGACGGCTATGCGCGCGATGGACCGCTCTGCCGGTCATGGCTGGTCTCCCGCGATGGGTGGAAATTCGCGCGCGAGCAGTTCGCGCAGCATGTCCGCAACGGTGATCCCGCGCCGAAAGGCCGCGACCTTGATGCGACCGCGCAGCTCAGGCGTGATGTCGATGGTCAGGCGGGCGGTGAACGCATTGTCGGCAGCAATGCCGGTCGGTTGCGGCTCAGTCGCTCTGATCCATTTTTCGGGATTGCCCGGCCGGGACACAAACCGGCGTTTGTCGGCGCGCTCCGTCATGCCGCGCCTCCACCATGGAACAGCAGCAGGGTTGCGATGCGCGCGCGGGCGCGCTCAGCCATGACGGCATCGATGTCGCAGCCGAGACAACGACGGCCGCTGAGCCGGCAGGCTTCACCGGCCGCGCCGGAACCGGCGAACCAATCGTCGACCAGGCCGCCTGCGGGGCAGCTCGTGCGGATCAGAATTTCGAGAAGCGCTGACGGTTTCTCGGTCGGATGGATCGCGCGACCATGACAATTGCGCACGTAGATGACGGAGCGCATGAGCCTTGGCCCGCCGTCATAACTGAGATAGTGGCCGGCATCGATCTGGCCGGTATGCGGCGGACGTTGCTTGCGTCGCGCGGTGCGCGCCGTCGCATCGGGCGTCGTCTGCACATCATTGTAGATGTCGCGCCACGGCGTCTCAGTTGGATAGAACTGGACGGCCAACTCATGCACGCGCTTGAAGCGATCGGCATGGAAGCTGGAGCCGTTCTGTTTCTCCCAGACGATTTCCTGGGCGATGCGCAAGCCGGCGTCGGCGAAGCGGTTGGCGGTCGCCATGAAGCATCGCAGCGAGCCAAACACCCACAACGTGCCGGTCGGGTGCAGCGCCTCGCGAGCGCGCGTGATCCAGCCTTCGACCCGCCGGTCCCAGGCGAGCGACGTATCGCCATAGGGCGGATTGGCGAGGATCAGATCGAACGGGCCGTGCGCCGGCATAAGGTCGCGGCAATCGCCGGTGAGGATCGTCATGATGCGATCCTCCCGATGCGAAGTTGCTCGATCTCGCTGGCGAGCGCGGCGATCTCGCGCGCGGCGGGACCGCCGTCATCGATCTCGAAGGCCAGCCGGCCCGACTGCGCGGCGTCGGCGTAGATGACGCGCTGCCCGATCGCCGTGCGCAGCACCGGCGGATCGTGATCGGCCAGCGTCTCGGCCGTCTCGCGAGCGATGACAGTGCGCGCGCCGCAACGGTTGAGGACAAACCGCGCGGCAAGGCCGGGGCGATAAATGCGAGCTTCGTTCAGAAGCGCGAGCATCTCCGCCGAGGCCCAACCGTCGAGCGGAGACGGCTGCACCGGGATCAGCACGAGATCGGCTGCGAGCAGCGCCGAACGCATGAGGCCGGCGACACGCGGCGGACCGTCGATCACGACATGATCGACGTCGCGCGCCAACTCGGGCGCCTCACGATGAAGGGTGTCGCGCGCCAGGCCCACGACACCGAACAGACGCGGCGAGCGTTCACGGGCGCGTTGTTGCGACCAGTCGAGAGCCGAGCCCTGCGGGTCCGCGTCGATCAGCGTGACCCGCTTCCCCTTGCCGGCCCATTCGCCTGCGAGATGCAGCGCGAGTGTCGTCTTGCCGACACCACCTTTTTGATTGAGGAGCGCCACGATCATGGCGCGCCTCCGACCGTGAACCGGCAGAGCCAGTTCACGATTAAAGGAAAACGAGTCTCCGATTTAAGGAGCAAAACAGCGGCGGATTGCCAGCCGTTTCCAGCCTTTGCGCCATCGTTGCGGAGGTTATCCGCAGGCGTGCAAAAGTGCGGGGGCGTTAGAAAGATTCCGAAGGAATCTAGGTTAGAGAAGTTACGGCCGTCGCAAGCCTTTGAATCTCGGCGATGAATCGTCGATTCCGGTCCCCGATAGCACGAGGATCGGGTCCCTGATGGCACGATAGGGGCGGTCCCCGATAGCACGAGTGAATTCACAGCTTGTCCCCAAAGCGCGTTGACGGCTTCCGTCGCGGGCGCGGCGGGGTGAAAAAGGTTGGATCGGTTGCGACGAAGGTGAGCAGTTCGGGACCACCCACCTGCTGTGTGATGGCGAGCCGGTAGCCAGGCAGGGGCTGGCGGCGGATGATGTCGCGCAGGTCGTAGGCGAAATGCTTCAGCGGCGAGAGGCTGCCGGATTTCCGGTGCAGGTGGGCGAAGTCGAAGCTCCAGCCGAAGGACTGGCGGCCGCCGTGTTTACGCACGACGCGGTAGAGCCAGCGTTCGAGCCCGCCGGTCAGATCGAAATAGGCGCGGTCGATGGTGAGAACGAGCGCGTCATCGAGAACGGCGCGATAGAACCAGTCCGGCAGGATCAGCTCGACGCCGACAGGGCGACCGTCGCGATCGGTTCGCTCCTGCCACTCGTTGATCCACGAGAAGCGATGCCGACGGCCTTCCGCCGGTTGGCGGATCGAGGTCGCGACGGTGGTGGATTGGAGCCGGTCGAGCGCGGCCTTCAGGCGCTGGTAATCGCGCAGCGATACGCCGCGACCGACGAAGGTGAGAATCTCATAGGGCGTCGTCGCCATGAGCCGGGAAGTGCGCAAGCCCGCGTCGCGCGCCTCAACGATCTGGCTCGCGGCCCAGATCAGGATGTCGGCATCCCAGATGGTCGCCATGCCGTGATCGGGCACGGCCTCGACACGGATGGTCACATCGCCTGCCTTGAAATCGATGGGTGCGATGCGTTTCGACTTGGCGAGGGAGAAGAACGGATAGGCCATGAGATCCTGCGCGTCTCGTGGCGCGAAATCGCCGGGGAGCGCCCGGAACAGATTGAGCTGTCCGCGCTCCGAAGAGGACTGATGCCGCGCCGCCATTCGGGAAATCGTGCGCCGTCAGCGTGCGTATCGTCCTGCGCGCGCCGGCGACGTCGGCGACTGGCGCTTGGCGGGAAGAACCGATCCGCGGGGATCGGAGGTCGAGGTGACGGCGCCGCGATCGGCCCAGGCTTCGAGATCGTCGATGGCATAGACGACGCGGCCGCCGAGCTTTCGGTAGGCCGGGCCGGTTCCGTAGGTCCGGTGCTTTTCCAGTGTCCGGGCGGACAGGCCGAGGAATTCGGCGGCTTCCTTGGTGCGCAGAAAGCGCGGCGGGAGAACGGCGAGTTCGGGTCGCATGGATCGGCCTTTCGTGGTGTTCACGTGAGCCGCTGGAAATCAGCGGCGGGCGAAGACCACGATGGCGAAGCGAAACAGGTGAGATGGAGTGGGATTTTAGGGGGACCTGAAATCCCACATCACGTCCGCCGAGTCCCCCGGGGCGGGTGGACAGCAAAGACGTGTTCGCGGCGGATGGGAGGAATTTTGTGAGAAGCGTTTCGCTGTCGGCCTTGTACGTCAGCGGTTCGCGAGAAGCGGGCAACGCATCCGCAGGAGTCCTACGATCATGCAACGGCGACGTTGTGACTTCATTGTTGATCGTTTTCGGTTCGCCTGGTTCGCGAACCCTGGGATCGCCGGTGGCGCAGCAGCGTTCGATAGCCTCCAGCAGCCATCGCGTGGGCATCGCGAAGCAAAGCCATGACGGTATGGCGAACCGAGGATATCTGCCAGTCATCCCGCTTCATCCGCGGAAGACGGAAGATGATCCGGGCGATCTCCTGTTGGGTGGCGCCATCCCGGAACCCGTCGAACGCTTGCAGCATATGGCGCATCCGTCTGCGTTTCTGCCGCGTGAGGCGCGTGTCCGGCGGCACAGCGCGGCCGTAGAGCGATGCAAGAAGGCGGTAAATGGACTCTACCCGATCAAATCCTTCCAGACCGATCGGAACCATGGCAACCAAAGGAACCGCAGGCGAATGGCCGGCGGGCAGGATGAGCTGGAGGTGCTGATTCTTGCTCAGCTCGTAGAGGAGGAGCGTTTCGCCACCCTGTTCGATCGATTGAGCGATATCGAATGCGGCTCGTACATCGCGATCCAAAGAGAAGATCGGAGGAGCCGCCGCCAGCACGACTGTGCTGGTGTCGGCATGCGGAAGCCAGAACACCTGCGCCTTGGGAGGAGCTTGCTGCGGATCAAGCGGGAAATCGCAGTCCCCAACGCTGCCGAATCCTGTCGGTCAGCGATTGAGGATTTTCCTTGTTGCGCGAGTACGCATCGAAATCATGATCATACGTTTCGTTGCGACGGAGCCATTCCCAAGCGATGTCAGAGGCAGCAAGCCCGTCAACGTGGAGGTAGAGCGCCGAGGAGCGCCATCCTGAAGCGTCCGGTACCATGGTCAGTCCTTCCTCCGTCAATTTGCGGAGGAGCCAGCATTCCCGGAACGATTGTGATGCTGAAGCCGCGAAGTTTGGCGGGGGCGATGCCGCAGCGGCATCGCGTGGATCAGTGACACTGACTTTCGCGCACCAACTCGCGATAACCGTGCTCGGTCATCCAACGGGCACGCGCAAGGTGAGTGTCGTGGATCCGACGACAGCGATGCGGATTGCTTTGTGGATCGAGGCCGAACAGGATTTGAACGGCTTCCTGCCAATCGGCGCCGTCACGCGCCGCATCGAGTAGCCGCAAATAGAGAACCATATGCTCGCGGTCATAGCTGGTGAGCCGCCGACTTATCGGCGGCTCATCCAGGAACGCGAATGTCGATGGTTCCGTCATCGCCGGACATTGGCATGGTTACGATATTTTAACCATCGCCCGGTGCGTGCATCTTGGAATGATGGTGCATGGCCCGATGGCGCGGAACGACTATCGATGGGCCTGGCGGTTAGACGTGTCATGATGCAGCAGAACCCCTTGCCCTTTGTCGGTGGAGAGCAGAACGATCCCTGCCGCTTCAAAGGCCCTGCGCACCTGATCGCGCGTCGTTTCGTAAACCTCGAGGTCGCTTTCGGATTCGAGGCGTTTCAACGCGGTCAGCGATATGCGGGCCTTGTCAGCGAGCGTCTCCTGCGTCCAACCCAGCAACGCGCGTGCGGCCCGCGATTGTCGGGAAGTGATCATGCATGATCACCTCCCACCGACGCGAACGCACCTGCCAGAACTACGACTATAATAGTCGTTCTTGGCGCCTCCATCCAGCCGAAAGTCACCTCGAAGCGCTGCGACGAGAGTAGTCGGCCGACGACTGATTCGGTCGTGCCGCCATGCCGAAGGCGGGGCCGAAGCCCCATCCGGCTCAGGCGAACGGATCGATCTCGCCGACGATGGTGTCGGCATCCCCATCATATTCGGCGGCGGGCATGACGCTCATGGTGCCGTCGCCGGCGCGGTAGATGATGATCGTGACCATCAGGGTGGCGGCGAGGCTGAAGGCGAAGGCGTGGGCATCTGCAAGGGACATTTTCCGGCTCCTGTTTGGAGGCGGGGACCATTCCCCGCTCGACAGGCGCCCGAGGTGTTTCGGTCGCGGCCGGGGTCATCAGAGAGGCAAAGCCGACCTGACCGCACGCTTCGCGTAGCGGACCCCATGAGGGTTGACCCCACGAGGCCGGGATTGAAACCAGGGTCAGCCTCAAAGAACGGGGATGGTGCCCGCCGACCGGAGCGGAAATCCTCGCGTTGGGCGCTGCCGTGGCCCTGCCTTCACCCTGACGTTGCGACGCCGTCGAGATGGGGCGCCGCTGCATGTCCGCAGCCGAAATGGTGGGAATGGAGTCGGGCGCGGTTTTTCGCCTGAGCCGGATGGGACTTCGGCGCCCATGGCCAGAAAGGGAAGCGCGTGGCAGCCGCGATCCGACGCGAACATGGAAAAGCCCGGCGGCTTTCGCCGCCGGGCTTTCCGGTATCCCGCCCGTTAGAACGGGATCTCGTCGTCATCGACGGTATTGCCGTCGTCGTTCTGGGTCTGCTTCGCCCGGCTCAGGAAGTCCACCGTCTCGGCGATGATCTCGCAGCCGTAGCGATCAACGCCCTGCTGGTCGGTCCATTTCGTGTAGTGGATGCGGCCGCGCACCAGAACCTTCATCCCCTTTTCGCAATGTTGCTGGATCGTCTTGCCGAGGCCGTTGAAGGCGGTGATACGATGCCATTCGGTGTCCTGGACCCGGTAGCCGTTCACGTCCCGGATGACCCTGCCTTCCGAGTAGCGGGGACGCGAGGTGGCGAGTGTGAAGTGGGTGATGTCGGTGCCGCCGTTGGTGGTGCGGGTTTCAGGGGCCTGACCGATGTTGCCGGCGAGAATGACGATGTTCTGCATGGTAAGTCTCCGTTGCTTCCCGGAGGGACCATTCCCTCCGACGAGACCCGGCCAAGGCCGTCGGGAGACTCCTGCACTGGCGCTTTCGGCGCCAGCTTGACCCCTAAGGCCCGAAGTGGTGCGGGCAGGCGCGTAGCGCCAACACGGTTCGGAGCCGCGGGGGTTGCTGGTGGAAACAGAACGGACTTAGGGGATCAGTCAGTCGGAGGAATTGGCGCCTCTCGAAAGCCGGGAGACGACACGCAGCCAAACCATCGGCCTTGCTGGCAAAGGCGCCCGATCAGGCCCATCCGCCACGCGGACACACCATTCAGAACCCTCTTAGCCTCCTCATGCGTCGTTGCAGGAAAGGCAGGTTGGGACGAGATCGGTAAAGCTATCGGGTTTCGGGCGCATGGCGCTGCCCCACCGTATCAGCGCGAAGAGGAGATGCATGCGGATCTGCATGGGGCGGGATGAAGGTGTTCACGACTATCTCCGCACTAATATAGGACAGGCCACCCCGGGGGGCGGTGATCGCTACGGCTGCGGGATTCGCTGTCAGACGACGCTTTTCGAAACGGGCGATGCGGATCGAACGTGCGGGCGAACGCGTCCCTGACACGGTCGTTCTTGTTCTGAACGGGATATCGGAAGCCAGCGGCGAAAGCCTTCGGGGTGTCTCGTGGGAGCGCAGGATCGCGGCCGTTGCCTCAGCGCGTAAGGACGGCCGTTCCGACCGCGTAGAGATTAATCATCGCCGCGATGCCGATGAATAGACCGCCAGCGCCGCACAGCAGATTGAGGACGAGACCTCCGTCGATCATGTGCTTGGCGATGCCGTGGACAACCGTGGTGCCGGCGATCACGGCGGGAATGGCGAAGATCGCCAGCGCGACAAGACGCAGAGCCGGATTTTTCGCGAAACCGACGACGGCGATGACCAACGCGATCGAGCCGAGCGCGGCGCTGATGGCGGCAAGGCCGGAGATGAGAGAACTTGCATCCGCCGCATAGGCATATTGAAACGCGGTCAAACCGGCCGCGAAGGGCAAGGCGTAGATCGCGAGGTTATAGGCGAGCACGCAAAACGCGATCGTCAGGGAGATGGCGAGCAGAATCAGCGTCATGAAAGCCTCCGTGCAAACGGTTGAGGATCACGACAGGCTGCCGGGAGATACGCTCCGCCTGCGACTATGCTGCTTCGCCGGTTCTGCAAGAATGCTGATGTATTCTGAACGAGAGCGTTTTTCTCGTAAAGACAATTATTGCTGCCGCGAGGCGGCGGCGCGTTATGCGCCGCCATCGAACTTCATGACGGGGATACCGAGTTTCCGGGCCTTGTCGGCGAGGTTTTCCTGAATCCCGGTGCCGGGGAAGACGAGGACGCCGACCGGCAGAACATCGAGCATCGCGTCGTTGCGCTTGAACGGGGCGGCCTTGCCGTGTTTGGTCCAGTCAGGCCTGAAGGCGATCTGTGGCACCTTGCGGTTGTCGGCCCATTTGGCGGCAATGAGTTCGGCGCCCTTCGGGCTTCCACCGTGCAGCAGCACCATGCCCGGATGCTTGGCGTGGACCTGATCGAGCCTGGCCCAGATCAGGCGGTGATCGTTGAAATCGAGACCGCCGGTGAAGGCAACCTTCGGGCCGGGAGGCAGGAGCACCTCGGCCTCGGTGCGACGCTTCGCGGCGAGGAAATCGCGGCTGTCGATCATCGCGGCGGTGAGGTTGCGATGGTTGACCATCGAGCCGGTGCGCGGCCGCCAGATCGAGTGGGTGTTGCGCTCGAAGTGCTCGGCGGCCTGGTCGCGCATCAGTTCGAAGGCGTTGCGCCGTTCGAGAAGGGTCTGGCCCTGTGCCGTCAGGCGTTCGAGTTCGACAGACTTGACCTCCGAGCCATCCTGTTCGCGCTGGAGGCGCCGCTGGGCGATCTCGTTGTCGTCGAGTTCGCGTTCGATCCGGTCGGTGGCGCGATGGAAGAGGTTGACCGTGCCCCAGAGCAATTCTTCCAGATCTGGTTCGAGGCGGGTGTCGGAGAGCGCCACCACGAGGGCGTCGAAGATGTCGGCGATGCTGCCGGCGATGACGCGGCCTTCCGGAAGCGGTCGCGGGTCGGGTTCGTCTTCGAAGGGACGGTAGCCGTAGAGCTGGAGTTCCTGAAGCAGGTGATCGGTCGGAGAGGAATCGTGGTGCGGCTCGTATGCGGTGTCGTGTCCATCGGTCATGGCGACTTTCCTTCGCGGTGTGGCCGCGCCCATCGCGGCCTTCATGGCGACGAAGGCGACGGGCGGGCCGGACCTGCACCCGCAGCAAAGCGAAGGGCCGGAACACTGTGGAGGATGCTGGAGGCCGGCGATTTTGCCTCGCGATGCAAAGCGCCCCACGGGGGCGCGGCGGAAAATCGTCGGCCGCAGGCATTGCCTGTCCGGCCCGGCTGACGCCCGATCGCCCTCTCAGAAGGCCGTGGGTGTGGCCTCTCGACCCCGGAGGTCTCGCGCCATGATCGCAGCCTGTCACGCACCGCCCTGCCGCACCTTCCCTTGCCAGTCGATCAGACCGCCAGGGACATGAAGCGGGCGACGTCCTCCGAGGCGACCTGTAGACGCAGATGGGCCGCAAGGGCGTCGAAGCCGAGCAGCCGGAGATCCTCGTTGAAGTCCCCGAGCCGTGGCGTGAGCACGACCGCCTCGATCCCGACGGCGCTGGCGCGCTCGATCAGCACGGTCATCGCCCTGTCACCGGCCGGATCGTTGTCGCGCGCGACGTAGAGCCGCCGCAGCGTCCGCGGGAACAGAATGGCCGAGAGGTGCGCGGCCGAGAGCGCCGCCATCGACGGCATCTGCGTCAGGACCGATCGGACAGACAATGTCGTCTCGATGCCTTCGCCGGCCGCCATTACCTCGCCGCCCACGCCGAAGCGCACGGCCTGCCCGAGGAGATCGCCCATCGCACGCCGCGGCGTCTCGATCGGGGCACGGCCGAGATTGGCCTCGCTGAATCCGCCGGGGTCGAGCCAGGTGCGATGCGCGCCGGTCAACTTGCCGGAAAGGTCGGTGACGGCAGCGATCATCGCGGGCCAGGTCTCGGTCGGGCTATGCTCGTCCGGCCGATAGTAGCAGCGCGGATGGAAGCGAAGCGCGCCGGTTTCGTGCAAAGTCGTAATGCCGCGTTTGCGCAAAACCGCTTCGACGAGGGTTCCGCCGATCGGCTGCGACATGGCAAAGAGCCGCCGCGCCGCTTCGGGTGAGCCGGCGCTGATGGACTGTCTGCCGGCCAGCATCCTGGTCCTTTCCGGTTCAGGATGCGGGAGCGCGAGGAATCGGCGCGCCTCCTCGGCCACATCCTTGAAGTCGACAAGGCCACAACTTTCGCGGATCACGTCGAGCAGATCGCCATGCTCGCCCGGCGCTGCGGCATCGGTCCATTTGCCGGCCGGACCTTTCGGCGAATCCTTCAACCGCACGAACATCGAGCGGCCCGGCGTGTTGCGCACATCCCCGACCTGCCAGTAATTGCCCTGACGGCGTCCGGCAGACAGATAGTGACGGCACACCGCCTCGGCCTGCCGGCCAAGACGGTGTGCAAGTTCTGCGGCATTGTGACGGGGCATCAAGCCGCCTCGCGCTCGCCGATGCGCTCGACCGGCCAGCGGCCCAGCACGCGCTCGAGCACCGCCGGGCCGGATGTGTCGGTCGGCACGAACATACGCAGCTTCCACGCGATGATTTCGTGGAAGAGGCCAAAGGCCGAGAGCCGTTCGCGCATCGTGTCGGTGAAGCCGGACAGCTCGATGCGGTTGGCGCCCATGACACGGCAGCGGCGAAGCTGGAGGCCCTCGGCGAGATCGAGGATCGTGCGACCCTCCATCAGCGCCATGAACGCGGCGTCCGGCGTCAGCGAGGAGGCGCCGGTCGTAGTCGCGTTCGCCGCCCAGGCCGGCGAGACCTTGCGGCCGACGATCCGCTCACCCTCATCGGTCTGAAGCCGATAGACGCGAGTGGATTCGTTCGGCAGCCGCTTCCAGATCGGCAGTAGCAGGCCGGTGACGACATGGATCGTGCTGTCGGCAAATTCCGGCACCTCGGCGACCTCCGTGGTCCAGGCTGCGGCGAAGGCATTCCGATCGGCGTCGAGCCAATGGGTCTCACCCATCATCTTCACCGGAACATTATGCGCCTCCATCGGCCGGATCAGCTGGACGCGCCGCTCGATCTCGCCGTCGTCGAGCATGATGCTCGTCGTCGGAATCTGCACGGCAGCGCGTCCCGACCGCTCGTTGACGAGCAGCTTCGCTTGGCGGTCATCGAGATGGCCGAGCGCATCATCGAGCGTCACCGGACGATTGCGCTCGCGCTGCGTGATTGTGAGCAGCCGGGTTTCCGCGCCGGTGCCTGGATGGGTGTAGATGATCTGGCGATCGGTGACGGTGAAGCGTTCCGCTGTCAGCGTCTCCAACCCGACATCATAGGCGCCGCTGGCGATGGCGCCCTCGATCTTCGCGTTCAGCAGTTGCTCGAACGCAGTGAACAGGATGCCTTGAAGCTCGATGGTGAGCGCGAGCAGCCGATTGAGGAAGGTGATGATCGGCGGCAGCTCATCCTTGATGCCGGTCGAATCCATCAGCTTCAGGCCAGTGGCGGACTCAAAGCGGTCGAGCGAACAGCCCTCGACCTTGCCGCGCACCAGGAGGAGATAGAGCTGGCGCAGCGCATCGCGGGCATAGGCGCTTTCCAGATTGTCCTCCGGCCGGAACAGGCCCTGGCCGCCGGTCTGGCGCTGGCCGCGCGTGATCGCGCCCAGCGTGTCGAGGCGACGGGCAATGGTCGAGAGGAAGCGCTTCTCGGCCTTCACGTCGGTCGCGATCGGTCGGAACAGCGGCGGCTGCGCCTGATTGGTGCGGTGCGTCCGGCCGAGCCCCTGAATGGCGGCGTCGGCCTTCCATCCCGGTTCGAGCAGATAGTGGACGCGCAGCCGCGTGTTCCGCGCTGACAGCTCGGCATGATAGCTGCGGCCGGTCCCGCCCGCGTCGGAGAAGATCAGGACACGCTTCGCGTCGTCCATGAACGCCTGCGTCTCCGCGAGATTCGCGGAGGCGGCGCGATTTTCGACGGCGAGACGGTCGCCCTTACGGACGATACGCCGTGAACGGCCCGTCACCTCCGCTACCATATCGGTACCGAAATGCTGGACGATCTGGTCGAGCGCGCCGGGAACAGGTGGCAGACTGGCGAGCTTGGCGATCAACTCGTCGCGGCGCGCGACAGCCTCGCGGCTTTCGACAGGCTGACCATCTCGGGTGACGGGCCGTGATGACAGGTTGCCCTCGCTGTCCGTGAAGGGCTCGTAGAGCTGCACCGGAAAGCTCGTCTCCAAATACGATAAAACGTATTCGCGCGGCGTGATGTCCATGCGAACGTCGTTCCATTCCTCGGTAGGCAGGTCGGCCAGGCGGCGTTCCATCAGCGCCTCGCCGGTCGAGACGATCTGGATGACGGCGGAATGGCCTTCATCGAGATCACGGCTGATCGAGTGGATCAGCGTCGGCGTCTTCATGCTCGTGAGCAGGTGGCCGAAGAAGCGTTGCTTGGCGCTCTCGAAGGCCGAACGCGCGGCGGATTTGGCCTGCCGGTTCAAGGTGCCGGACGCGCCGGTGATGTTGGCCGCCTCCATCGCCGCGTCGAGATTGTTATGGATGATGGCGAACGCGCCGGCATAAGCGTCATAGATGCGCGTTTGCTCCGGCGTCAGCGCATGCTCGACCAGCTCATATTCGACGCCGTCGAAGGAGAGCGAACGGGCGGTGTAGAGACCGAGCGCGCGCAGGTCGCGGGCCAGCACCTCCATCGCCGCGACGCCGCCGGCTTCGATCGCCTCCACGAACTCGGCGCGGGTGCCGAACGGAAAATCCTCGCCGCCCCAGAGTCCGAGCCGCTGGGCGTAGGCGAGATTGTGGACCGTGGTGGCGCCGGTCGCGGAGACATAGACGATGCGGGCGTTCGACAGGGCATGCTGGAGCCGCAGACCCGCGCGTCCCTGTTGCGAGGCAGCGACATCGCCGCGTTCCCCCTTGCCGCCACCGGCATTCTGCATCGCGTGCGCCTCGTCGAAAATAATCGCCCCATCGAAGTCGGAGCCCAACCATTCGACGATTTGTTTGACGCGCGAAAGCTTCTCGCCGCGGTCGTCGAACCGTAGCGTGGCGTAGGTTGTAAATAGGACGCCTTCCGGCAGCGTGATCGGGCGCCCTTGCGGGAAACGCGAGAGCGGTGTGATCAGCAGACGTTCCATGCTCAGCGACGACCAGTCGCGCTGTGCATCCTCGATCAGCTTGTCAGACTTGCTGATCCAAACAGCCTTGCGGCGGCCCTGGAGCCAGTTGTCGAGGATGATGGCGGCGGACTGGCGGCCTTTGCCGACGCCGGTGCCGTCACCGATCATGAAGCCACGCCGAAAGCGCACGACGTTCGCCGCATCTTCACGCGCGGCGCTGACGACATCGAAGGTGGCATCCACCGTCCATGATCCAGCGAGGTAATCGGCATGCGCCTCGCCGGCATAGATCACGGTCTCCAACTGTGCGTCGGACAGCAGATCGTGGACGTTAGCCGGGAGGTGCGGCCGATAGGCCGGCTTCGGCGGTGCGACGCTGGCCATCGCAGCCGATTGCACGAGCTTGGTCGGATGCGCCTGAGATCCGGAAATTCGGATCGCTTGCAATCCGTATTCTTCATAGATGGCGTCGGAGAGACGGCCCGCTTCGCCGGCCTGCCAGTCGAGCGTCTCATAGGCGAGCGGCAAGCCCTCCGGTTCGGCCATGGGTGCGGCCGGGGCGGAGCTGGCGGTGCGATTGAGATAGCCGCGCACGCTGCGAGGCGCGGCCGTGGTGATCACGGGAATGACGACTGACGGATCGACAGGAAGCCGCGCGGACAGTTGCTCGTCAAGCCATCCCATAAGCGTGGCGACGTCCGGCGCGACGCTTGGAGAAGGCGGGAACACGGCCGGATCGTCGGCCGGCAGTTTGTCGATGATGGTCAGACGCGTATTGATGGTCGTGCCATGCTTGGCATAGACCGCGCCGTCGATCGCGGCGGAAAACACGACGCGGCCGCGCTCCTGCAAACGGGCGAAGGCAGAGGCCCAAGCCGGATTGTCGGGCGCGAAGCTCGCGCCGGTGATCGCCACAAGACGGCCGCCGGAAGCGAGGCGCGCGAGCGCCGAGGCGACATGGCGAAACGCGGCGTCTGCAACTCGGCCCTCGACATTCGCCATGACCGAGAACGGCGGATTCATCAGCACGACGCTCGGTACGATCGCGGGATCGAGGTGATCGTCGATCTGGGCCGCGTCGAAGCGGGTGACAGGAATGGCCGGAAAAAGGGAGGAGAGTAGCGCGGCACGCATCTCAGTCAGTTCGTTGAGAACGAGCGTGCCGCCAGCGGTCTCGGCGAGAATGGCGAGGAGGCCAGTGCCGGCGGATGGTTCCAGCACCCGGTCGGCTGGCGTGATGGCGGCGGCATGAGCCGCGGCCAGGCCGAGCGGGATTGGCGTTGAGAACTGCTGGAAGCTCTGGCTTTCGGAAGAACGCCGCGTATGCGTCGGCAGAAGGCTGGCGATCTTCGTCAGCGGGACAAGCCGTGCAGCCGGAGAACCGGATTTGCGGAAAAGCGCCTTTCCGTATTTGCGCAGGAACAGGACGGTCGCCGCCTCGCAGGCGTCATATGCCGTCTTCCAGTCCCAGGCGCCGCTTGTGTCGGACGCGCCGAATGCGTTTTCCATCGCCGCGCGCAAGGTCGCGGCGTCAACACGCTCGCCGCGTTCGAGATGAGGCAATAGCAGGCCCGCCGCCGCGAAGATTGGTGCGGACGACTCCTGACCGGAGGCAAGCGGAAGGTTTCCGGCAGCAGGCGCCGCCGATACGGACATCATGTTCATGGGAAAAGCCTTGAGGAGAGCAGGACAGGATCGAGCCGCGCAGCGCTCTCTCTCGACCGCAGCGGCTCAAACTCGTCCCGGCCTCACTCTGCCTCTCACTCGGGCTGGCCGTGGCCACATGAAAAAAAGCGCCCCGGCCAGATGGCGGGGCGCTTCAACGGATCAGGTCAAGAAAGGGTCAGCGATCAGGATGGACGAAACCATCCGCATTATCGGGATCGGGCGGCAGATAAGCATCGTAGGGATTGCCGTCGGCGAGATGGCCGAAGGGCGTGAAGACGTAGTCGCCGTTGTCACGCCCCACGGCGCAGATGACGTAGCGGGGATTGCCCGTCCGCGCGTCGAGGCATTCCATCAGCGCGAGATTGCCGTCCGCTGCCGCGCGCAGCAGTGTCTGGAAATTGGTGCTGGCGTGCGCGGGAATGCTCATATCCGCTCTCCATTGCTGGAGAGCGTTTCGGCGAGCCAACCATCGGTGTAGGTCGACGCGATCGTCTCGCCCGTCGCGAGGTCGAGGACGTGCGCGCCCCCGCCGAACCCATCGAGCCGTGGGCGCGAACAGGTGTTGGCGTATTGGAAGCCCCAACGGCCCGTCAGCCCGAATTCGGCGGCGCAGATCTTCACGAACTGGATCAGCCGCTCGGGATCGCCAGTGGCGTCATCGCGCATCCAGAGTTGGCTGCCGCCATGTTCGGGCTGGATCGACAGAAGGAAGCCTTCTGAAGGCGGCTCCTCCGATACGCCGTCCTCCGACAGGCTGTTGTAGAGGTCGAGCGCGCGGGCTGCATTGTCGGGCGTGCCGACATCGAGCAGACACGAGAAATGTGTGAAATAATCGGCCATGACAAGCTCCTGGAACGAAAACGCCCGGCACGATGGCCGGGCTGATTTGGGTGAATGGCGGTGATCAGGCCGCCGTCGGATCGAGGGCGGCTTGCGGTGGAGGGCTTGGGTCGGGCTCAGGCGGCGCCGCGAAGGGATCGACCAGCTTGTGAATGGGCTGGGCGCGACCCATCCAGGGCTGAGGCCGGATGCAGCGTACCCAATCGGCAAAGCTCGGGATGAAGCCGAGATCCTCCAGCACATGCTGCTCGCCGATCAGCCGGACCGGCACGACGCGACCGGTCGAGATGGTGATGGCAGCGCCGAAGGTCCGCTCCAGCTCGAATATGCCCTGCGCATGGTGGCGCAGCGCGCGGTGCCGGAAGTCCGCCGTGATTTCCTTCGACTCGTCGAACCATTGGTGCAGCGGCAGATAGTCTTCCGCTGTGCCACCCCATTTGCGCGCCGAGGACAGCGCGTGGTGATAGCAATGCCCCATCGCGGCCTCCTCAAAAGCTGTGCGTGTAGTTTTCGGACGCAGTGTAACGCTCGTTGTAGTCGAGCGTGATCGAGTAGTCCGCGACGTCGAAGATGATAGCGCCATAGGCGCCGTCGTTGTTCTCCCAGCCGCCGTGCGTACGTTCGAGAGCGTCATAGGTCAGGCTTTCGACGGCAGTGGCGACGGTGACGGAAGATCGCTCCGGCTCAGGCTGGCCCCAGACCGTTGTTGCAAACTCGATCATGGCGTTGGGCATGGTGATGTCGTCGTCGCCGGCCTTGGCCTGGACATCCTCGATCTGGCCGGAATCGCCATAGCCATCGAACGTGATGACGATCTTTGTGACGCCCGCGCGTTCCAAGGCGCTGAACAATGTCACCTTGTTGGTCTGGAAAATCTCTACCTCAAGTTGGATTCGCAAGGCGGACAGCATTTCCCACTCCGAGAGCGGCGGGATGGGTTTTGCATCGGTATCGGAAGTTTCGGACATGACGGCCTCCTGACACGAAAGCGCCCGGCGCGTTGGCCGGGCTGAGGAACGGATTGGGAAGGACAGCGCGAGACGACTGAAGCCGCCCCGCGCCGATGCGCTATTCGGCGGCGACAACGTGCAGAACTTCGTCCTCGTCGTCGGAGGGTTCGTCATCGTCGGCGAGGAAGGCTGGCAGCGCCTCGTCGCCTTCGCCGTTCGTCGCCGGCTCGTCCTGCTCGACCAGGCGCAGCGGTTCGGGCAGCCAGCCGCTATCGGCGAGCAGACGTTCGGCCTCCTTCGCCATGTCGCCTTTCTTCAGATGGTCGATGAGTTGAGCGGCGCGTTCGCCCGCACCTTCGCGCACCGCGGCGAGGATGCGCGGCTTCGTTACGCGGCCGAGATAGTTCTCAACGGTCGGGCGGAAACCCACCTCCACCATGTCGAGGCCCGTCGCGCGCGCCAGCCGATCCGCCTCGGCCATGCGGCGGTCGAGGCCCGATTGCGAGACGCCGCTGCCGCTATAGGGATTGAGCCGCTCATAGAGCGCGTTGACGCCATAGCTGACGCAATGGGCGAGCAGCGCCAGGCGACTGGCATCGTCGAGAGTGGCGAGCCAATCCCACAACGCATCCTCGTCCACAGGCAGATCCGCCGTCCAATCCTCGTGCCGTTGGGCGATAGACTTGGCATAGGATGTCTCGCCAAGATCCTTGCCCTGTTCGCGGAAGAAGACGTGATTGACCGACGCCTGCAAACTCGCGCCGGACGTGCCGGTGCGCTGGAAGGTGTCGCGCACCAGCTTGTGCAGCAGCGCCGTCAGCGCGACCTGCGGATTGGCGCCGACCGCATCGCGAAGCGCGAGCGTGCGGTGCGCAGTCAGCTCGGTGACAAGCCGTTCGGGCAGCGGCTTGATGACATCTTCCTCGTCATCCTCCTCTGGCTCGGCCGACTGGCCGCCGATCGTGATGATGGCGCGTTGGACGCTGCCGTTGTTTTCGGCGTCGGCGGGATCAGTGACGCCATCGACCTCATGGCCCTCGGCGTCGATCGGCGCCTCGTCCTCCGGCCGGACATAGCCACGACGAACGACAAGCTCGCCTTCGCGATCGACGCTGACGAACACGCCGGCGCGCACGATCTCAGCTGGATCGTAGATAGCCGGGCGTTGCTCGAATGCTTCGAGCGCAGCTTCGATTTCGTCCATGCGCTGGTCGATCTCGTCGGGCAGTTCGTCGGCTTCGGAATATTCCGCCTCGAGCCGGTCGTACTCCTCGCGCAGCGCCTCGCGAGCGGCGCGCTCGTCGTCGGTGAGATCGACGGGGGTACCGGTCAGGGCACGAAGACCATGATCATGGCCGTAAGGCAGGTCGGTATCGACGCTGATCCACTTCCAGCCTTCGGCCGCGATCTCGTCGGCGTTCGCTTTCAGCTTGTCAGAGACTAATCGGTCGAGCAGCGCCGGCTCCTGAAGCCAGCCACCGTCATCGGCCTCGAACAGATCGCGAAGGATTTCGCCACCCGCCGCCTGATAGGCTTCGACACCGACGAACTGCGCCCGCTTGTCGGAGGCGGGAATGGAAGTTTCGGTGAGGAGCTGGCGAATGTGCCAGGGTTGGCGGTTATAGGAATGCTGGATCGACTCCCAGACCTGTTCCTGCCGGACAGGATCGGGGTTGACGGTGAATGCCATCAGCATCTCCAGCGTCATGCCATCCTCGGCATAAATGTCGCACAGCACAGGCGAGACGGCCGCGAGGCGCAGGCGCTGCTTCACGATCTGGACGGTGGTGAAGAAGGCGGCGGCGATCTCCTCCTCGGTCATGCCCTTGGTCCGCATGTCGAGGAACGCGCGGAACTGATCAAGAGGATGGAGCGCGACGCGCTGCGTGTTTTCAGCCAGGCTGTCGTCCGCGGCGAGGATCGACGTCGCTGGATCACGCACGACGCAGGGCACCGGCGAGGTCTTGGTCAGGCGCTTCTGCTTCACCAGCAGCGCGAGCGCCTGGTAGCGCCGGCCGCCGGCGGGCACCTCGAACATGCCGGTCTCGCTGCCATCGGCATCGAGGACGGGGCGGACATTGAGGCTCTGGAGGAGCGTGCCGCGGCGGGCAATGTCCTCGGCCAATTCCTCGACCGAGACGCCGGACTTCACGCGCCGGACGTTGGACTGGCTGAGGACCAGCTTGTTGAAGGGGATATCGCGCGAGGGCGAGAGGGTGAGTTTCTGAACGGCAGGTGCCATCGTGGTTGTCTCCGCGACGGGCGCCGAGAGCCTCTCTCTCGACCCTGAACCCGTCACGAAGCGAAGCGCCGCCCTCTTCCTCTAAAGAGAGCAGCGCCACGGATACGGAACAGTGGAAAGCCGGAAATCCGCATTGCCGCTTTTCCGATTTTCAGGGGATCAGGCCGCCTCCCGCTCATCGTCGGTCATGCCGAGATTGGTGTCCGGTGCGAAGCCAAGCAGCCAATCGGCAGCCTTGCTTGCCTGCGAGGCCGCGCGGACGATGGCGCGATTGTCTTCGCGCAGCACGTCCAGCCAGGAGCCGATATAGTCGGCATGACGGACGGTGGGCACGATGCCGAGCGAGGCGCAGCAGAAGGCAGCGCTGATTTCGGCGATCAGCTCCTCGAATGCGTATTTCTTGGTGCCGAACGAGCCGGTCAGATCACGGTTCAGTCGGTTGTGGTGTCCACTGGCATGACCTAGCTCATGCAGGGCCGTGCGGTGCCAGTTGATTGGCTCAAAATACGCCTGCGGCGGTGGAACCTGCACATAGTCGAGCGCCGGGGCGTAGAATGCGCGATCACCGCCGATGCGGAAGTCGATCCCCGTCGCCCGGATCAGAGCCTCGACCTTCGGCTCGATCAGGCCGGGCGGAGGCGGCGGAATGGTCGTAGCGATATCATCCGGCAGGCTATCGCACTGCGCCGTGTTGAACACTGTGAAGCGCTTGAGGAACGGAATAGCAGCCGCTTCCCCGCCGGCCTCGCGCGCCCGGCGCTTTTCGTCCTCCGGGGTGAAACGATCGGCATAGACGACGGTGGTGCCGCGTTCGCCCTTACGGACGTTGCCGCCAAGCGCAAGCGCCTGGCGGAAGGTGAGCCAGCTCTGGCCGGGGAAACCGTGCTGGATGACGGCGCCCCAAAGGATCAGAACATTGACGCCGGAATAATGCCGCCCGGTCGCGGCATTCGCCGGCATGGCGAGCGGCGCTTTGGTCGAGGCCGATCCCCAGGGCTGCACCCAGGGCACGCGCCCGGCTTCCAGCTCGGCGATGATGTTGCCGGTGATTTCGTCATAGAGGCTCGCCCGGGCCTGGCCGGCGCGCGCATTGTCATCTTTCTTGAACATCGCGGTTCTCCGCGACGGGCGCCGGAGACCTCTTCTCCAGTCCTCAACCCGTCACGGAAATCCCGTCCCACTCGCCCTCTCAGGGGGCGTTGCGGGGTCTCCCCCCGCTGACTTGATGTCCATCCGGGATGGCGAGGCCGCGTCGTTGTAAGACCGTTCCGTCCAGCGCCAGAAAATCTGGCGTCCAACCCGGACGGGAGAAAATCAATGGATCAGCAAGTCATTTTTGTAGGTTTGGACGTTCACAAGGCTACAATCGCTCTTGCCGTCGCTCGGGGAGGAAGATCAAGCGAGGTCAGATTCCAGGGATCATTGCCGCATCGACCCGGAGCCTTGCCGGATTTCGCGCGACGGCTGTTGAGCAAGCACCCCGGGCGTCGGCTGTCGTTCTGCTACGAGGCGGGCGCCTGCGGCTACGGCCTGGCCCGAGAGCTGACCGCTTCACCTATCGTTTGGTCACACAAGTTGCTCATTGCGCCTTCTTGTTTGCACCCGCCGCAGGCCTCGCGCCCTGCCGCTGTCGGTTGCCACCCGACAAGCCAGGTCTGCGGCTCGAGCTTAGCGGTTGCGCAGGCGCGAGCTGGCGCTCATCAAGGTCGCCCACGGCCTTCGCAAGACGGTCTTGGGTCTCGGTGGGCAGCTTCGACAGCACGACCCGGTAGGCGTCGATCGTTGCCGTGTGCAGCCCCACCGGGAGCGCATGGCCCGCGGGCGTCAACTCGACCCGTTTCTGGCGGCGATCGTGTGCGTCCTCTGCACGGCTGACGTACCCCGCCTGGACCAGGCGATCGACCAGGCGGCTGGCCGCGTTGTGGGTCAAGCCGGTTGCCTGCGCGATGTCTGCGATCTTCATCTGCCCCTGGGTGAAGACCTGCACTATGGCGGTGAACTCACTGTAGGACAGGTCGTTGCCGCGCATCAGCCCCCGCAGCACCGGAGAGACCTGCTCCATCACGAGCGTGTGGACCCGTGCAAACGAAGTAGCGACTTGTGTCAGGCAGCGCTGGTCGGAGCCCATTAGCTCTCCCATTGCATATTATGCGCAGACGCATATAATGCAATTCGTACATATTATCAAGCCTCGCCCGCCCAAACGCCTGGAAAAAGCCCCCCCCTGAGATGACAAAGAAACGACCCCTACTTCTTGTTGTTGGCCTTGCTTTGGCTGTTGCGGCCGCAGCCGCACTAATCCCATTGTGGTGGCAGAGTCGGCATGTCGGCCCGCCCGCAGGGTTGGTGTCTGCCAATGGCAGGATCGAGTCCGTCCAGGTGGATGCGGCGGTCAAGTCCCCCGGTCGCCTGGTCCAGGTGCTCGTGCGCGAAGGTGATCTGGTCGAAGCCGATCAGGTCGTCGCACAGATCGACGTCGCCGAACTCAAAGCGCAACGGGCGAAGTACGTAGCGGATATGGCGATGCAGGAGGCGTCGCTGCTCGAAGCCAAGGCCACGGTCGAGCAGCGACGCGCGGAGCTCAATCTGAAAGAGGCCAACCTCCAGCGCGCTGCGCAATTGGTCCGAACCGAGGCCGTGAGCCAGCGGACGCTCGACGAGGCGCGGAGCGGGCGCGACGCCGCCCGGGCGATTCTGGCGGCCACGGAAAAGAACGTCGACGCGAGACAAAGTTCCATCCAGGCGGCTCAGGCCCTGATCGACCAGACCGACGCGCAGATCGCCGATGCGACGTTGCGCTCGCCGGTACGAGGACGGGTACTCTACCGCTTGGCCAACCCCGGTGAAGTGCTCGGCGCTGGCGGCAAGGTGTTGACCATCGTCGATCTGTCACAGGTTTACATGGAAATCTTCGTGCCCGCCGAGCAGGCCCGCCAGATTCCGCTCGGCTCGCAGGCACGCATCCAATTCGACACTAACGACTTCGCGATACCGGCCAAGGTCAGCTTCGTCTCCCCCGATGCGCAGTTTACCCCGAAGCAGGTGGAAACGCGCAGCGAGCGCGACAAGCTAGTTTTTCGAGTCAGGTTGCGCATCCCGCAAAGCCTGATCGACCGCCACGTCGAACAGGTCAAGACCGGCGTGCGCGGCACCGGCTTCGTGAGACTCGAACCGAACCCGCCAGAGTGGCCGCATGACCTGCAGAAGCGGTTCCCCGGCGACCCGATCGACGCGGGGAACTGAAATGGATGCAGGCTTCACGCGGCCCGTCGCCCGGATCACCGGGGTGAGCCATCGCTATGGCGCCACGACGGCGCTCGGCAACGTGTCGCTCGAATTGCCGAGCGGCCGGATGATCGGTCTGATCGGCCCTGACGGCGCCGGCAAGTCGACCTTGCTCGGGTTAATTGCTGGCGCGCGCAAGCTGCAGGCGGGTAGCGTCGACGTGTTCGACGGCAGCATGGGCTCAGCGGGTCATCGCCGCGCCGTTTGCACACGCATAGCCTATATGCCCCAAGGGCTGGGGAAGAACCTTTATCAAGAGATCAGCGTTGCTGAAAACCTGTCTTTCTTTGGCACGCTGTTCGGCCTTTCAGCATCCGAGCGAGAAGCCCGAATCCGCAAGCTCACCGCCGCCACCCGTCTGTTGCCTTTCCTGGATCGTCCCGCCGGCAAGCTGTCGGGCGGCATGAAGCAGAAACTGGGGCTTTGCTGTGCCCTGATCCATGACCCCGATCTGCTAATTCTCGACGAGCCGACGACGGGCGTTGACCCGCTGTCGCGTCGCCAGTTCTGGGAGTTGATCGCCAATTTGCGCCGCGAACGGCCGTCGATGACTGTGTTGGTCTCGACCGCTTATATCGACGAGGCGGCACACTGCGACTGGCTGGTCGCGATGGATCATGGTCACGTGCTGGCGTCGGCAACGATCGAGGAACTGCGCAGCAAAACAGGAGCGCAGGATCTTGATGCCGTTTTCATCGCGCTTCAACACGGCGGCACGTCTACTCATGAGCAGTTGGTCATCCCGCCGCGCCAGGCGTCGACGCAAGCGCCGGTCATCGTAGCCAAGGACCTGACCGCGCGCTTCGGGACGTTCACCGCCGTGGACCGGGTCAGCTTCGCGATCGAGCGCGGCGAGATCTTCGGCTTCCTTGGTTCGAACGGCTGCGGCAAGACGACGACGATGAAGATGCTGACAGGCCTGCTGGCCCCCAGCGAAGGAATGGCGGAGGTGTACGGCCAACCCGTTGATGCCAACGATCTCTCGGTACGCCGTAGGGTGGGGTTCATGACGCAAGCCTTCTCACTGTATGGTGAGTTGACGGTGCGCGACAACCTGATGCTCCACGCGCGTCTGTTCCATCTCGGCGAGCAGAAGTCGACGCAGCGCACAGAACAGCTCATCACCGAGATCGGCCTGAGCGAATATGCCGATGCGAAGGCCACCTCGCTGCCACTAGGCTTGCGTCAGCGGTTGTCGCTGGCCGTTGCCATTGTTCACGACCCGGAGTTGCTCATCCTTGACGAGCCGACCTCCGGTGTGGATCCGCAAGCGCGCGACGAGTTCTGGCGGATTCTGGTGGACTTGTCGCGCAACAAGGGCGTGACGATCTTCGTCTCCACACATTTCATGAACGAGGCGATGCGCTGCGACCGTATCTCGCTGATGCACGCCGGGCGCGTGCTGGTATGCGATACACCGACACGAGTGATCGAAGCGGAAGGGGCACGCGATCTCGAGGATGCGTTCGTGTCTTGTATCGAGGAAGCAGAGTCGCAAGCGGCAGGCTCTGCTGCCTCCGCGCCCGCTCCCGTCGTGCCGCTGACCGCATCGGCCGCTGCCGGCTCTGACCAGACCAGGCATTTGCCGCCGTTCATGCCGATCCGTCGCCTGCTGGCCTATACGCGTTGCGAGACGCGCACCCTTCTACGCGACCCGGTGCGTCTGGCCTTTGCTTTTCTTGGCTCTTTCCTGATGCTGCTGATCTTCGGGTACGGCGTTTCCAGCGACGTCAGCAATCTGAGCTACGCCGCCTTCGACCAGGACAACACACCCGAGAGCCGGGCCTATCTCGCCAACTTCTCAAGCTCCCGGTACTTCACCGAAAAATCCCCGATCCGCAGCAGCGATGAGATGGAGGCGCGGATGAAATCGAACGACATCACGCTGGCCATCGAGATTCCGTCCGGCTTCGGGCGTTTGGTCAAGCGCGGCTCCGACTGGCAGGTATCGGCCTGGATCGATGGCGCCAATACCTCGCGAGCCAGTACGATCGAGGGCTACGTGCAGGCAGCGCACAACCTTTTTGCCGAACAGCGCAGCCGCGAATCCAGCAGTGCGGTGGCAACAGGCCCGAGTACGACCATCCTCGTGCGCAACCGCTACAACCCGACGGGAGAGAGCATCTACGCCATCGGACCTTCAGTGCCCGCCATGTTACTGATGTTGTTCCTGGCTATCCTGACGGCAGTCAGCGTC
>JACDJB010000212.1_pt1 | contig 75943 bp, 69 predicted proteins | sample 7454121 | NCBI WGS metagenome assembly JACDJB01 (sample SAMN14253290, study PRJNA609438) | sludge metagenome | isolation source: sludge after 25d culture with pyrite | collected 2018-12-20 | reverse complement strand
TGAAAATGACCAAAATTCGTAGGTCTATCATATTCACATTTATATTCTTACTCATAAGTAATTTAATACCACATAATAATTTAGTAGCAGCAACTAATGTACCTGAGGTCAAAGTTCAGCCTAATATCACTAATAAATTAGCAGCACTTTCGATTAGTCAAATTGTCGATAACCATACATATGGCGCCGTTACTTCAGTTGATTTAGAATTTCCTACGGGTATGCTACCAATCAATACTACAATTTCAAAATCGCATATTAAGGTAAATTCAAATCATATAGAGTACCCGATTACTACAACGGGATCGACGACACTAACTGTCCCTATTCCAGCTAATATTCTGCTAGATTCTACACAAGCTCCCTTGCAAATTGAATTTCTCAATCATGTAGGGATAAAAACTCCGGCTATAGCTGGTAACTACCAAATAAAGATGACAATACACTCAGCCACTAATTCATGGACAAATACAGCATACCTTTCAGTGGTAGATTCAACACCGATTCCGATCACAATTAGTGTCAATCCCGCTATAGTTAGTCAAGAAACAGCTTATACAATACAATTTCAGACCACTTCAGTAGGTGCTTTAGGAAATGGAGAACAAATTATTTTATCCTATAGTTCAGGGACGCAAATGCCTGCCAATGGTAGCATCGTGTCAAATATTATAATTACCGCAAATGGAGTAAGCAAAGCAACTACAGCTACTGTATCCGGAACTAGTCTGTTTATAACTGTTCCAACAGGAGTAATGATAGGTAATGATACCCAAGTTGGGGTTTATATTCCTCAATCAGCTAAAATCAAGAATCCGATATCAGCAGGTACATATGGTTTACAGGTAAGTACAACAACAGATGCACGACCGACAACACTAAACTATAGCATTACTCTTGCTACTAACGTACCAGGGCAAGGTACTAATCAAGGAATCAAGCTTTCTGCTTCTGATGCTAATGCGGTCAGTAGATATGAAATCACCTATCGAACAAGCGGTACCGGGGCGTTAAAGGGTGGAGAGGATGAGATTACGATCGTGCTCCCAAGCTCAGCACAAGTCCCCGACTTCATTGATCGAGAGCATATCAGGATCAATTCGACACAGCTCGATACTGGGCTTGTACGTATTAATAAAACAGCGATTTCTTTTCGTTTGCCATCGAGACTAAATGTCTCAGCAAATCAAAACCTAACCATTACGATCGATGAGAAAGCACAGATACTTCATCCATCTCAAGAGGGTAATTACTATCTCTATGTATACACGTCTAAGGATTCTACAACCCATTATCTATATGAAGTAATCGGTAGATCATCCTTTGCTTTCTATATCGAACCCATATATGATGAAGAACAACAAATACCCTACTATGATATGAGCTTTAAAACAGCTCAATCTATGATTCTTAATGCTAATTATGATTGGATTGAACTATCACTACCAAAATCAATTACCAAAAAACAACTGATAGACAATATGGACCTAGTTTTTAACAACACAACAATCGATCTGAACAAAGTACAAGTCTCGGGGCAGACACTTTCATTCTTTATACCTGAGAAGATGAATATCATCTACGATCAAGCCGTGCCATTAGCGCTCTACGATCCTAATCTGATATTGAGTTATAACAATGACAGTACAGTCGCATTCAAGATCAAGACATCCAAAGATACCAACTGGACAGAATCGAATAAAATCCATGTGTACAAGAAAGTAGCACCCAAACCAACACAACCATTACAACCGATTGAACCTAGTAACCAACCAGAACCAATCAAAACCACTATCAAGCTCTATTTAGATCGAAAGGATACTTATATCAATGGCCAGCGTTCTTACGAGGATCTACTTGCAGCACCCTATATTCATCCACGTAAAAGCGGCGTTTCTATGGTACCGATACGCTTCGTTTCAGAGTCTATAGGTGCATACGTAGATTACGAGCCAAAAACTAAAATGATAACAATTGCCTATGATAAACAACTTATTACACTATCGATTAATAGTGACGTCGCATTAATTCGGGGTAGATCTGAGAAACTACCCGTACCTGTTGAGATGAAGGCGGATGGTATTACATTTGTACCTATTCGAGCAATTACAGAATGGCTCGGATTCAATGTAGAGTACAATGAAACAGATAAATCCATCATCTTACAGAAATAATTTTCTAAAACTCCGCAACTTTTGTAGTGGGAGGACGTTTAAATAAGTGTAGAGTCGCTCAGGAATGAATAAAGACGGGAAACATTGACAAAAAAGATGTTGCTACTATCTTTACCTTTCCTAGTGATTCCTATATACTAGAATGGAGATTCTACCTTTATTTTTCGGTAGATAACAAAACCAAAGGCAACTGCGGTAATTTTTGCTCAACTCTAGAAAGGGGGTGAAATACATATGAGAGAAAAGAGCAGTCAATCTATGAATACCACATTACGCAAGATGTTTATTAGAGGAGGAGAAACAAAGGTTATGAAGAAAACATTATCTTCTTTACTAGTTTTCGCACTAGTATTAACTATGCTCGTGCCTGCATTCGCATTTGCAGCAGACGCGAAGCCATCCGCAGAAGAAATGGCTAAGAAATTAAGCCACATCTTCCAAGGAGACCATACAGGTGACTTAAACCTAGATGGAAAAATGGATCGTGCAGCACTTTCTAAAGTAATTTCTATTTTAATGAATTTAGAAGTAAAAGCTCCTGCAGCTGATGCAGTACCTGCATTTAACGATGTAGCTACTGGTGGTGCTAGCTGGGCTTACAAAGACGGATACATTGATGCAGTTGTAAAAGCAGGATACATGGATGGTGTTGGCAATGGCCAATTCAATCCTGCTGGAGACGTATCTTACGCTCAAATCGCAACTGTATTAGCACGCCTTTTAGGTATTGACAATACAGGAACTGGTGCTGACTGGTATGCTAAGAACTTGGCTGCTGTTCAAGGGCTTGGATTCTTAACTAACATCACTGCTGCTAATGCTAACGATGCTGCTCCGCGTAGCGTATTAGTAGAAGCTGCATGGCTCGCTAACGAAGCTCTTAACCCAGCGAAGCCAGTAGTAGTTGGTGCAACTAAAGTTGATTCTGTAACTGCTGATAACTACAGAGAAGTTGTGGTAGCTTTTAACGGTACAGTTGATAAAGATTCTGCAGAGGAAGTAGCTAACTACAAGATTAAAGGAATTGACATTGCTTCTGCTGATTTACAAGAAGATGGAAAAACTGTTGTTCTTACTTTAAATGATACATTGTTTCAACAAAAAGCTCATGTAATTTCTGTTGAAGATGTTAAGAGTTCAACAGAAGGAGAAGTTGTAGCTGACTATGCTTCTTCTTTCATTCCTTTAGATGTAACTGTTCCTACAGTTAGCGATATCAAAGCATTAGGAACAAAAGCATTCCAAGTAACTTTCAGCGAGCCAATTGAAACTGGTGCTAATGTACTTACTAACTATAAAGTAGATGGTAAGTCTGTTTTTGGAAGCATCAGAACAGTTTCTTCAAAAGTAGTTATTGTTTCTGCTACTCTAGAAGTTGGTGACCATAAACTTTCTGTTACTAACGTTAAAGACTATGCGGGTTTTGCAGTAAATGCAATTGATCTTCCGTTTGTTGTAGCTGAGGATTCAGATGCACCTGAAATCGTCTCAATTAAATCAGTTGATTTAACTGGAGTAGAAATTGAGTTTAATGAGCCTGTGAAGTCTGTTGGTAAAGTATACCACACAGCAGCAATTAACTCAGTTCAACCATCACAACCTAATGGTTCTACTAAATTGACTGTTAATTTCATAAATAAGATGAATTTAGCAGAAACTTCAGTTACAGTTTTAGCTGTTGAAGATTTCAGTGGAAATAAAGCTGACAGAACAGTAACTCTTACACCAGAGTTAGATAAAACTAGACCAACTGTAGCTGTTGAAGTTGATGAGACAGCTAAAACAGTTTCACTTGAGTATTCTAAAGCTGTTGATGCTTCAGCTCTTAATGTAGCTAACTATGTAGTGAAACTAGATGGTAAAGTTGATACTAGCATTGGAGTTAACTCAAAAGGTAATCCTTTCGTTGTAGTTCCTGTAAATGCTAAAGAGTATAGCTTTAGCCTATCTGGTCTAAAAGCAGGTAAGTATACTTTAGAAATTTCTGGTGTTCAAGATACATCAGTGATTAAAAATACTATGTTGCCATTCACATACTCATTTGAAGTAGGTGATACTACTGCAACTGCTATTAACTCTGTTTGGTACGAAGAAGGTACAGCTAAGAGTGGTAAGGCTGACTATAATTTATTTGTACAATTCAACAGAGATATGGCTGTAGAGGGTAGTGGTAGCGTATTAGATCGTAATAAGTTTAGACTATATTCAGATGCTGCATCTGATTGGGAAGCACTTCCTTCTAATGCAAGCTTAGAAATGGTTGATAGCAAAACACTATTAATTAGCTTTAACACCTTAGCAGGTAAAGATTATAATGAAGTTAGTGTAACTTACGTTTCTGATGTTACTGGTAAGTATTGGTTTGCAGCTGGTACTAATTATGTTGGTACATTTGCATTTACTAACAATACTAGCCATACACTTGGATTAAAGGATGCAAAAGCAACTGGCAAGAAGACTGTTGTAGCAACAGTATACGGTTCTCTTGCATCAATTAACGAGAGTGACTTCACAATTGCTGGAACTACCTTAACATATGTATCTCATGAATATAGTAAAGGTAATACAGTAATTACATTTGCTTCATCTCTTGATTTAGGCGCAAATCCTACAGGGTTCAATCTTGTAGTTGCTTCTAACCCTCAGTCTCAAGATGGTTTTGGAAGAAAATTACAAGTTGCTAGCTCTGTGGCAGTTGTTGATGCTGTTAAACCTTCACTTCTTTCTGGAGCGCTAGGATGGTCTGTAACTGATGTTAATGCAGCATCAAATGAATATAAGGTTACATTGAATTTCGATGAAAACGTTGCTATTAACCCAACATTTGCTGGAGTAGCGGCATCCTTTGTAACAGTAGTTACAGATGGTAAAGCAGCAACAGTTACTGGAGTTTCAGTAAACAACAATTCATTTGAGATTCTATTTACTGCAGAAAATGCTGTTGCTACAACTTCCTTCGTAGAAGTGAAGTTTGATGATACAGCTAACCAAGCATACAAAGTATTTACTGATGCGTCTGCTGGTAAAAATGTAATCAACGAAGTAAACGTAAGTGCTTTAAAATATGAGCGCCCATAATAAGGAGCTTTGATTTATAGCAACTTACTAAATTTAAAAGGCTGTCTCCTTGTTTACAAGAGACAGCCTTTTATAATGTGCGCCTAACATGGGCGGTTATCTATAGGGTTCAATGAGGAAGCAGGGGACGGTTCTCTGCTTCTTTTTTTGATGACTCAAAAGTTATGAATAATAGAGTAAAGCAAAAAATGTGTGATACTAGAAATCCGTATAAATAAATCTCGATTCCTTGCCCAATGAGAACATAAAGATTGCCAAAATAATCATACACCAGAAAAGTCCCAATGAGATATCCTTCAATAGAGTCTTCACTATGAATATCCTCCATGTAGTTTATTATCCAAACTGATACAACAAGAAGATCTTATAATATACCTGCATGGCTTCTGCTAGAGGGATAGCAAATAATACCCAGCCAATCGAGACGAATAGAAAGGTAAACAGAATAGAAACGATGCGTGAACCGATTGCGATATAATGATTTTTTAATTCCTCCTTACGCAATGGCTTCTGTACAAGTCTGCGATACACATTATATACTGCTAGTCCTATCCCATGGTAAACACCCCACGCAACAAAGTTCCAAGCCGCACCATGCCACAGTCCACTGATCGCCATTACGAGCATGAAGGTAATAAATACTTTGATTGGTTTCCCTCTACTTCCTCCTAGTGGAATAAATATATAATCTCGAATCCAACTACTTAGGCTTATATGCCAATGATTCCAAAACTGTGAGATGTTCCGTTGTAAATAGGGCCAATTAAAGTTCTCTGGAATCTTGAATCCTAATAATTGCGCACTTCCTATTGCGATATCGGAATATCCAGAGAAGTCAAAATAGATCTTGAACGAATAGGCAAATACAGCGAGCCATAGAATAAGCGGGTCATACATCTCGGGTTGGTTCAGCCGATCTGCCCATTTTGAAACTCCGTCAGCGAGAACGAGTTTTTTGGCAAGTCCAATCATAATGCGGTAGCCGCCATAGGAAATTTGCTCCCAATTAAACCGAAAACCACGCACTGCTTGCTCATTGAATTGTTCAAAACGTTTGATAGGTCCTGCTACCAATGTCGGGAAGAAGACAATAAAAAGCATAAAACTCTTAAGTGATCGATTCTTGATCTTTCCCTGGTACACGTCTGTAAGATAATGAATATATTCAAATGTAAAGAAAGAGATAGCAAGTGGCACAAGTACATAAAGTTCAGGTAATAGTAAACTTTGCTCAATCGAGAGTTGTACAACCCATACATTCCAAGTAGTGACGAGCATCTTCCAATATTTATAATATCCAAGGACTAGAACAGAGGTAATGATACTGATAATAAAATAGATTTTCTTGCGCTTTAGATCATGCTTGTAAATCGCATTAAGGACAAGTAGGGAGAACCAGTAGATTACTAGCGATAAAGCAAGAATTAAGACTGTATGTGCTGGCACCTGAAATGTATAAAAGACAATACCAGCGAGGATCAGCCATAGTGAACGATATCGATGGGGAAGCAACCAATAAATCGTAACAGATAGTATCAAGAAGGTGGCATAGGTCCAGGTGGTAAAGATCATTCGACCCCCGCTCCCCTCTGGTGAAGCAGATACTTCATTCGATCATAGAGAATATCAGCCATAACCGTATGTCCCTCTTGGGTTAAATGGATGTTATCTCGTTGGTATTGCGGATTAATCACTCCATGAAGATTTTCATATAAAAAGCTTCGCCCGCTATATATACGATCGATCATCTTCATGTTAGTTTCAAAGATTGCATTTTCGATCAGGGAATCTAACACCGTTGGGTTTTGAGGTGTTGAAAAAAGATAAGTAGGAATGCCAGATTGGTCGAGCAACTCTGCTATTTTCTTTGCATAGATCACATTAATCTGATCTTCAGAAATGATATGTGGGTTGTAAAATTCACGATATGATTTTTCTGTTACCTTACCAGGTGGTAGCGCGATAGGAGAGCGGTGTTTTAACCATGAATAGAGCTTGGCAATCTCACCTGTGATATAGTCTTGTCCATTTGTAGTACCTAGCAGCTGTATGTTTAGCTCTACTTTGTGTCGATATACTGGGATGATTGTCTGCATTATCGACTTGATCCACATTTCAGTGCGATTTAAACCTAATGCTTTGAGCAAATGGGCATAGCCCTCTTCATCCTCTAGAAGTGGTAGCATCCATTTTTGTGTCATATGATTACGATCTTCAGGAATCGTAAAAAAATAATAATTTGTATTTACGATTAGGGCTGTAGGCTGCATTGGGAGGATTGCTTTGAGCATCGCATATACATCTGTAGCGTGACTGGCTGGTAATGCGACATTCCATATATGCAGATTGGGATACTCGTCAGATAATCGTCTTTTGAGTTGTTCACTTGCTAATTCCTGCGCACTAACACCAGTTCCCCATAGAAAGGAATCTCCAACGAGCACGACCTTGGGCTGGTCGTCGGATTGAATCATCCGCAAGAGTTTGCGAATCTCCCTTTCTGAATAATAAGTTACTCGTTTTTCTAGGTCTTCTTCTATATAAATTGAGTCACCATGTGTACTAAAATAGCTCTCAATCCATACGTTAGCGAGTATAAAGAAGAAGAGACAAAAGAACCATGGTCGTAGACGCTTCATCAATAGATCCTTTCGAGAATGAAACTTTTTATGAGAATGCACGTCTAAAGCTAAGAAAGATTCTTATATACATATGTATTCCAAAAAATTCCGTTTATTATGAGCAACAATTTTAGGGGAGGAAATCGGCTGCTTCTGTCGAATGAAATAAAGAGTAGGTAAGAGGAGATCATTGGAAGGGAAGGACAGAGAGAATGAGAAAAATTACTGCACTATTACTCACCATGGCACTCGTGATCACGATGTTTCCAGTTATGATGAGTGCGGATAGCAATGATCCATTATGGGACGTAGAAGTAGGCAAATGGTATTACAAGGATATCCACGAGGTATTTGCACGTGGCATGATCACAGGTGTAGAGGAGTATGGCAAGGTCTCATTTAAACCGAATGATCCTGTGACGCAAATTCAGGCAGTGGCGATGGTATTACGCTATCTCGATTTGGAGAATAATGCAAAGAATCTAGCTGCAGCGGATGTGAGTAACCGATTAAGCCTAATCGGTGTTGATGAAGCAAAGGTACCGTCATGGGCAAAAGCGCACATAGCCTATGCGATTACTCTTGGCTATATAAAGAGCAAAAATGATGCTCTCGATATTAAGGCATCGCGTGCTTGGATCTCACAGTTGCTGGTACGTGTATTAGAAAAAGAGGCGCAGGCATTATCCCCTCAGATGATGGTGCAAACGAGCTTTGCAGATGATCGTGATATTCCTAGCCATGTAAAGGGCTATGTCAATACAGTTGTCTCATTGGAGATCATTAAGGGCTCCTTAGAAAATGGTGCACTCAAATTCAATCCGAATGGTTCGACAACTCGAGCGGAGATGGCAACGATCCTCAAGCGTCTCGACAATCATCGCACGGTGCCAAGCAACTACAGCAAGACAGTTGTGATCAAGAATCTCACAGAGACAGGCATCGAGTTCCAAAATGAAGATGCCCGCTTTGAGACGCTAAATATGAATAATCCGACTGTTTTCAAATACAATCAGAAACAGGCCCTCCGCGACATAAATACTCAAGATGAAGCAAGGATCGCGATTCGTAATAACGAGATCGTATTCGTTGATGTAACGGGTAAAGGTGTACTAAAGGAGAACGTCGTCTTTGGTAAGCTAGATGATATCAACCAAGTTAAAAAAGTGCTCTGGGTGAACTTAGAAGACGGAACTACGAAAACATATGATTATACTGAATCATTAATAGTCAGAAATGAACAAGGTATTACTCTAGGAATGAATGAATTACAAAAGGGTAAAGAAGTACAAATTACGTTGGCTACGGATCAGCAAACGGTAACTGGAGTAGTTGTAGCAGGTACTACAAGTCCATCACAACCTCAGGATCCGACCATTACACATCGAGTAGAAGGTGCATTCTTCGTTTTAGACGAAGGTAAGCGTAGAATTACAATTCGATTTGATAATGGCAGCTATGAAAACTTTACGTATGATGAAGTGACATATGTAACCGGTGGTAAGAGAGTGAGTGATCTCAAAGAAGGAGATCGCGTGCTACTCAATCATGTGAACAATAAAGTAACGGTAATTGAGTTCTTGAACCCTGTACAAGACAATACAACGCTCAAGGGTGTAATCGAGAGCTTTAACGAAAAAACCTACTCCATCACCGTACAGTTAGCGGATGAGAAAAAGGTATTTGATGTATCCACGACAGTAGTAGTCAATATTGATGGTGTGATCAATGCTACTTTTGCGAATCTAAAGAATGGATATAAGGTTAATTTCGATGTTCATAATGGGCTTGTGACCAAGATTGTTGTTGAAGGGGATTCCTATTCGAAGGAAGTAACTGGACGTTTTGATTCTTTTACAAAGACGGGTATTCTGACATTCAAGACCGACACAGATATTATTGCTAAAAAAATGGCAGATGACGTGTATGTAGAGATGGAAGGTGTAAAGAGAACACTTGCCGATCTTCAAGAGAGAATGCGTGTTATAGTGACGCTCACGGATGACGTAGTAACCAAGATCGTCCTCGATAACAAACGCCAAGGAGTCATCAAGAGCATCAATACAACAACACGCAAAGTCGTAGTCACCCAAGATGGCAAGGATACTGAATATACGATGCTTGCAGGTCTACCGGTCGATCTGTTTGGTGTTGCTTCACCAAAGATGACGGATCTAGCGGTAGGACATGAAATTCAATTCTACCTAAATATCAATGATGAGTTAAAGAGTATCATAGTAAGTCAAACACTAAACTACACAGTCATCAGTGTAGACACAACAAAAAAGACGCTCAACGTAATCCGCAATGCAGTACCAACAGCGCTTGGCTATAATGACAAAGTTGAACTAGTGATCCCAGGGAAAACCAATCCAACATGGTCGGAACTGAAAGCTGCACAAATCCAAGCAACCTTCTTCGGTAAACAGTTAATTAAGGTAGAAAAAAGGTAATATATAATTGTTCAAAAAATGCAGCCCTTCAACTGGAGGCTGCATTTTTAATTTATTTCCAATTTCTTTTTCGCTGTCCAATTGTGTGATATAGTTAATGATAGTGACTATAAGAGAGCTAGACATAAATAGAGAGAGAACAGAAATAAGGGGGAGAGGCCCTTGTGGAGAAATAGGTTAGCTATTGTAATGGTGGTGCTGCTACTCGTAACTCTGGTAGCACCGATTTCGGGCTGGATTACGGAGGCCGAACCGCTTGGTAATGAAGATAATCGGGAGTATATCGTAAAATGGCTCTATACTCCGATCACCCCAGGAGATGGGTATCAGGTGGTTGAGCATGATGAAAAGCTCAAGGTCAGCCTAATCAAGGTATACACGCTTACAGCGGGTTATGTACTTGAACGTCTACAAAGAGACCCAAATGTAGAGTATATAGAAAAGAATGCAAGTATTACGATCCATGCGAATACGATGACTTTTGATACGGAACAGCAGTATTATCTCGATCTCACAGGCCTTCGGGTTGCACGTGATTTGGTGGAGCACAATACGGATCTAACGATAGCAGTACTCGATACAGGTGTGGATCTAACCCATCCGGATTTGGTTGGTAATCTCGTTATCGGGCAAAATATGTTTGATAGCAAGAAGCCCCCGCAGGATGATCATGGACATGGCACGATGGTTGCTGGGATTATAGCATCTACAGGTAAGGATCGGAATGGATATGAAGGGATCTTGCCTAAAGTCAATATCATGCCGATTAAAGTAGTGCTAGCCAATGGTCGTGGTGATTCGTTAAAGGTCAGCCAAGGGATTCGCTATGCAGTTGATAACGGTGCGGATATCATTTCACTTTCTTTGGCTGATATTCTTTACTCCAAAAAGATGCGCGAGGAAGTCGATTATGCGGAGGAGAAGGGTGTATTAGTTGTTGCCGTTACAGGAAATAATGGCAATTCAGTACGTTACCCAGCAGCTTACCCAACCGTTCTCGCGGTAGGTGCGGTCGATCAATATGATAATCAGGCGAACTATTCAAACTACGGACCAGAGGTGGATGTTGTCGCTCCAGGTTCGCGTATTTTTGCACCACAGCTCGGTGGTGGATATGCTACATCAACAGGTACTTCGATGGCGGGACCGCAGGTCGTAGGGCTTGCTGCTCTTATTATGTCCAAGTATCCTGAATATACGCCTGCAGACGTTCGCAATCTCATTCGCTACTCGGCAAATGATGTAGGTACTTCGAATTGGAATCAATGGTTAGGCTATGGACGAATCAATGCGGTTAATGCAATGGTCCTCCCGCTACCTGCTGATATATATGAACCGAATAATACAGCCGATTTAGCCAAAGTAGCACCGTTAGGTAAACAAGTTGATGCCAAGCTTACTGATAGTAATGATAAGGATTGGTATAAAGTTATTGTACCGTATGATGGTAAGCTACGTCTCGATTGGAAGCGTCCTACCACCAACAATACGACTATGATAAAGGTAACCCTTTTCAATGATCAGATGACAGAGGTTGCTTCTTATACCAGTCGTTTTAATTCCAACCTAGAGGCCAAAGTAATCAAGGGCAATTATATAGTTCGAATAGAGGCAATTAATTCAATAGGTGCAAGTGGACTTCATTATTCATTGACCAGTACCTTTCGCATTTATGATGATATTTTTGGTAATAACAATACGGCTAATACAGCCTATCCGATATCTCTTACTCAGCGAGAACTAAAGGGTACGTTGAGTAGAGATCTAGAAGAAGATTGGTTTGAGTTCAATATACCTATTGAAGGGAACTTTTCTTTTACTGTATTTACCGATATATTAAGCATAGACCCAATCGTCACCATTATTCGCCCTAATGGTCAGCGATCCGTTTTCGACAATACTGGATTTGAAAATGGTAACGTAGAAACAGAGCAGTTTCAAGTAACACCGGGTAAGCTCAAGATTGGGATCCGCAATTTTTATGAGCAGGCAACAAATGGTGAATATACATTGCAATGGGAGTACAAACCAGAAGTCGTTGATATCTATGAACCGAATAATAGTATCTTTGCTGCTAAGCAGCTCAAGCTAAATGAACCTGTCTACGGCTACATTGCTTCCGTTGCGGACTATGATTATTTTAAATTTACAGTAGCTGAAGAAGGTTTGTATGAGATTGAAGGAACGAATTTTCCTGCCAAGGTACGTCCAAGTATGTCGCTATACAATCCCAAATATGAGCGGATAGGGATTACTTCTTTAAAGGATAGTGAGACAAGCTTTAAACATCAAGCATGGCTCGCTAAAGGAACTTACTTTATCCGCCTTGATGCACGCACCAAGTTTAACGATCAGCTATATGCATTAACCGTCAGCAAGCAAAATTCAGCATTCAAGGATCTTGGTAATCATTGGGCACGTGAGAGTATCAATCGCTTGGCTGGTCTTGGAGTAATTAGTGGATATGAGGATAAGACATTTAGGCCAAATAACAATATTACAAGAGCAGAGTTTGTCCACTTATTGGTGAAGTCTGTTGGGGTCAAGAGTACGTCAGGCACTCATCCCTTCACCGATGTGAAGTCAAACTACTGGGCAAGAGATTCGATTCTTGCGGCGTATCAGGGGGGATTAGTCACAGGCTATCCGGACAATACTTTTAGACCAGAGGACCCAATTACACGCTCAGAGATGGTAGCGATTCTCGTGCGTGGATTAGAACAAAAGCCCGTTCAGAATAGTAATAAGCTTCGGGTAAATGGACAGCTCGCTGTACAAAGGTTTAAGGATATAAACAATGTGTCGTGGTATACGGATGCTCTTAGTATCCTCCTACAATTAGAGATGATCACAGGATTTGAAGATGGTAGCTTTAGACCAACAGTGAATACGTCACGTGGAGAGGTAGCAACGATGCTCGAACGAATCTGGTACGCAAAATAGAAATCGGGGAATAAATAGACTAGGAGTGTGAATGTAATTGATGACGAAGAAATGGTCTAAACTAACGAAAATAACGATCGGAGCATTTTTCTTATTAGGTATTATCGCCACTACAGCCTATGCTGCTAGTCAACCGGGAACGGTTCATGATCCGATTGTGACCAAAAGCTATGTGGATGAACAGCTACAGCTACTTAAAAAACAGCTAGGTGCAGGAGGACAGCCAAGCTCCGGTAGTGCAGGTGCTGTGGATCTCAAGTTCGAAGCCTTCCAGCTCCAGCCAGGTCAGAAACTGCTTGGTCATAATGGTACAGAAATCATCGTTCGTTCAGGAACGGTAAAGGTCGTAGCAGGAGACAATGGTGATGGTATCCCTGATTTGACAGGAGGCACCGATTTGGCAGGTGGCACGATCATTCCACTTCAGCATCATCTGCTTATCCCGCGTACCGATAACCGTGGCTTAGTCGTAGAGGCTAACTCAAAGGACTGCTGGGTCATGGTCCGCGGCGGCTATGATATCAAGTAGAAAGCTGGGAACGTGTTAGGAAGCTGGGGGACGGTTCTTAGCTTCCAGTAGTTTAGGAAGCGTAGACCCGTCCCCTTGCTTCCGTCTAGGGCAAAACTGTTGACGGAAGATACTATTATCTGTATAATGAAAACGTTTTAAAGGAGTACTCTTATCTAGAGTAGGCGGAGGGACTGGCCCTATGAAGCCCGGCAACCGTCACCGTTCGTGGTGAAATGGTGCTAACCTGCAGAGTGTTGCACGCTCTGGTAGATAAGAGAGGTAAAAGGAGAGCGATCAAGCCCTTTTCCTCTACGGGGGAAGGGGCTTTTTTTTCGAATAAGGAGGTATATCGTTTATGACAACAAATCGTCATCTCTTTACATCAGAGTCGGTAACAGAAGGACATCCAGACAAGATCTGTGATCAAATTAGTGATGCAGTTCTTGATGCAATTTTAGAGAAGGATCCGAATGCGCGAGTTGCTTGTGAAACAACCGTCACAACAGGATTAGTGCTCGTGGTAGGAGAGATTACTACAAGTAGCTATGTAGATATTCCGCGAATTGTGCGTGATACGATTCAGGAGATCGGGTACACACGTGCAAAATTTGGCTTTGATGCTGAGACCTGTGCTGTACTCACCTCGATAGATGAGCAGTCCCCAGACATTGCTCAAGGGGTTGATCAAGCATTAGAAGCACGTGAAGGCTCTATGACTGATGCTGATATCGAGGCAATTGGTGCAGGCGATCAGGGTCTTATGTTTGGCTTCGCTGTTAATGAGACACCTGAATTGATGCCGCTGCCAATCTCATTATCCCATCGCCTGGCACGTCGTCTAACAGAGGTTCGCAAAAATGGAACATTGGATTACCTTAGACCGGATGGCAAAACGCAGGTGAGCGTAGAGTATGAGGGTAATCGTCCTGTACGTATTGATACGATTGTAGTATCGACACAGCATGATGCAGAGGTAGAGCTTGAGCAGATTCGTCGAGACATCATGGAGCACGTCATCCGTCCGGTGGTATCTACAGAGCTATTGGATGAAGAGACCAAGTATTTTATTAACCCTACCGGTCGCTTTGTGATCGGCGGACCACAAGGGGATGCAGGACTAACCGGCCGCAAGATCATCGTAGATACATATGGTGGCTATGCTCGTCATGGTGGTGGAGCCTTCTCTGGTAAGGACCCAACCAAGGTCGATCGCTCAGGAGCATATGCTGCACGTTATGTAGCAAAAAATATCGTGGCAGCAGGGCTAGCAGATAAGTGCGAGGTACAACTAGCGTACGCAATTGGAGTAGCACAGCCGGTATCTATCAGTGTTGATACTTTTGGAACAGGCAAGATTGATCAAGCGAGCCTTGTGGCGTTGATTCGCAAGCATTTTGATCTTCGTCCAGCAGGGATTATTAAGGCACTTGATCTTCGACGTCCGATCTACAAGCAGACAGCGGCATATGGGCACTTTGGTCGTAATGACCTTGATGTTCCATGGGAGCGCACAGATAAAGCTGATTTACTGAAAAAGGACGCAGGTTTTAGATAACAAGACCCATCGTCATATCACTTGTATATAACTGATATATTATTTATTTGGAAGCAGAGAACCGTCCCCTGCTTCCTCTTTACTGAGAGACATTCCGCTATAAGGGAATGTCTTTTTTTGGCAATAGTTAATACCCACAATGGATTGAAAGTATGCTACAATCGGGTGAAAGAATATTATCGGGAGAGGGACTGTATGGATGATATACAGGGTTTGAAGGATCTTAATCGCGTTATAGATTCCGCAATCGGTACGATGGAAGCGAGTAAGGAACAGATCTTTGAAATCGCAGAATACGCGAAGAGTGAAGGGGAGAACATCAAGAAGGACCTTCAGCTCGTAATGCAAGAAGTAGAGGATGTGATCAGTCTCTATGACCATTATGAGCGTGAATATCGGAGAAGGCGTAATGTGCTCATGAATGTGAGCCGTAATTTTCAAGAATATAGTGAAGAGGATATCCGACAAGCCTATGAACAGGCCTACAATATCCAAATCGAGCTTAGAGTAACGAGTGAGCGGGAGCAATATCTTAAGAAGCGGCGGGATGAGCTCCATTTTCGCTTAAAAAATTTGGAGATGACTATAGAGCGTGCTGATAAGCTAATTACTCAGGTTGGGGTCGTGTTGCATTATTTACAAGGGGATATTTCGCGCTTGGGTGAGGAATTAGAGGAAGCCAAGGACGGTCAGGCTTTTGGTCTTAAAATCATTGAGGCGCAAGAGGAAGAACGCCGCAGGGTCTCTCGTGAGATTCATGATGGACCTGCCCAATCGATGGCGCATGTGGTGATGCGTGCAGAATTGGCGGACCGGATGATCAGTCAGGGCAATATCGAGGAGGCCAAAGAAGAGCTTCGCAGTCTCAAGGGTGCAGTGCGTCATAGTCTCTCTGATGTGAGACGTATCATCTATGATCTACGTCCAATGGCATTGGATGATCTTGGTTTAATCCCAGCTTTGCGAAGGTTTGTAGAGGCATATGGGGAGCCCAAGCAATTTATGATCGATTTTCAATTTACAGGGATAGAGGTTCGACTTCCGACTTCCCTTGAGGTGGCAATTTATCGTTTGGTCCAGGAAAGCATGAATAATATATCCAAGCATGCACAGGCATCAAAGGTGAATATCAATGTCGATTTTAGCCCAACAAGAACGAAAATTTTTATTGAGGATGATGGGATCGGTTTCGTTGAGGAAGAGGTTCACCGTGAGAAAAAGTTTGGCTTACTTGGTATGCGAGAGAGGATCAAGCTTTTGCAGGGTGAGCTTAAAATCAATAGCAAGCCAAAAGCGGGGACCAAGATTACCATCCTAATTCCTTTGCCACAAGAAGATATTGAATGATTTGCGAAAAATATAGTATTGAAATGCAGGAATTTTGTCGCTACTTATAGAAATGAGTAGATAATGAACAGTTTTTAGGAGGTAAAATGGGATGGAATCTCCGAAGATCCGAGTCCTTTTGGTAGATGATCATAGTTTATTTCGCGAGGGTGTCAAGCGAATTCTAGAGTTAGAGTCCGATTTAGATGTGGTCGGTGAATTTAGTAATGGAGCAGAATGTTTGGATAAGGGGAGAGAGCTAAACCCTGATGTCATTCTCCTCGATATTAATATGCCAGTGCTAAATGGAGTTGAGGCAACTCCAATTATATTAGAGATTATGACGCATGCTCGTGTGATCATTCTCTCAATTCACGACGACGAGCAATATGTTTTCCGTGCCATTCGTAGTGGAGCTGCCGGTTATTTACTCAAGGAAATGGATGCAGAATCACTGGTTGAGGCCGTGCGAGTTGTTGCAGCTGGAGGTAGCTACATACATCATAAAGTAACAGGAAAGCTGATCGATGAGTATAGACGATTAAGCATAGAGGACGAGCGTTATCGTGAGCAGATGGCTGCTACTAGAGAGCAAGTGCCAGTTGATCTTGAAGGCTGGGGGCTGCTTACTCCGCGTGAGCGCGATGTGCTCAAGCTGATGGCACAAGGTAATAATAACCGTAATATCGGTAACATTCTATTTATTAGTGAGAAGACGGTTAAGAACCATGTATCTAGCATTTTATTAAAAATGGGTGTAGACGACCGCACACAGGCCTCTGTACAAGCAATTCATAAAGGCTGGATGAGTCTAAACTAAATCCTCTTTATTCCCCCTCACCATGTGGCGTTTGCTTGCATACTCTGATGTATCAAGTAAACGCAATGATATGTGTGCTAGGGGGTTACTGGCATGATCATAGTGCTGCTCCTATATGGACTAGCAATCTATGGGTTTGTTACGATTTGGGTACAGGTAATTCGGAGGACGGCTTGGTGGGGTAAATTGCGCAAGCAAGAGCTGCACCTCCTTATTCTACTACATGATTCTGAAGCTTATATTGAGTGGCTCTACCGTTCGCTCGATGCGATGTCGCGCTCCACTGGTAGACCAATTGCGATCACATTTATTGATTGCGGGTCGCAGGATCAGACATTACGTATAATACAAATGCTAACTAAAGAGGATCAATATATAACGATCATTGATCAGAGCCAGTTCAAGCAGGCATTTCCAAATTCAATAGAATTTAATGGCGATCGTACGATTTTAATAGATTTACGCACAACGATGATATAGATAACGCTACCGACTCTGTGGTCGGTAGCGGAATAATGAAGATGGACAAGCAACCGACCCAAGGGACGGTTAGGTTATCAATAATAGATTGGAGGTAATCAGATGGAGAAAATCGCATGGATAACAGATAGTACATGCTATCTGGAGCCTGAGCTTCTCGAAAAATACAATATTCACGTCGTGCCACTGAGTGTTGTATTTGGTGATGAGAGTTTACGAGAGAACATCGAGATTTCAGCTGAGGAATTCTATGATAGAATCAAAGTGTCTAAAAACCTGCCAAAAACCTCACAACCATCTGTAGGCGAATTTTTGGAGCTCTATGAGGAGCTAAAGATGAAGTATGACCGCGGGATCGCAGTTCATCTCTCAAGTGGCATTAGTGGAACGTATTACACATCACAGACTGCAGCTGAGTTGGCTGGATTCGAGCTAACAGCGATCGATTCAGAGATAGCTACCTACCCGATGTCTTTTATGCTTTTGGAAGGAATCAAGGCACAGGAGGAGGGCAAGAGCTACGAAGAGATTGTGGCGCATATAGAACGAGTCAAGAACGATGTGCGTGCTTATTTCCTCGTCGATAATTTAGAGCATTTGCACCGTGGTGGAAGAATGAATGCCGCACAGTTCCTCGTTGGTAGTGTGCTTCAGATTAAGCCGATCTTGCACTTGCATGAAAAGAAGATCGTAGCTTTTGAGAAGATTCGCACGTATAAGAAGGCAAAAAATCGTATTTTTGACCTCTTTAAAGAGGATGCCGAAACTGGTGTACCGATCAATGCAGTCGTTATCCATGCCAATCATATAGAAGAAGCCGAGGCATGGAAGAAAGAACTCGAGGCGCAGTATCCGAATGTCTCTGTCAAGTTCTCGCTGTTTGGTCCGGTAGTTGGTACTCATGTTGGACAAGGTACAGTCGGCCTTTCGTGGTATAAAAATCCTACGTACTCATATTAATTATCCGTTATCATACTATCATCGTAATACATATTACAAGGTTTTTACCTCCATCAAAAGAGGTGAAGGCCTTATTTTTTTGTCATTATTTACTATGCGCGTAGGGTAAAGTCACAGACATTTCACTAGTTTTTGGATATCCTGTGACAGTTCTATTATACGAATAGAATGTGATGAAATTAAGTGTATATTGGTAAGTAAGATTTTATCTTTTTGTGAGGGGAGGAAATTGATATGCCGAAAATCAGCGAAAATACTCCAGTACAGGAACATCGTACACAAGAAGAAGAGCCGCTTAAAGGGACATTGATCGCATCGCTAATATTGGGTGGATTAATTGTGGTTTCTTGGTTCGCCGCCTTTTTGTTTCACCTATCACAAGCATAAAATTTTATTACCACACACTATTAAAGGTTTTTTTAGGAGGGACACTGGATGCACATGCATCGCTATGAAAAGATTTGGCTTACATTTGGTGTTGGCGCACTTATTGTTTTCTTAATCGTACTCGGATTTTATAACTTTGCTAAAGGCCATGAAACGCCACAGGGCTTGAAAACGATTGATCCGCAGATCGTAGATAAGACACCTCCGTTTGATAATCCAGGTGTAAAGAAGATTAATGATGATACGTATGAAGTGAATATCGTCTCTATGGTATTTGGTTATAATCCAAACAAGATCCAGGTACCTAAGGGCAAGAAAATCATCTTCAACATCGTTTCCAAGGATGTTGTTCATAGCTTTACCATTCCTGGTACGAACGTAAATATGATGGTAGTTCCGGGCTATATCAATACGCAGGAATATACCTTTAAGAAATCGGGAGACTATCTCGTTGTTTGTAACGAGTATTGTGGTACGGGCCATCATCTAATGAAGATGAATATCGAGGTGATTGACTAATGAATACGATCAAACTTAATCCAAATGACGCAAAGCTCGGTTTAGCTCATATATTGGTCTCCTTTGCTGCAGTATTTTTAGGAGCGATTGCTGGTTTACTTCAAGGGTTAGTACGCGCAGGCTTAATTACACTTCCTTCGTGGTTGGATTACTACGAGCTTCTAACCGCACATGGTGTTTTGCTAGCACTTGTATTTACGACCTTATTTATTTTTGGATACTTCATCTCAGGCTTGAGCCGCTCGATGGGTGAGTTGAGTGTGGGAGAGCGCAAAATGGCTTGGATCGGTTACTGGCTGATGATCATTGGGGTTGCGATGGCAGCTACGATGATTTTGACCAAGCAAGCAAGTGTATTATTTACCTTCTACTTACCATTAAAAGCGTCACCATTCTACTATTTGGGTCTAGCATTAGTCATTATCGGTACGTATATTTCAGGTTCGGGTTTGTTGCATCACTATTTTACTTGGAGAAAGAATAACCCAGGTGAGCGTACACCGTTATTTGGCTTTATGATGGTTTCTACATTGATCCTATGGTTCATTGCATGTCTAGGTGTTGTAACGACTGTAACGTTTCAGATGCTGCCTCTTTCATTAGGATTGATCGAAACTGTTAATATTGAGTTAAGCCGTACATTGTTCTGGTATTTTGGTCACCCACTTGTTTACTTCTGGCTCATGCCTGCGTATATGATCTGGTATACCAGCATTCCTAAAATCGTGGGTGGAAAAGTATTTAGTGATACTCTCGCTCGTTTTTCTTTCATTCTCTTTATCATCTTCTCGATGCCTGTTGGTTTTCACCATCAGCTCACAGAGCCGGGGATTCCAAATGCTTGGAAGTTCCTACAGGTTGTCTTGACATTTATGGTTGTTATTCCTTCATTGATCACCGCCTTCTCGATGTTTGCTACATTCGAAGGAGCTGGTCGTGCAAAAGGTGCTACAGGATTATTTGGTTGGTTCAAAAAATTGCCATGGGGTGATGTGCGTTTTTTTGCCACATTTATGGCGATGCTGTTCTTTATTCCTGGTGGTATTGGCGGATTGATCAACGCGAGCTATCAGTTGAACACGACTGTTCATAATACGCTCTGGATTGTTGGTCACTTCCATATTACTGTTGGTACACCTGTTATTCTTACTTTCTTTGCAGCAGCGTATTGGCTAATTCCGTATTTGACAGGTAGGAAGCTCACGCCTGCAATGAATAAATTCGGTATGTTCCAAACTGTGCTATGGACGATCGGTATGTTTATAATGTCCACTGCGCAGCACGTATTAGGTCTATTTGGAGCTCCACGTAGAACCTCCTATACAACATATGGAGATCATCCTACAGCATTGGAGTGGCTCGATGGATTGTTCAGTAACTATGTAACGATGGCTATTGGCGGTACGATTCTCTTTACAGCAGCGATGATGATGATCTATATAGTGATCCACCTTGCCTTCATCGCACCGAAGGGTGATACTGCGTATCCATTAGCTGAAGCAGCTGAGGATGCAAGCACAGCACCTAAAGTATTTGAGAATTGGAAGCTTTGGATCTTGATTTCCTTTACCGTTATCTTGATCGCTTATACAATTCCGATTGTGGATATGATTATGCACGCGCCTCCAGGTGCACCAGGCTGGAAAACCTGGTAAAGCGTATCCACATAATAAAACAGTATCGCTCATTGTGGCGGTACTGTTTTTTGTTATTCTCTTACCGACCGCAGAGACTGTGGTAGATGCTCGAACCTATGTCGAAATTGTGTCATTATCAGGTGATTCGTGGCGTTACCGACCATAGGGATTGGTGAATAAGATCACAAAAATATTTATTAAATTGGTGAAAAGAGATATGATGATGAAATAGATCTCCTTTCGTATACGTATAATGTATGATAAGAAGCTTTAATAGAAGTGAGGTGTAGTAAGATGGAGCAAACAACAAAGAAAACACGTGTTGTAATAGGTATGTCAGGAGGCGTAGATTCGTCGGTGGCAGCCTATTTACTCAAAGAACAGGGCTATGATGTAATCGGTCTATTTATGAAAAATTGGGATGATACCGATGAATTCGGTCACTGTACGGCAGAAGTTGACTATGAGGACGTACGCAAGGTATGTGATCAGATTGGAATCCCTTATTATACAGTTAATTTTGAGAAGCAGTATGCGGACAAGGTATTTGCTTATTTTCTCGATGAATATAAGCGCGGCCGCACGCCGAATCCGGATGTGATGTGCAATCAGGAGATCAAATTTGGTGATTTCCTAGTGAAGGCCAAGAGCCTTGGGGCAGATTACGTAGCGATGGGGCATTACGCACGTGTGCGTGAGGTGGATCGAGAGTATCAGCTCCTACGTGGCGTTGATACGCGCAAAGATCAGTCATATTTTCTCAATCGCTTGACACAGGATCAGCTTTCGCAGGCGCTCTTTCCATTAGGAGAGCTGCAGAAGACTGAAGTACGTGAGATCGCGGAGCGGGTTGGCTTGGCAACTGCGAAAAAGAAGGATAGTACAGGTATCTGCTTTATTGGTGAGCGAAATTTCAAGGAGTTCCTAAGTCATTATCTCCCTGCAAAGTCAGGTGAAATTCGTGAGTTAACAAGTGGTCAAGTGCTTGGTAAGCATGATGGGCTGATGTATTACACATTTGGTCAGCGACAAGGGTTAGGCATCGGTGGGATTGGTACAGGTGAGCCGTGGTTTGTTGTGGAAAAGGATCTTGAACAAAATATTCTCTATGTTGTGCAGGGGGAGCAGCATCCCGCCCTTTATTCCTTTGCTTTAACCGCTACGGATGTCAATTGGGTCAAGGGTGAGCCGCCAGCCGCTACCTTTAGCTGTACCGCGAAGTTTCGTTATCGTCAACCAGATCAGGAGGTCGTGGTGCGCATTACAGGCGAGGAAACATGTAGGGTGGAGTTTGTACATCCGCAAAAGGCGATCACACCTGGACAAGCAGTTGTATTTTATCAAGGAGACATTTGCTTAGGTGGCGGTGCAATCGATCAGGTGGTTAAAGAAAAGTAAGAGTGATTTGAATGTTATAGATGATTCATAGTTGGAATGAAGAAGACAAGTTCAAAATATACATGTAAAAAAAGAGATTATATACTATTCTTGTGGTTGATTCAGTTTATTTCGGGAGGGGTTCTTTGTGAAGGTTATTGAGGTAGCCGATTATCAAGAGATGAGTAAAATAGCAGGAGAAATGATCCTTCGACAAATCGAAAAGAAACGAAATAGCGTACTTGGACTTGCAACGGGTAGCACTCCGATTGGCACCTATCAGCATCTCATCCAAGCGTATCGTGAGAGAAGAGTGAGCTTTGCAGAGGTAACAACATTTAATTTGGATGAGTATGTAGGACTAGATGAGAAGCATCCAAATAGTTATCACTACTTTATGCGGACAGAATTACTGGATCATATCGACATCCCCGACGGACTGAGCCACTTACCGACTGTAGAGTCGATAGATTTGCAATCAGAATGTGAGCATTATGAGTCGCTCATTGTGAATGTGAAGGGGATTGATTTACAATTACTCGGAATTGGCGTTAATGGTCATATCGGCTTTAATGAACCTGGAACCTCCTTTTCTTCACGTACTCATGTGGTAGAATTGACGGAAACAACGCGTCGGGCGAATGTGCGTTTTTTCAATTCGATTGATGAAGTACCTACACATGCTGTGTCAATGGGGATTGATACGATTATGCGTAGTCGTGAGATCATCCTCCTGATCTCGGGTGAGTCGAAAGCCGAGGTCCTCGATCGATTGTTACGTGAGGACGTAACAGAGGAGATACCTGCCTCGATCCTCAAACGGCATAATAATGTCACACTCATCGCTGATCAAGCAGCGCTATCAATATACAAGACGAATCGATCTTGACCAGCTTTAATAAGATGTTCATAGATGTACTACTATCAGTAGATACAACTATCGTTTACTCAACATAGTTGTATCTACTTTTTTGTTCACTTTTAGCTCGGAAAATAAGTAGGAGATGAGGAAATGTCATCATGTTATCTAATTGAAGGGGAAACTGGTGCCTGAAGTAATGAAGTTTACGTCTCAGGATGTGGTAAAAGAGCATGTGCGTAGAGCAATAATCGAGTAGTCTCACCAATCCCTGTAGTCGGTACGGACAAGATCCTAAACGATTAGACATGATTTCGACTCGAGGTCGAGCATTTTCCACAGTCTCTGCGGTCGGTAAGTATACATCTAGCGAAAATCATCTTTCATCATGCGATTTCTCTTCTCCCATTGTAAACAATTATTATCGGAAGTGAATATCAAACCTAATTTTTACATAAACGAATTTTTTTTGTTCATCAAATTGTTCCCTGTCATACAATAATAATGAGAGCTGTTATATTGATTAAACCGCTAACAAATAGTATACTTTTATGTATTATACATCACTGTTTTTTATAGAAGTAGCATCTGTATCTATTATGGAGAGGTGATTGGCATGCAGTTATTAGAATCTGTTGAATGGAAAGTCGGAGGTCAACAAGGGGAAGGCGTTGACTCAACTGGTGAGATTTTTACCAAGGCTCTATTTCGTTTCGGTTATTATGTAACCACTTACAAACAGTTTATGAGTCGTATTAAGGGTGGACATACCAATTTTAAATTAAGAGCCACCAAACATCGCACTCGCTATGCTGGGGATATGCTCGATATTCTCCTATGCCTCGATCGCGAAACATTAGAAGTAAACAAGCATGAGCTTAGACCAAATGGAATTGCGATTTTGGAAGACAAGGAAATGCATATCGGGCAGGAGGAGCACTATGTATTGGCTGCTTTTCCGTTGAAGCAGTATGCGACTGAGCTTGGCAACCCATTGGCAAAAAATATGATCGCACTTGGTATTAGTGGTGCATTGATCAGCTTGCCAAAGGAGCAATTCTTCCAATTAATCGAAGAGCAATTTGGTAAAAAAGGTGCAGAAGTGATCAACTCCAACAAGGCGGCTGTAGAAAAGGGCTATGCACTTGTTGAGGAGCATCTGTCTGCATATGTAAAAGAGATTGAAAAGGTTGACATAACTGAACGTCTTTACATTTCCGGTAATGAGGCAACTGCATTTGGTAGCTTTATGGCTGGATGTCGTTACTTGTCCGCATATCCGATCACACCTGCAAGTGAGATCATGGAGTGGATGAGTGCGCAGCTGCCTGCAGTCGGTGGAACGGTAATGCAAGTGGAGGATGAGATTGCTGGTCTTATGTTTGCTGTAGGTGCAGCTTATGCTGGTGCACGTGCGATGACTTCTACATCTGGACCAGGACTATCGCTCAAGACAGAGGGCTTAGGTGCTGCTGCGATGAGTGAAACGCCGATCGTGATCGTAAACTCTCAGCGTGGGGGCCCGTCTACCGGTCTACCAACCAAGCATGAACAAAGTGATTTGCAGCATATGCTTTGGGGTACTCATGGTGAGATTCCTCGTATCGTACTATATCCTAGCTCTATTGAAGATGCTTTCTATGTTGCCGCAGAGGCATTTAACTTAGCGGAACAATATCAATGCCCAGTCATCATTGGACTTGACCTAGCGCTAAGTATGAACCGTACAACTGTGCCACCAATTGATGCTAAGCGTGTGGATATCAACCGCGGTAAATTAATTTCTGAGGAAGAGGCAAAGGCGTATGGAGAATTTATTTTCCAACGTTATCGCTTTACTGAGGATGGAATTTCTCCACGTACAATTCCTGGTATGGAGGGTGGTGTCCACACTGCGAGCTCTAATGAGCACGGCGAGAATGGATACATCTCTGAGGATATTGTAAACAGAACAAAAATGATGCAAAAGCGTATGGAAAAGATCAATTTGGCCAAGATCCAAACTCCTTTCTATGTGGAGGATGGAGATGCAAACGTAGTGATGATCGGTATGGGTTCAACTCGCGGTGCATTGGAAGAGGTTCGTCAGCAATTGGCGAGCGAAGGAGTACGTGTAGGTCATATCCATATCCAACAAATTCATCCACTACCTGTAGATCAGCTTGAGCAATATCTCGTAGGTAAAAAGGTAATCTCTGTTGAGAACAACTATAACGGACAGCTATTAAACTGGGTGAAACAGCACCTACCTATTCATAAATCAGCGGTTTCCGTTACTCAGTATGACGGTAATCCGTTTACAGTAAGTCGTATTTATAAAGAAGTAAAGGAGTTGATCTAAGATGGCGACCATGAAAGATTATAAAGGTGACGTCTCTACCTGGTGTCCTGGCTGTGGTCACTTTAGTGTGATGGCAGGGCTTCAGAGAGCATTGGTCAATATCGGTATGGAACCACATGAAGTAGCCTTGATCTCCGGAATCGGTTGCTCCAGTAAAGTGTCTGAGTATACTCGTGCGTATGGTTTTCACACAATTCACGGTCGAGGACTTCCTGTTGCACAAGGTGTAAAGATGGCCAACCCTAAGCTTAAAGTCATCTCTGCAGGTGGAGATGGTGACGGTTATGGTATTGGTGTAGGACACTTTCTGCATGCAGTTCGTCGCAATGTTGACATTACCTATGTAGCAATGGATAACAATATTTATGGACTAACCAAGGGTCAGGCTTCACCACGTAGTGCGCATGGAATGGTAACAACAACTACGCTTAAAGGAAACAAAGAGTATCCAGTAGATCCACTATCCACTGCAATTGCCAACGGTGGTACATTTGTAGCACAAGCATTTGCAGGAGATATCAAGGGTATGACTGAGATTCTTGAGAAAGCATTGCAACACAAAGGCTTTGCATTGGTGAACATCTTTAGTCCATGTGTAACCTACAATAAGGTCAACACATACGACTACTATAAAGAGCATATCGTAAACATCGAAGCTCCATTACCAACACGTGAAGAAGCAATTCGTGTGGTCAAAGAGCATGAAGGTGTTGTTCAAGGGATCTTGTACCAAGAAGAGCGTGACGATTTCCAAACTAAACTCGGTATCGATTGGAACATCCTCGATGTCCAAGAAGGCTCAATGGACGAATCCTTACTCCGCAAAATCGAAAACATGTACAAATAACAAAAAAGGAAGCAGGGGACGGTTCTCTGCTTCCTTTTTCATACCATATAAGTTATTTGTTTGATATCTAACTGTTTGCAAATCATAAAAACATTTACTCATTAAGATCCGCTAGAACTACTGCTATTCGAAGCGGCAATACTAGCTGCAGCAACGGAGCTGTAGATCGCTGCATTAACAGCGGCTGTTGCGGCACTGACTGCCTTTTCGACTGCTTGCCCCTTGACCAATTCATCTATGCGTTTCTTTGTGGTTTTTCGTTCTTCCTTGACGAAAACTTCATTGATTAAGTTACATGCTTTAATCAGACTAAGCAGTATAAGGTGTTCTTCATTAGGCTCGGTTCCTTCTAGTAGAACAGAACGAATTTGTTTGCGAATTTCAAGCTCAGGTGCAGTATTTACTTCAGGGTGAGTTATGAACGAAAAAACACCGAAAAAACGCCGCTTCTCCTTTTTTAATATTGCTCTGTCCACAAGTCGATTTGCTAGTTGGTTACGAAGACGATTGTTTCCTAGACGCCTGACCCAGTGTTGCAATCGCTTGGGCTTTTTGGCTTTCACGAGAGCTAGCATGGCTTCATGCAAAATGGGATCACTCACACCGCTGGATTTGTCACAACTACCCGATCCTTCACTAACTCGAAGCGCCCCATAGTTGAAAGTTCCATTACGATCGCTCCAGCTAGTCCGAAATTAAGCGCAGTTTGTGCTGCTGCCACCACAGTACCTTTATCCTGACGTAATCCGAGTAACAATAATTTTTCCGCAAGTAACATCTCGTTCACCCTCCTTAATAATTTCATACGTGAAGAAGCAGGGGACGGTTCCGTGCGTTCATTTTTTCCGAGTCTGTATCCTGCAAGTAAACAAAGTTTCCTTTAATATCACATTTTGCTAAAATATAGATAAATATGGGAACGGGGTGATGTGGATGGCACGGGTTGCTCGGAAAAGAAGTAAAACTGGCATCTATCATATCATGTTAAGAGGGGTAAATAAGCAGCAAATCTTTCATGATGATGAAGATCATTTTAGATTTTTGGAGATTGTAGAAGAAACAAAAGACAAGGCCAATATGAAGGTTTATGGCTGGTGTCTCATGTGGAATCATGTCCATTTACTATTTTGTGAGGGCAATGAAGAGGTCTCTAATTCTATGAAGAGAATCGGTGTGAGTTATGCATTTCACTATCATACGAAATACAAAACGGTGGGTCATCTCTTTCAAGATCGTTTTCGGAGTGAGCCGGTGGATCAGGAGGATTATCTGCTTACCGTGATTCGATATATTCATCAAAATCCTGTTAAAGCGGGGATCGTGAATTCGCCAGAGCAATGGAAATGGAGTAGTTGTCTGGGGTATTATGGTAGATCAAAAAAATATGAAGATCTGTTAGATAAAAATTTTCTATTGGGCATTTTTTCAGAAAATGAAGGAGTTGCAATTGAACAATTTAAGAAATTTAACGAAAAAGAAAATGATGACACCTGTTTAGAAGATACGAGTGATGAGATTGAGCGACTAACCGACCAAGAAGCGCGAGAAGCGATATTAACATGTTTGGATGGATATGAAATTGCGGATGTTAAAAATCTTAAAAGACGTGATAGAAATGAAATTCTCCGCAAAATCAAATCAATAGAGGGAATTCGACATAGACAAGCAGCTAAATTACTAGGAATCTCACCGAATATAATCTTTAAGGCATAAAAAAGGAAGCAGAGAACCGTCCCCTGCTTCCTTTCAACTAATCTTGAATTTCTAGTATTTTTTTAAGAACTGCTAGATTTTCTTTCATGAATTGAACATAAGTAACTCCGGCAGCTAGCTGGGGTTTTGTAGCATTTTCGATGGTGTTTAGGGTGATTGCTTCAGCATTTGCTTCGCGCTGTACGGTTTGTGCGACCTTACTTTCAACAATCGAATCGTAAGCTACATATTTGAGATCATTTTCTCTTAATACATCGATTAATTTCAAGATCTCTTTTTGGCTGGGTTCATTGGATGTGGATAATCCAGCAACGGCGATTTGTTCAAATCCGTAGCGATGTGCCAAATAACTAAACGCTTGGTGAGCTACGACGACTTTTTTCTTGGTTACTTTCGCAAATGCCGTTTTATAATCAGCATCGAGCTGATCCAATTCAGTAGCTAAGCGATCATAATTGGACTGGAATGCAGCTTTATGCTCAGGCGCTAGTTCAATGAGTGCATCCAATATCAATGCTGCTTGTTGCTTGGCCTTCATAGGATCTAACCATACGTGTGGATCGAAGTCTCCGTGCTCATGGTCGTGCTCTTCCTCTTCCTCGGTTGCATGCTCGTCATCATGGTCGTGATTTCCTGATAGTAACTCTAGGCCCAAACTAGCATTTACCACTTTGGTTTCCTCTTGATTCAAATTTTGGACGGCTTTGTCTACCCAAAGCTCATAGCCTGCTCCGTTGTAAATAAAGAGATTGGCGTTATTTAATTCGATCATTTCCTTAGCGCTAGGCTCATAATGATGAGGGTCAACTCCAGCAGGAATAAAGCTCTTCACATTTACATATTCGCCACCAATTTGTTTTGCAAAATCATAGAGTGGGAAAATGGTTGTAAGTATATTGATTTTACCTTGATCAATAGGATTGATAGATTCCTGATTTTTTCCGCATCCGAATAGAAGTATTACCATGAGGCTAAGTAAGACTATTAATACATTTCTCGCTGATTTCATAACTCGATGATGTCTCCTTCAAATAATAATGATTACGATTTAGGCCGCAAAAAGACTATATCGTAATCATTCCGATTTGTAAAGTATATTCTATTAAAAACATTGATATGATCATCTCTTAAAAAGAGGACAAAGTTTTTTTCCATTCGAAAAATGAGTGCTGTTACATTTAAACTCATCAAAACATAACTACATCGTTATAAAAAAGGAAGCAGAGAACCGTCCCCTGCTTCCTAGCCTTGGTATGAGGTGAGATGTTTGCCTTGCATGCGAAGATACCAGATGTTGAGCTCGCCGATGCGACGTGAGATGGCATTGATCTGCTCCATGTTTTCGTAAAATTGCTGATCGTTTTTCGGGTCTTGATCGGTATATTTTTTATACATCTCTTCGTACGTTCTCTCTAGCTCGCGGATTCGCTCGGGAATTTGGCCGCTGATTTGCTCCATTTTATGATGGAGTGAGGATTGCTCCTCTTTGCTTAATTTCTCTAAAGGTACGTGTAAAATCGGCTTCTCAATTCCGATTTCATCATCATAAACAAATTCAAATCCTTTGTTCAAAGTGTTCCTCCTTCATGGTGCGCCCAACATTTTGCTTTATTACCTATGTATTACTGTACCCTATAGTTGGTGATTTCGAAAGCAAAAAAACATCATTTGGTACTCGAACTAAAATTCTGGATGATGTACAATGATTTTTGTAGATCAACATCTAGAGAAGGGTTGAATGATGAAGATGTTGTGGGGGTATCCAAAAAAACTGTGGTTTCTAGCTATCGGATTGATCATCAATGTAACGGGTACCTCTTTTTTATGGCCACTTACGACCATTTATGTGAGTGATGTGCTTGGTCGCTCCATCACTACTGCAGGTATAGTACTGCTCCTTCAAGCAGCGATGGGGATGGTTGGTAGTCTCTTGGGAGGCTATCTGTATGATCGTATTGGTGGTCGTAAAACGATTTTATTCGGTGTGTTTATCGCGATTATTGCGGTTCTTTTACTTGCATTTTTTCGGATATGGACGATCTATTTATTACTTATGATGATTCTAGGGTTTAGCAATGGAATCATTCCACCTGCGGTCTATGCGATGGCTGGTGGTGTCTGGCCAGAGGGTGGACGTAAAGCGTTTAATCTGATGTATGTTTCACAGAACGTGGGGGTGGCGATCGGTTCTGCTCTAGGAGGAATTGTGGCTCAGTACTCCTTTACACTGTCCTTCCTGGCGAATGCATTTACGTACATTATTTTTGCATTATTAGTATGGTATGGATTAAGTGAACATATAGCCTCGCAGCCTCGAGGAGCTGGAGAGCATCAGCCATTAGATGCTTCAGATCGGGCAAAAGATCGAAAAGGCTTTATCGCTCTGATCATCCTTTGTACCGGCTTCGCCTTCACGTGGATACCTTATGTACAGTGGCAGACAAGCATTTCTGTTTACATGCATGAGATGGGTTATTCGCTTGCGATGTATAGCTTGCTCTGGACAATAAACGGAGCTATGATTTTGCTCTTTCAGCCCTTTAGCTCGCTTATCGTGCATAGACTGCTTCCGACAATTCGAGGGCAATTACTAACAGGTGTAATTATATTTATAATGAGCTTTATCTTGGTCGGTCAGTTCCAACCGTTATACGCTGGCTTTATTATGGGGATGGTCATTATGACGATCGGTGAGATCTTTATTTGGCCAGCGGTGCCAAATGGTGCAGCACAGTTAGCGCCAGAGGGTAAAAAAGGATTTTATCAAGGGATGGTCAATACATTCGCGACAGCGGGAAGGATGGTAGGTCCACTCATTGGTGGGTTACTGTATGATCATATCCATATCGATGCGATGTTTTATGGAATGGTCGGCTTCCTACTGCTTTCCTTGATCAGCTTCATCAGCTATAATCACTTGGTTAATGGCAAAGCGGGACGAAAAATTGAAATAAGCGAAAAGTGGTAAAAGACTCCTCTTGTGGGGTCTTTTTATTTGCACATAATAAGTTTAGCGGAGCGAGCTCCCAAAAACGATGTTGGTTCAGGGGGTATACGGATGCAAATTGTACGTTTTGGTTTAGTATTAATTTTCCTCTTTGCAATGATTTTTATGATCGGTTGTGCTGTGGAAAAGAATCATCAGAATTTAACGCAACCACCTCAAATAACTGATCTACCTGTTAACAAATTAATAACTCCCCATTATCGTGAAAAAATTGCTTATCTTACTTTTGACGATGGACCCTCATCTATTACACCCAAAGTACTGGATATTCTTGATAAATATAATGTAAAAGCAAGTTTTTTTGTTATTGGGAATAATACGGATTTTGGTAAGCAAATGTATAAACGCATTGTGGACAGTGGACATGCGATCGGCAATCATTCCTACTCACATGATTATAAGACGATTTATCAGTCAACAGCTGCATTTAAAAAGGATTTTAACCGCCTACAGGATTTGTTAGAGTACTCGATTGGCTTTCGTCCCCAGATCCTACGTTTTCCCGGAGGCTCCGACAATACGGTGAGTTGGAGGGTCGGAGGAAAACGAGTGATGTATGATCTGACGAAAAAGGTTCTCGATGAAGGTTATATGTATTTTGATTGGAATGCGGACTCTGAGGACGCCTATAAAGTAAATAATGATAAAGATGTGATCATCCGAGCGGTATTGAGTAAAAGTAGAGGAAAAGATTCTGTGATCATCTTAATGCATGATGCCCTAGGGAGAAGTACAACGGTTGATGCGCTACCTACGATGATCGAGAGCTTGAAGGCACAGGGATATAAATTTCGTACATTAAGTCCTGACTCATTTACCGTTCATTTACTACGTCCAGATTAATCTGGACTTAATTGTTTTTGATTTCTGAATCTTCCTTAAACTAATTTACAGAAAGCGCTTACTCTTGTATAGTAAAACTGTAAGCATTTGGAATAGAGCGGGGTGATGCTGTGAAGTGGGTCACATGTCGTATCGATGGAAACGAGCAAGTAGGCTGGGTTGTGGAGTACGACGGTCAAGAGTATGTCATTACATTGCAGTGGGCGGCCAACTACTGTGAAGGGTCACAGCTCCCTAAACCACCCATGGTACGATCACTATTGGAGTTGTTGGAGTCTGGAGAAGAGAGCTGGCATAAGTGGCAGGAGTTCGCCTCATATGTCAATAATATACCACAGCTGATTACACAGATTGGTATATCGTTACATGAGGTAGAGTTATGCGCTCCGATCCCGATGCCACCATCGCTACGGGATTTTTATGCATTTGAGGAGCATGTCAAGAGAGCACGAGCAAGAAGAGGATTAGAGATCATTCCTGAGTGGTATGAGATTCCTGTTTTTTATTTTAGCAATCATCGTGCTGTAATCGGGCCAGATCAGCCAGTCAAGCGTCCTAGAGGATGCGAAAAGCTCGACTATGAGCTAGAGATTGCCTGTGTAATTGGTCGTGAAGGTCGAGATATTGTGGAGGAGGATGCAGAATCGTATATATTCGGTTATACGATTATGAATGATTGGAGTGCACGTGACTTCCAAGCTGAGGAGGTCAAGGTCGGCTTGGGACCTGCCAAAGGAAAGGATTTTGCAACAACGCTCGGGCCGATGCTAGTCACTTCCGATGAGTTAGAAGCATATCGTTTAGAGGATGGACGCTATGATCTGGAAATGCGAGCTTATGTGAATGGGAAGCAGCTATCCTATGGTAATTTTAAAGATATTTACTACACGTTTGCACAGATGATTGCTCGTGCTTCACGTGATGTGACGCTCTATCCAGGTGATGTAATTGGCTCAGGTACTGTTGGTTCTGGCTGTATCCTCGAGCTCGGGACAGAGGTTCATCCATGGCTTACTGCTGGGGATGAGATCGTTCTTTCAATTACAGGACTTGGGAGTGTGCGTAATAGAATAGTAGATTAGGAGAGGTGATTCGTTTATGCCGTTTTATGTTCAAATGGGGGAAATCCCAAAGAAGCGTCATACCCAGTTTCGCAAGCCAGATGGTACGTTATATCGTGAAGAGGTGATGGGGACAAAGGGCTTTTCTGGCATCCAATCGATTCTTTATCATCATAATCCCCCGACACAGATCAAGCATGTAGGAATCGTCCGTAATATGCAGCTCGAGTATGAGGAGCCGTCAGCGCTTCGATATCGTCACTTAAATACGTATAATTTGAAGTTTCCAGAGCAGGACAATGATCCGGTTATGGGGCGGATTTATACGCTTGGCAATGAGGATGTCAAGATTGCTGTAACACATCCAACGAAGCAGATGGACTATTTCTATCGTAATGCAGATGGGGATGAGGTGCTTTTTGTTCACCATGGTGAGGGAAGACTAGAGACGGTTTTTGGTACCATTTACTATCGTAAAGGTGACTATCTCGTCATCCCGGTAGGAACAACGTATCGTATTGTGATGGAGACAGACGTAACACGCTTACTTGTGATCGAAACACGTGATGCGATTACATCACCAAAGCGCTACCGTAATGAGCATGGACAACTGTTAGAGCATAGTCCTTTTTGTGAGCGCGATATACATCCACCTTCAGAGCTCGTCACATATGACGAAAAGGGTGAGTTTGAGGTACGTGTGAAGCTTCGCGATCAATTGAATAGCTATATTTTTGGTTTTCATCCGCTTGATGTGGTAGGATGGGATGGATATTTATTTCCATGGGCGTTTAATATCGCCGATTTTGAGCCGATTACAGGGCGTATTCATCAGCCACCTCCAGTGCATCAAACGTTTGCGGGTACAGGCTTTGTGATCTGTTCCTTCGTACCACGCTTGTTTGATTATCACCCAGAAGCGATCCCGGCACCTTACTATCATAGTAATGTGGATAGTGATGAGGTTCTCTATTATGTCGATGGGAATTTTATGAGTCGTAAAGGAATTAGTGAAGGCTCGATTACCTTGCACCCTATGGGACTTCCACATGGACCTCATCCAGGTACGATCGAGGCGAGCATTGGAAAAAAAGAAACTGCCGAGCTCGCAGTCATGGTGGACACATTCGCCCCGCTTCGTGTCGTAAAGCAAGCCACCCACTGTGAGGATGAGAAATACGTCTATTCATGGCAGGAATAAGGAAAGGAAGCAGGGGACGGTTCTCTGCTTCTTTTTTTAGAACTTTAAAGTTATATCAAAGGTCTATCAAGTATTGAAGTAATCATTGAGGTAAGCCATAATAGGATTTAGGGAATTATTAAATAGAAATAGGAGTGTAGCAAAATATGAAGATCGATCCATCCCAACAAACGAGACAAGATAATTATAAATTGATGATCGGTAGTATCGTACCACGACCGATTGCCTTTGTTACTTCAGTGAGCAAAAGTGGTGTGGTAAATGCAGCCCCCTTTAGCTTCTTTAATATCGTGGGAGTAGAGCCACCGATGCTAATGATTAGCTGTATGCGTAAGCCGAATGGCGAGATGAAGGATACAGCAAGTAATATTACTGCTAGCAAGGAGTTTATCGTTCATATTGTGAGTGAGGAGATCGTCGAGCAGGTAAATACCGCCTCTCTAGATGTACCACCTGAAGTGGATGAAATCGAAATGGCGCAGCTTACTACTGTTCCTGGAGACTTGGTCAATGTCCCACGTGTAACAGAGTCCAAAATCGCTCTAGAGTGCAAACTATATCAGCATGTACCAGCTGGTAAGGATGCAGAAGGACGCCCAACTGCAGATGTATTAATTGGTGAGGTCATTCGTTTTCACATCGATGATGAGATCTACGAAGACGGTCGTATCGATTTACGTCAGCTCAAACCAGTAAGCCGATTAGCGGGACTATTCTATGGAACCGTTGGCGAGACTTTTGAACGCCCACGTCCAACTTATGAAGAATGGAAGAAGTCGCCGAAGTAAATACAAAGGCTCCACTGTCAGAGGTGGAGCCTTTGCTATATATAAAAAAGGGGTTAGTAGATTAATAATGACCAAGTAGTCCTTTATTCATTGCTATCTTCTCACATCGGAAGAAGAAAAGAAGTCCGAGTACGAAGTAGACGATCGCATTACCGATTAGGATGCTGTAGTCCATGAGGCTAAAATCAGTGAGCGTGAGGTTGTGGATCATCACATTCCGCATTAGATCAACTCCCTTCACAAATGGAGCGAAGGCGAGATAAGGAGTGACCGATAATGGAATAAAGGTGAGTGCAGCCAGAATAAATTGTAGGATTTGCAGAAACGCCTGCACTTGTTTAAAGATAATCGATAGTCCAGCTACCATAAAGGCAAATCCAAACATACTAATGAGTGTAAAAATGAGAATTGGCAGTAGTGTAATTGGATCTAGATTCAGCCATTGTCCTGCTGTGAACATCGACAAGTACAGTAGTGCGACCATCAAAAAGATATTAATAGCTAGCGAGCCGATCAAGCGTGAAAGTAGGATACGCCATGCTCCCAATGGTGACATATAAAGCTGCTCCAACGTACCACGTAGTGCCTCGTTCGTAATCGCCCAACCGATGAAGTTCATGACGTTCATGGCGAGGAACCAAAAGATATAGTTCACGATCGTATATTGGATGTTGACCTCCATCGCGTCAGGACTTCCGACAAGCTTGATTCCAAAGAACATCCCAATGAAGATGATATAGAATGTAGCCAGCATGCTGATCGTATTCGGTAAATAGCGCTTGAGCTCGATGTATTCTTTTCGTGTATTCGCTGCTAAGAGATTAAACCAACGCATGTTCTGGGACTCCTTTCACAACCTTCATAAAGACTTGCTCGAAGTTAATTGTGGTGCGATCAATACTTTCTACAGGAGTTTGCTCGATTCGTAATAGTTCAAATAACTCATAGATGTCTTCATTCTGGTCAAAGTTCACTTGTAGGTGTATTTGATGCCCTTCTTGGTTATACGTCATCAATGGGAAACGGTTATTTAATAATTCTAGCTGATGTACTGTTAACGGAGCACCTAAAGCGATTGAATAAGCTTTTGTTTCAAATAGCTTCATGAGGTTAGATACCTGGTCGTCGACGACTACCTTGCCGTTATTAATAATCACGGTACGCTCACAGAGATCCTGTACGACGGGCATATCATGGGTGCTGATGATGATCGTCTTGCCTTCTTCATGTGCGATTTGACGAAGTAGACCGCGTACCTCATAGCCTGCTTCTACGTCTAGGCCTAATGTTGGCTCATCTAACAGAATGACCTCTGTTCCTGCAAGTAATGCCACGGCAATTGCGAGCTTTTGCTGCATGCCGCGTGAGAGACCATTGACCAGTTCATTCTTTTTCTCTTCGAGGCGGAACTGCTTGAGTAGTTGATCGACACGTGCGGCTACCTCTTTGCGAGAATATCCTCTATTCCCTGCAAAGTATTCTAGATTTTCACGAACGGTGAGGCGCCAATAGAGATTCCGGTTGCCCTCAAGAACAGCACTGATATGTTGAAGTGATTTAAGCCGCTTATGACGATTGTTGATACCATTGATCAGCACCTCTCCTGAATCCGGTACGAGTAGGCCACAAATTGTTTTGATTGTCGTTGTTTTACCCGCACCATTCGGTCCGAGTAAGCCTAACAGCTCACCACGTTTCACCTGAAATGAGACATCATTTACCGCATGAGTGATTTCACTTGATCTCCTCTTTTTATAGGTTTTAACAAGATTCCTTACTTCAATGATCGTTTCCACTCTAAGTTCCTCCTCGTTATTGATTCATTTTATTAACGGATTTAAAAGAGTCGTGTATTTGGGATGTGTCGAATCTTTACTGCCTCGATCTCTTTTTCGATCTGTTGTAGCTTGATTAGTTTGGATATTCTCCTATTGTCCTTGATCTCCTTTTTTCGTAAGCCAAATGTAAACATCTCGTATCCTCCCTTCATATGTATGATGTTCTCGATATTTATTGTCAGGTTGAATGGTTCTGTCTGTGTGTTTCTTAATCTCAGTATACGGGGAGTAGAGGTTCGTAAATACCGCCATTAGATTGAATTGAAATCCGTCTTAAGACTGAATTAAGTCAGGTCGGTACACTTTGAATCTTTGCATTAGAGTAGTAGGAGAGTATAATGTAATTAATGTAAGGGAATTTTTTATACTTGAAATTAGGTTAAGGAGGATATAATCGATGTTTATGTCATACGAAGAGTATATGAAGCAAGTGATTCAGCCAATGCGTGATGAATTGACACGCGAGGGAATTACTGAGTTGACTACTCCTGAAGCGGTTGAGAGTGCATTAGAAGGTGAAGCGGCAAAAGGTACTGCATTGGTAGTGGTCAATTCGGTATGTGGTTGTGCAGCTGGATTGGCGCGTCCTGCAGTTGCGGCAGCTCTAAAGCATGAGAAGAAGCCGGAGTATCAATATACTGTTTTTGCTGGTCAGGATAAAGAAGCAACAGCAAAAGCGCGCGAGTATATTACTGGATACCCACCATCCTCTCCATCAATTGCATTATTTAAGGATGGAGCATTGGTTGGCATGATCGAACGCCATCAGATTGAAAATCGTTCTGCAGAAGAGATTCAAGCTGATCTGGTTTCGATGTTTGATAAGTATTGCTAAGAATCGTGGACTACAACAATCTGTAATCAAATGACATAAAGCGATGATCCTTACGAGTTGGATCTTCGCTTTTTCTTCTATTTTCAGAAGGACTTTGCTAATCTAAGAGGAGTAAACATGTTCGAATTTATTAAAAAGTAGGTGTCACTGACAAATGATCGTAGGAATCGGTACCGATATCGTTGATTTATCACGGATGGAAAAGATAATTGAACGCACGCCGCGAATGGTGGAGCGTATATTAACGGAGCAAGAACGTGAGTGTCTCCCACAATTACAGCGAAGAAAACTTGAATTTATTGCTGGTCGTTTTGCAGCTAAGGAAGCGATCTCTAAAGCACTAGGTTTCGGCATCGGTAAACAGTTTGGCTGGCGCTCACTCTCTATTCTCAATGATGTGTCTGGTAAGCCGATGATCATCAAACATCACCCTGGCCTATTAACGTCTGAATGGGAGGAACGAACCATTCATGTCTCAATTTCACATGAGCAAAAGTTTGCAGTTGCTTTTGTGATGATCGAACAAAACTGAAAGTAAGCTTCCAGTCCGCTGCTTCTAAAACTAGTCCGCATAAATGGACATGTCGCCTCATAAATATATAACGCAGATGGGACGATGCGTTGTGTATGGCCCGTCAATATTGACGAAGGGATTGAAGTGGATTGAGGAGACGACAATGGATAGCACTCATGTTGACTGCAATGATGGTAGTCTTCCTATTAGCTAGCTGTGGTACTAAGAAACCAGAAACCATCGTAAAATCTCTCACGAAAAAGGTGGAGAGTCTAAAGGGCTATAAGGCAAAGGGGACATTAACCCTTCAGACGGGACAATTACCACAACAATACGATGTAGATGTATGGCATCAGAAGCCTGATTTTTATCGTATTGCATTGACCAATCGTGAGAAGAGCATTACACAAATTATCCTACGCAATGCAGAGGGTGTATTCGTACTTACGCCGCATCTGAATAAGAGTTTTCGCTTTCAAAGCGGCTGGCCAGACCGTCATGGGCAAGTGTATTTATTTGAATCGCTGGTCAATAGCGTCAATGATGATCCGGAACGTGTAATGATGAAGGATAACAAGAGCTACGTCTTTCATGTAAAGGCAAACTATCAGAATCGAACATTGAGCAGTCAAAAGATCTGGTTCGATCAAGATAACCTAATTCCGGAAAAGGTACAGGTCTTAAATTCGGATTCCATCGTTTTAGTTGAACTTGAATTTAATGAGTTTCAGTTTGACCCAAAGTTTGAGAATGATGCGTTTGATATGGAGCGCAATATGACGGGCTATAACGGCATGAATCATCCAGATGCAAATGATGCATCGCTCTGGCCGATAGAGCCAAGCTATATGCCGGATGGTGTTTCTCTAAGTGGAATTGATCAAATGATGCTAGAAGATGGTCTTGTCATAGAACTAATATATGATGGTAAATACCAATACACAATTACCGAGGAGCTACCAAAGGAAATGATGGTGAACGCACCTATAGGCGAGCCTATTGATTTGGGCTTTACTGTGGGGGCAGTGACACTAAATGAACAAATGAAAATCCTGCGATTTAGCTATGAGGGTGTCGACTTTACGATTAGAAGTGAGAATATGCCGGTTGCTGAAATGGAGAAGGTGGCTAGCTCTGTATTTGGCCAGCTTGGCAAATAGATTCGTACATTAAATTGCCCTTTTACGGGCTTTTTTCTTTGCTCTTCATACAAAAAAACACTATGATAGACATAGTACAAGTCAGGAATAAAAGAGGGATATTGATGGTAAATGGGGCCATGTATCGACCTTCATTTTTAGAAGTAAATCTCACCGCAATTGATCATAATATTGAACAAATAAAATCGCATTTACCCGAGCAAGTACAAGTGATGGCAATTGTAAAAGCAAATGCTTATGGCCATGGCGCGATTCAGATTGCCAAACGAGCACTGGCAGCAGGTGCTACTCGCCTTGGTGTAGCCGTCCTTGATGAGGCTATAGAATTACGCGCAGCGGGGATCACTGCACCAATCCTAGTAATGGGCAATACGCCAGCGAATGGTTTAGAGGTCGCACGGCAGCATAACATCGCATGTACATTATATTCTGAAGAGCAGGTAGATACAGCGATCACGTTGTTAAAGCATCAGACAAGCGACTTGCATCCATTACCGATCCATCTCAAAATCGATACGGGTATGAATCGTATTGGTTTTACAGATACAGCTTCCTTATTACGCTCAGCAAATAAAATTGTAGCAGCAAAGTCTCTCCGTCTCGAAGGGATATTTACGCATTTTGCAAATGCGGATGATGAGGATTCCACTTATACACTTCAGCAGATGGAGCAATTTGACCAGATTATCAAGGAACTAGAGCAACATGGGATCTCGATTGATGTTATTCACGTAGATAATAGCGCAGGTGCAATACATTACCCGCAGTGGGGAAGCTCTACGATTCGCTATGGAATTGCTCTCTATGGACTGTATCCATCTGTCTACAGTAAACAAGTAGATATTATTGAATTGACACCCGCTCTGTCGTTAAAAACAGCCATCGTTCATCTTAAGGAAGTACCAAGTGGTACACCGATTAGTTATGGAGGTACTTATGTAACCTCGAGTCCTGCCCTCATTGCTACGTTGCCAATTGGATATGGTGACGGATATTCGCGCGCACTTTCAAATTGCGGAGAGGTTCTCGTTAGAGGCAGTCGAGCAAAAGTAGTAGGTAGGGTATGCATGGATCAGATGATGATTGATGTGACACATATAGTAGGAGTTGAAATAGGAGATGAGGTTGTACTCATCGGTAGCCAAGGCAATGATCGTATTACTGCAGAAGAGATGGCAAACCGAATTGGAACGATTAATTACGAGGTCGTAACCCGATTGGGGCAGAGACTGTTTCGTAAATATGTAGAGTAAGTTAATTCCCTGTAATTGGATGAGTTGTTAAGTATGTTTTACCTTAAAAAGGCTTGAAATCGGTGATGGGAGTAGGGTACAATCAAAGTTGGTATAGTATTGGCTTATGTAGATCGTCTAGATAAGCAGGAATGTTCTTGTAAATAGAGAATAACATTATAGAGGTTTGTTTAACTGAATGTTCTTCATAGTATAATTTAGGGGAACGTAACGAATAATGGAAATAGCTATGCAGCATGTTGGAGGTGCGCGTATTGTCTAGAGTAAACACTAAGCGAATTGTGGTGAGCATTCCTCACAAACTTCTGCAAGAGGTGGACGGTGTCGTGGAACACGAGCGTTTGAACCGAAGTCAATTTATTCGAGAAGCGATGAAGCTGTATTTAAAAGAGCGAAAAAGACGCCTCATCCGTGAAAGCATGCAAAAAGGGTATATGGAGATGGCGAAAATCAATTTGAATATCGCATCGGAGGCTTTTGTTGCGGAAGAAGAGGCAGTTATCACCGTAAACCGCTTAGTAAGTGGGGTGTAGAGCGTGTATGTGAAACGGGGCGATGTGTTTTTTGCAGATTTGTCACCTGTGGTTGGCTCGGAACAAGGTGGTATGCGACCTGTGCTCATCATTCAGAATGATATCGGCAATCGTTTTAGTCCCACAGTGATTATAGCAGCAATTACGGCCCAGATTCAAAAAGCAAAGCTCCCTACCCACATTGAAATCGATGCGAAAACGTATGGATTTGATCGTGATTCGGTGATTTTACTGGAACAGATTCGCACGATCGACAAACAGCGTTTAACAGATAAAATTACCCATTTAGATATTGAATTAATGGAAAAAGTTGATGAAGCCTTGCAGATTAGCTTAGGACTAATCGATTTTTAAGTGAAAATCTAAATGATCAATACGAAAACTATGGTCTAAGTCGATCATAGTTTTTTTAAATTATCAGTCTTTATTGAATCAGTTCCTAATCTTTAGTAAAATTAGGTATTACAATTATAGAATCCTGTTAGGGAATTGGAGGGCTTATGACCGAAATCGAGCAAAAGATATTGCAGATCATTGCCGAAGAAACCAATCTCAATGAAAAACGTGTGAAAGAAACTGTTGTTTTGTTAGATGAGGGGAATACAGTACCTTTTATTGCCCGTTATCGTAAGGAAATCACGGGAGAGCTAGATGAGACGGAAATTCGTCTGATCCAAGAAAAGCTCCTTTATTATCGCAATTTGGAGAAACGCAAGGAAGAAGTACTGCGCCTAATCGATGAGCAAGGAAAGCTTACGGAGGAGCTTCAGCAGCAGATCATCGGTAGCTTTAAGCTACAGCAGGTGGAGGATTTATATCGACCTTACCGCCAGAAGCGGAAAACAAGAGCATCTGTGGCAAAGGAAAAGGGACTCGAGCCGTTGATGGAACTCATCCTCGAGGCAGGTCCTGAATTTCAATTGGTGGAAACAGCGCTCTCCTATGTAAATGAGGAAAAGGGTGTACATACGATCCCCGAAGCGATACAAGGTGCAATGGACATATATGCGGAAGTAATAGCCGATGACGCGCAGACACGTGAATGGATTCGTTCCTATACGCTAAGGAATGCTAGTCTTGTGTGCAAGGCAAAGGATCAGGCTAAGGATGAAAAAGGAACCTATCAGATCTACTATGAATATCAGGAGCGTGTTGGCAAAATTCCACCGCATCGTGTCCTTGCAGTTAATCGTGGTGAAAAAGAGGAGATTCTCAAGGTTACGCTTGATACTTCTTTTGAACGGATTGCAGAGCATTTGCAGCGTAAGTGGATACCAAAACGTAATCCGAATGAACAATTATTCGTACAAACTATTGAGGATAGCTATAAACGCTTGATTGAGCCTAGTATAGAACGCGAAATTCGCAATCATTTGACAGAAAAAGCAGAGGAACAAGCGATTTCCGTGTTTTCACAAAATCTTCGTCAGCTCCTTTTACAGCCACCGCTTAAGGGGAAGGTTATTCTCGGTGTCGATCCTGCCTTTCGAACGGGCTGTAAGCTAGCAGCGATTGATGAGACGGGTAAGGTGCTCGATATAGCCGTCATCTATCCAACACCGCCGCAAAAGCGAGTAGAGGAAGCGAAAGCAGTACTAAATGCATGGGTTGAACGTCATAATATTGAATTGATTGCGATTGGTAATGGTACGGCATCACGTGAGACAGAGCAGTTTATTGCTGATTGGCTAAAAAGCAGTAAACGCGAGATTTTCTACTTGATCGTCAATGAGGCAGGGGCTAGTGTCTATTCTGCTTCGCCACTTGCCAAGGAGGAGTTCCCAGATCTCGATGTCTCTGAACGTAGTGCGATATCGATTGCAAGACGTGTTACCGACCCACTTGCAGAGCTTGTCAAAATCGACCCTAAATCTATTGGTGTAGGTCTTTATCAGCATGATGTCGCACAAAACCGCTTGGGTGAGAGTTTGCAATTTGTCGTTGAATCTGCCGTTAACCAAGTTGGAGTGAATGTAAATACGGCTTCGAGTTCCTTGCTACAATATGTTTCAGGAATTAATAAGACAACTGCGAATAATATCGTGAAATATCGCGAGGAAAAAGGGAAGATTAATTCGCGTATTGAATTAAACAAAATACCGCGCTTAGGTGCTAAAACATATGAGCAGGCTGTAGGCTTCTTGCGCATTATAGATGGTGAGAATCCACTTGATCAAACACCAATCCATCCCGAATCTTATCCTGGTGTAGCACGCTTACTCGCGGAGTTAGGCATCTCCCCAATACAGATCGGTACACCACTATGTGTGGAGGCTCTACAAAATGTAAATCTAGAACAGATGGCAGAGAAGATTGGTTTAGGTATTCCTACATTGCAGGATATTATTGAAAGTCTGCTAAAGCCTGGACGTGATCCGCGTGAGGATCTGCCAAAGCCGTTGTTGCTACAGGATATTCTAGATTTAGATGATCTCAGCATAGGTATGGAACTGCAAGGAACGGTACGAAATATTGTTGATTTTGGTGTATTTGTAGACATTGGACTAAAAAATGATGGCTTGGTACATATTTCACGTTTAAGTAACACCTTCGTTTCCCATCCGTTAGAGGTTGTCTCCGTTGGAGAAATTGTAAAGGTTTGGGTGATTGATGTCGATATAGCAAGAGAGAGAGTCAGTTTATCGATGATACAAAATGGCAACTAGAGGAGGCGATTGCTAATGGGGAAAACTACAAAGTTAAAAATGCCAAAGATTAAAAGGGAGAAGTCCGCATTTACATTGAAATTGGGGAATGTAGTGAAATCTCTCATTCCAAAAAAGAAGAACTATAAGGGCAACACCGGAATTCCTTTCCTGCACTCGTTAACCTTTAAATTACTGGCTGGATTTCTTTCGATCATTCTCATCTTTTCGATACTATTAATCGGGATTGTCCTTCCTTATCTTAAAGGTGTGTTAATCGAAAATATATCGAATGAGATGCAAACGAATGCTACGAACACGATGCAAAATGTACAGGTATTCAGTGATTCGATGCTTGACGGTTTGAGGGCAATCGGACAGTCATTTTCCAAAAATATCGATAAAATGCTTGTTACTAGTACTTTTTATGGGATCACCTCGAATACAGATCGCTATCAGGAACTCTTATTTATAGATAAAAGCGGTAAAGTGATCGGTAAACAAGGTTACATAGGTGAGGCGTATAATCGCGGGACAGATGAAGCTCCTTACAAGGATTCGCCATTATTAATAGAAGGCTCCCAAAAAGAAGGCTATGTGAGTCCGATTCTACCCCATCCATCGCAATCTCAAACGTTCCAAATTGACTACGCTGCACCTGTTGGGACTGTTGGTGTATTGGCTACGAAGGTAAATATCGTAAACTACTGGGATATGATGCGTGGTAAGCAGGTCGATGAAAATATTACAGTATTTATGATCAATCAGGATGGACTATTAGTTGGTGCTGATGATCAACGTTACTATGATGGTCAGTTTAAGGATAGTAATGGAGCGGTTGTACCGAGTCATCTCTTATCTTCAGACTTCATGCAAAGGCATGGTGCTGTTCAATATTTGAATGAGCGCAAAATGGATAAAACAGAGCTCTATCCAGATGTTGGTCAATTTACCGATCCGTTTGGTGAAGAGAAATTTACGGCATTTGTATATGATCCCAATACACAGTGGACGGTATTTGTCGAGACGCCTGTAGATATTGCCTTGGCGCCAGTTAAAAGCATTCAGATGCTTGTGGCTTTGATGAATGTGGTTGCCGTTGTGTTTATATTATTTGTTGCCATGTTTATATCTGGGAAGATATCAAAACCAATCAATCAACTCATTGCTATCATTGGCAGAGTCGCAGAGGGTGACTTGACCCTAAGAACTGGGTTAAAACGCAAGGATGAAATTGGTGTCCTTTCTAACTCTTTTGATCAGATGGTAGAAGATCTCAATCGTATTGTCGTTGATGTAACATCATCATCGGATAGGACATCTGAAACTGCACAAAAATTGGTGACGATCTCCAAGGAAGTATTGGAAGGTACAGATCAAGTAGCGACAACGATCGATACTATTGCGTCGGGTGCTGAGCAACAAGCCGAACTGTCACAACGTACCGATGAAGGCGTTCAAGCTATGAAGGAACTGGTTGTTAGGATCAGTGAGCGGATGAAGGAAGTGGGAAGTACCACCGCCTTTACACGAGATTCGATCCGAAAGAGCGATCAAGCATTGGAACGTTTATTAGCAGGAATTGAGAGTTTGGCAACAGTCGCAGGACAGAGTGCTGTTTATGTTAAAGGGCTAGAGGAGCAAACGGAGGAAATCGTCAAGATCGTAGAGACCTCTAATGAAATTGCTAAGCGTACAAATCTATTAGCGCTCAATGCAGCGATTGAGGCAGCTCGTGCCGGAGAGCATGGCAAGGGCTTTGCCGTTGTAGCCAATGAAGTGCGCCAACTAGCAGAACAAAGCTCGCAATCTTCGAAGCAAATCGAAGAGATCATTCAGAAGGTGCATGAAGCGATCCTAACTGTAGTCGAGCAGATTGAAAAAAGTATTGAGATGGCCGAAGCAGAAAATCACTCAGCTACTCAATCTAAGGAGTCTTTCCTCGCCATTCACAATGCGATGGATCAGGTAGATCATGCAGTAAAGGCGATCGATGAGGTTGTGATCGAACAGGAACGTACAGCAGAGGAGATTGCAGAGCAGGCACGTGCTACAGCTTCAGTTGCACAGGAGACTTCTGCAGGTGCAGAGGAAGTGGCTGCCTCCTCCGAGGAAACTTCTGCGATCATGGCAGAGGTATACAGAAATACAGAGGAATTAGAGGAGATGGCTGCTCATCTCAAGCAATTGGTACAACGATTTAAGACGAATTAGAGGTATAAGAAATAATGAGAGCGAGCGGGTCTATGAGATCCGCTCGCTTGATTTTTGATTGTAATAATACCAGCAGTCATTTAAAATTCGTATTTGATACCGATTTTTATGATAAAAAGCTTTCATTAGCTGTCGTTTCAGCCATGTAGGCATAGTGAACCCTCCTTTTGAAACAATGAAGATAAAAGGTGTTATTATATAGGTATGATAAAGATGGGGAAATGATCAAAGGAGAAGCATGAAATGTTAAAGCGTTTGGTAGAAAGCAGCCAATTACAGAGATGGGTTGAAGAGATCTCGCGAACGAAATTTGGCAAACCATTTTTGCATAAGGCATTTTTCAATCCACGCTTACGTAGTACGGGTGGTCGCTATTTATTGCGTACACATAATCTAGAATTTAACCCTTCTCAATTAGATGTGCACGGTGAAGAAGAGTTTATGCGTATTATTCTCCATGAATTGTGTCACTATCATTTGCATTTAGAGGGAAAGGGCTATCGGCATCGTGACAAGGATTTTGTTGAGCTTCTAAAGCTAGTCGGTGGGACACGTTACTGCAAGGCATTACCGACAAAGCGGAATGTACGGCCGGTTCTCTATGTATTGACTTGTGATGACTGTAAGACTGAATATCCACGTAAGAAAAGAATGGATCCAACAAAATATCGTTGCGGAAAATGCCGTGGGAGATTGAGATTGGTGTCTTTACGAAACGAAATGATATAATATTTTATTATTATCGGATGAAAATGTATTATTAGGACAAGGGGACAGGAACTTTGTCCCACTGAGGTGATGGAAATGGAAGCAGTATTTACTTATAGATCGAGAAATGCAGTGGAGACGCGTGCTTTTGCCGAGCGACTAGCAAATCTACTGCAGGCGGGTGATGTACTTGCTTTAACGGGTGACTTAGGAGCGGGGAAAACGACGTTTACTCAAGGGTTAGCGACTGGCTTAGGAATTGATGATCGTGTAAATAGCCCGACCTTTACGATCATAAAGGAGTACCAAGGGCGATTGCCGCTCTATCATATGGATGTTTATCGTATTGGTGGATCTGAGGATTTGGGCTTTGAGGAGTATTTTGCTGGTGATGGTGTGACGGTGATCGAGTGGCCGAGTATGATCAAGGACCAGCTTCCTGAGGAGCTATTATGGATCGAGATCGAGTCGATCTCCCCAGATGAGCGTGAATTCAAGCTGATCCCACAAGGTGAACGTTATATGCATATATACAAGGAGATACGTGATGAATATTCTCGCGATTGATACATCGAACTTGCCGTTAAGTATAGCAGTAGTTAATGATGATAAAGTATTAGGGGAGTGGACGCTGAATGTGGAACGTAATCACTCGATTCGTTTGCTGCCCGCAATTCGTACACTTTTGGAAGAGGTACGCCTAACTCCCAAGGAGATCGATTTATTTGTTGTAGCACGCGGTCCAGGTTCGTATACAGGTGTGCGTATTGGTGTGACCACGGCGAAGAGTCTTGCATGGGCAGTGAGTAAACCTCTCGTAGGGATATCAAGTCTAGAAGCATTGGCTCACCAGATTCCTTTGTTCAACGGGGTGATTATTCCACTGTTTGATGCACGTAGGGATCGGTTTTATACAGCGGGTTATGAGTGGCAGAGTGGTAAATTGATAGAGGTGCTCTCTGAGCAGATTTTCCATAAGGAGGAGCTCGCACGCCTGCTTTATGAGCGTGGCGGCGATGTGCTTTTTGTAGGTGATGATGCTAGGAAGCATCGAGAGTATTTGGAAGAGGCGTTAGCGGAGCAGGCATATTTTCTGCCACCTGCCTATCAAATCCCACGCGCTGCACATCTTGCTCATCTAGGGTATAAGCTTTATGAAAAGGGGCAAATAGAGGAGATTACTTTTACACCAACCTATTTACAACCGACAGAGGCGGAGGTTAATTTGAGGAAGTAAAGACAGGGGGACGTTTCACTTGTCTTCTTGCTTTGAAGTGGCCTTGACGTAGGACTACATGCTTTGACAAATAAAAATGGATTCGCACAATCCAAAATGAGCCTAGAAGCGATCATGTCAAAAAGGAAGCAGAGAACCGTCCCCTGCTTCCTTCTATGAAATATCAAGACTAGACAATAACGAGAGTAGGAAGCGTAATTATGGAGGAGTATAATTTACGGTTTATGCAGATAGAGGATATACCGAAAGTATGTGAGCTAGAGAAGCTCTGCTTTACCTTGCCTTGGAGCTATCAATCCTTCCACACCGAGCTCACACAAAATCTCTTTGCCAAGTATCTCGTAATCGAGATGGATGATCGGATCATCTCCTATGGTGGAATGTGGATTATCGTCGATGAAGCGCATGTGACCAATGTTGCTGTACATCCTAATTATCGTGGACGCAAGCTCGGTGAGCTTATGATGTTGCAGATGATGGAGCTTGCTCGTGGATTACATGCGGTGCGCATTACGCTTGAAGTACGTCCTTCTAATACTGTTGCACGAGCGCTCTATCAAAAGCTCGGTTTTGTTGATACAGGCGTACGTCCAGGATATTATACCGATAATAATGAAGATGCCATCATCATGTGGACAGATCTGTGAGGTGAAATCGATGAAAGATACATTAATATTAGGAATAGAGACAAGCTGTGATGAAACATCTGTAGCCGTCGTCAAAAATGGTCGTGAAATCCTCTCCAATGTGATCTCCTCGCAGATCGATATACATAAGCAATTTGGTGGAGTCGTTCCAGAGGTCGCTTCACGTCATCATGTCGAGGCGATTCTCCCGATTGTGCAAGAGGCATTAGATCAATCTAATGTTACCTTAAGTGACATCGATGCCATTGCCGTCACCTATGGTCCAGGCTTGGTAGGAGCGTTATTGATTGGATTATCAGCGGCAAAGTCAATTTCTTATGCTTTAGATCTGCCACTCATTGGTGTTCATCATATTGCTGGCCATATTTATGCCAATCGTTTTCAGAGTGAATTTCAGTTTCCGTTGCTGTCGCTGGTCGTATCTGGTGGACATACGGAATTGGTCCTCATGCAGGAGCATGGTGTCTATGAGGTAATTGGTGGTACACGTGATGATGCAGCAGGAGAGGCATACGATAAAGTGGCGCGCGCCTTGGGATTACCCTACCCCGGTGGTCCTGAAATCGATCGTCTGGCAGCAGAGGGTAGTGATACATTATCCTTTCCTCGTGCCTATTTGGAAGCTGATTCCTATGATTTCAGCTTTAGTGGGCTTAAATCAGCGGTACTAAATAGCATTAATCAAGCAAAGCAAAAAGGTGAGGAGCTCTCGGCGATAGATGTAGCGGCAAGCTTTCAGGCATCAGTAGTTGAGGTGCTAATTGCTAAGACATTACGTGCTGCAAAGGAAAAGGGAGCCAAACAGATCCTGTTAGCTGGAGGAGTAGCAGCCAATCGAGGGTTACGCACAGAACTACAAAAGGCTTGCGACGAGGCTCAAGTCGAGCTGCTCATACCACCACTTTCATTATGCACTGACAATGCTGCGATGATTGCTGCAGCTGGACAAATATTATATGAAAAAGGTTCATTTGCAGATTTGGATCTTAATGCCTTTCCTGGGTTACCTTTAGCATAATATTATTACGATATACCAATAATAGTGAATACAGTAAAAACGTTCTTGTGAATAACGCGGAGCGTTTTTTTCTTTCTTCGACAAAAAAGATAGTACAGTCGTTTTCAAAACTGTGGATAACCTGTGGGTAATGGGGATAACAGTTAGATATTTACGTATAATAAGGCGTTTTGGATAGAGGGGAATGTGGATTTTTTTTAGGCTAGCTGTTGTTGATATTGTGGATAAGTACATATTGAATTGGTATACAAGAGGTAAACCTGTGAATAAAGCTGTGAATATCCTTTTCCTTTCCGTATTACTATTTTTTGTGTTTTTGTCGACGCCGAATAACCAGTATTCGAAGGCATCAGTCATAGACAGCAATCGTTCGATACCGATCACCATTTTTCTCGTCGATGGTTTATCGGTGGATCGCTTGCTACATTGGATGAGTAAGCATCCAGCCTTTGATCGTTGGATAAAAAGTAGTGACTTTGGTGTGATGACTATGCGAACGGCAGGCAATCGAAGCGTTCAAAACCAATTGCTTACTCTATCCACAGGGATTAAGAGTATAGGTCAAGCCAATCTATTAGAAGCGATCCAGTTAAAGGATGATGGGGTCATTCAGATTCCTTACTATCGTGAATGGCTATCCTCCAATCAGGATCGAATCAAGCTGACAATTGGAGAGGCTTTACAGAGAGCAGGGCGGACTGTAGAGGTGATTGGGAGTGGGGATTTGGGCTATCAAACTCGACGTTTAGCACCGCTGTTTAGCTCGGATTTGCAAGGTATGGTTTCGAAAGGATATGTAGAGGACCTATTGCTGCATGAATCATTACTTGATCCTTTATTTTATATCAGTAACTATGAACAAATAAAACAAGGCATATTTCAAAGCGATGCTGATTTATTAGTAGTAGAACTGGGTGATCTCCGTCGTCTATTTAATACAGGTAAGAGAATTCCGATCGCTGAGAGAGATCTCATACGAGAGGAAGTAGAAGATAAGATTATGAATCTACTTCTATGGGCTCAAGCTCAGTATAGTGAAAGCAGAGAGCTATGGCTGCTATCTCCAGGGATTGATCCTATTACAGAGAAGCGAATGGAGTGGATGACGCCGCTTGTTCGTCATGTACCTGGAGAGCGGAGCGAGGCGGTTTTTCGATCACCTACTACACGTCAGCCTGGTATTGTGGCTAATGTTGATATTTTTCCTACATTACTCCAACATTGGAACATTGATGTGCCACCTCAATTAGAAGGGAGTGCATTAGAGCGACTAGTAGACAGGGGGCTACAAAAGGAATTAATCGAGCAAACTAAAAAGATCTTTTATATCCATAAAATGAGACCAGACCTACTATATCAGGTCATTTCATTACAGGTGATACTCTTAGTGCTGATCGGGCTTATAAGTATGCTAGTACCTAAACGGAGTATGGCAATATTGCAGATTGGTCATTATCTCCTCATATATGTGTTGATGGTGCCTTTTTTCTTACTGCTACATGGCGCATATACTCCGTCATGGAAGTTGTGGCAGCTACATCTGTATTTGTTTATTGGAGGGGCTCTAACGGGATTTCTTTTACGTAATAAAAAGAAAGAATCGATCTATGTTTGGATCTGTTCACTCTACGTCTTTATCTTATTATTTGATGGCTTACTAAATAACGTGATGATGAAGCGCTCCTTTCTCGGCTATGATCCCGTGATCGGTGCACGCTATTATGGCATTGGCAATGAATATATGGGTGTATTAATTGGCAGTGGGCTATTGCTATTCTACTTGCTCTATGAGCGTATGCGGACGTGGAAAAGGCTGAATAGAGGTTTATTGTTGTTTTTGTTTATGTTACTAATACTCTATTATTTGGCGATACCTGGTGGTGGTACGAACGCAGGAGGTACGATCGCATGGATGGTTGCGATCCTGTTCTCGACACAGCTTTTACTGCCGGAGTTCTGGGTGGGGAGGCGAATCAGTTATCTTTTGCTGGGACTACTCATGCTCTTCCTTTTATTTTTGTTTGTTCAATTTATACAGCCTGGTACGGAGCAAACGCATATTGGGCGATTACTTCATCATATTTCCGTGGGTGGTAGTGATTCGTTTTTCGAGACGGTCAAAAGGAAGTGGGAGATGAATTGGCGCTTGATCAAGGTTTCTACGTGGAGCAAGCTGTTTGTCACTTCATTGGTTGTATTAGGATGGTTTCTCCTCCTACCAAAGCGGAGGAGGAGAAAGGAGGAGAAAGAGGTATTTTGGAGTAAAGCTTTTCGTACGATCGTATGGGTAAGTTTGGTCAATCTACTCGTCAATGACTCTGGAGTAGTGGCTGCAGCGCTCTCATTATTGTTTGCGGCGGTGCCACTATTGAATTTGGTACTATATGAACGCACTAATTCTCTTCTAGCTCAGTAGTTAATTGCTCCCATGCTATCATGAGTAGATCAAGCTCTTCTTTTAATTGCTCTGATCGTGTTGTAATCGCTAGCGTTTTTTCATAATCCTGATAAACTTCAGGCTTGGTGCTTTGGATCTCTAATTGTGCAATCTCTTCTTCGATCGAAGCGATCTTGCTCTCGACTTCCTGCAATTCGCGTTCAAGCTTGCGTAACTGGCGTTTGGCTTCCTTCATTTGCTCAAATGTAGGAGTATCTGTCGGTTGGTCTTGTTCCGTTTCTAGTGTTTTTGTCGGAACAGTACTCATAATATCGGAAGTTTCTGCCTTCTTCTCGAGATAGTAGTCATAGTTGCCTAGGTAGGAGCTGATCCCGTTATTCGATAGTTCAAGGGTATGTGTACTAATCCGATTGAGAAAATAACGGTCATGTGAAATAAAAAGCAAGGTGCCTGGATATTGGAGCAATGCCTGTTCAAGTACTTCCTTACTATACAGGTCTAAGTGGTTGGTAGGCTCATCAAGTAATAATACGTTGGCGCGAGTGAGCATGAGCTTGGCCAAGGAAAGTCGTGCTCGTTCACCACCACTTAAGACGGATACTTGCTTTTCCACCTCTTCTCCACTAAACAGGAATCTTCCTAATAACGAGCGTACCTCTAGCTCAGGCATCATAGGGTAATCATCCCAGATTTGATCGATGACTCGTTTTGACTCATCTAGACCGGTTTGTTCTTGATCATAATAACCGAGCTTTACTTGACTCCCCCATTGAAACTGGCCAGATATCGGCGTGATCTCTTTAAGTAGAGTTTTGATCAATGTACTTTTGCCGACACCATTGGGTCCGACAATCGCGATTCGATCTCCGCGTTCAACATGAAAGGAGAGTTGGCTAGCAATCGTATGATCCTCATAACCAATCGTGAGTTTTGAAACATTGAGCACATCATTACCTGTGAGCTTATCGATAGAAAAGGAGAGCGGTTTTAGTCGGCTTTCCGTAGATGGGCGCTCGAGTCGTTCCATTTTTTCCAACACTTTACGACGGCTTTGTGCTCTTTTTGTAGTGCTTGCACGTACAAGGTTTTTTTGCACAAATTCTTCTAATTTCTTAATTTCTCCTTGTTGTTTTTGATATTCCTTCTCCGACTGAAGGAGGTCCTCTTGTTTTTTGCGTTGGTAAGCAGAATAATTACCAGTGTAACGCTTAATTTGATGAAATTCGATTTCATAGATTGTGGTCACGATTCGATCCAAGAAATAGCGGTCATGCGACACGACCAAAATAGCTCCATCATATCCAGATAGATAGCCCTCAAGCCAAGTGAGTGTAGCAATATCTAAATAGTTCGTAGGTTCGTCAAGGATCAAGAGATCTGGTTTTGTAAGCAAGAGCTTGACCATCGCTAAGCGCGTCTTTTGTCCACCCGAGAGACTATTAGTGGGCTGCTGCCACATCGCTTCAGGGAATCCAAGACCTGTGAGTAGACTGCGGATCTGGGCCTGATAGGAGAAGCCTCCAAGCTCTTGAAATTGATGACTAAGATTCGCATATTCCTCCATTAGCTTCTCGTATTTATTAGGGTCGTTGTGGATTTCTGGCTCACCCATTTGGCCTTCAAGCTTTCGAAGTTCTCCTTCCATCTCGATGATTTCTTTATAGACGGATAACATCTCATTCCAAATAATTTGTTCACTATTTAAACCGCTATCCTGAGCCAGATAATCGATACGTTTGTTTTTGGCTATAGTAATAGAGCCTGAATCAGGTAAGAGCTCACCGGTGATGATTTTTAAAAGCGTTGATTTTCCAGCACCGTTTTTACCGACCAAGCCAATACGATCTTTAGCTGAAATCGTCATATTGATTTGATCTAGAATCGTTGTAACCCCATATGATTTGTGAATTTGTTGTACATTTAGTAGAATCATAAAATCACCTCATTAATATGTCATAAATATAACATATTTTCATCGCTTTGATTGAGAGTAAAAGCTATAATGAAATTGGGAACAAATAGGTATTGATAGGTGATGAATGATGCAAAATGAGATAAAAATAGAAAAAATGAGAATGCGCAAGGAGATGTTAATGAGGCGGAATGAACTGCTCTCTGAGCAACGAGAAGTTACCTCACGCCAAATTGTACAGCAGCTCCTAAGCAGCTCTTATTATAAACAGGCAGAGGTAGTTTTTGCTTTTGCTCCCTTTCGACAAGAAGTAGAGCTTGATTCGTTCATTGAGGCTTGTTGGTCGGATGGAAAGCACGTCTATTTACCTCGAGTAGATGCTGAGCATAAGGTCATGCAGTTTTATCGGATTAATAGCTGGAGTGACCTTGTGCAGGGGCATTATGGCATCCGTGAGCCAAAGCTCGAATGTGTACCTCACTCTGGTGCTGCGATTGATCTTATGATCATGCCTGGTGCCGCATTTGATAGAGCCAAGCGACGTCTAGGCTATGGTGCAGGATATTATGATCGCTTTTTACGTGAGCTTGAAAATAAACCGTATCTCATTGCACCTGCCTATGCGATGCAAATTGTTGCTAAGGTACCTACGGATGAGTGGGATCATCCTGTGGATGCAATTCTAACAGAAGAAGGATGGATTCTGTAAAATATTCATGTAAAGTTCACAATTTAGCAGGTTCAAATCGTAAAATGAGTTGATGATCCTGTAAAATATACATACAAAATGAATTATAAATAACTCAAGGAGGAGAATCGGCAGCTATGTGGCGAGTTGGTATATTGTCCTGTAGTGATCGTGGTGCAAGAGGTGAACGCGAGGATAAAAGCAAGGACTTAATTGCTCAGATTGTCTCAGATCACTTTGGCGGTAAATTGGTAGCGTATACATGCGTACCTGACGAAGTAGAAGTGATCAGAGAGACCTTAATGGAGATGGTCAATCAGAATATTGACTTGATCATTACTACAGGGGGAACAGGACTCAGCCCTCGTGATGTAACCCCAGAGGCAACGCTACAAGTTATTGATCGAGTGATTCCTGGTTTATCAGAAGAAATGCGACGTAAAGCTATGGAACATGCCAAGGATGCACTTTTTACTCGAGCAGTAATCGGTACTCGTAAGCGGACATTAATCGTCAATCTGCCCGGTTCGCCTAAACCTGCAGAAGTTTGTCTCACATCTATAGTTGAACATTTAGAAATGGCAATGATATTATTAAAGGGAAAGAATTGAGGTGTTATAAATGGGTTTAGGTTCTATTGGAATCCCTGGGTTGATCCTAATCTTGGTGATTGCACTTGTGATGTTTGGCCCGAGCAAGCTTCCAGAAATCGGCCGTGCATTTGGGACTACACTGCGTGAATTCAAAAAAGCAACACGTGAGATCGTCTCAGATGAGGAAGCGAATAAGAAACAGACTAATTAAGATAAAGGTTTAAAGTGTGAATTCGATGAATGAACCTATGAATCAATCAAATCAACAAATGACCTATATCAAGCACTTAAGTGAGCTGCTCCGTCGGCTTACGCGAGTGCTTATCTTATTTGTGCTCTTATTTATCGTTGCATTCTTTTTTGCAGATACGATCCTACAATATTTAAAAGATGATCCTGCAGCTTCTCAAATTTTGTGGCATGCCTTTCATTTGACAGATGCGATACGAGTCTATTTACAGATCGCTTTTATCGTTGCTCTATCACTAACAATTCCTTATGTATTCTATCAGCTATGGCAATTTGCTGCTCCAGGCTTAGAAGAGAAAGAGCGTAGGCCGATTCTAATGTATTTGCCTGCGGCCTTCCTCTTATTTGTGCTGGGCGTATTATTTGCATATGTCATTTTATTTCCGATGATTGTGGGCTTTCTCTCTAATATGGCTGAAAACGTCGGAGCGGAGCAAAAAATTGGGATTGCACAGTATTTTTCGTTTCTATTTAATTTGATTCTCCCATTTGGACTTATCTTTGAGCTTCCACTCGTCATCATGTTCCTTACTCGTATTGGGTTGATCAATCCGAAGACCTTGGGCAAAACGCGCAAATTATCTTATTTTGTGTTGGTAATTCTCGCGACTTTAGTAACCCCGCCCGATTTGATCTCCGATGTCTTGGTTGCTATTCCTCTAATTTTGCTTTTTGAAGTCAGTCTACTTTTATCGAAGCTTGTCTATCGTAAACGCTTGAAGCTGGAGCAAAAGAGTCTAGAAAAAAATTGAAAATATGCTTGCAAATTTTTTTGGCAACAGGTATTATTATAATTGCGTTAGCACTCATCTGAGTAGAGTGCTAATAAAGAAAACTTGGCAATTATGCAGATAGGATCTGCCAAATTAAAAGGAGGGAATTTCTCGTGCTAAGACCATTAGGTGATCGAGTAATTGTTGAGCCTGCAGCAAAGGAAGAAAAGACAGCTAGCGGAATCGTGCTTCCTGATACGGCTAAAGAAAAACCACAAGAGGGCGTAATCATTGCAGTGGGAACAGGTCGTTTAGAAGATGGTAAACGTGTTCCTCTAGATGTTCGCGAAGGTGAAAAAGTAATTTATTCTAAATATGCAGGCACTGAAGTCAAATATGGCGAGAAAGAATATCTCATTCTTAAAGAAAGCGATATTCTAGCCATTATTGAGTAGATCTGTAATAGATCCTCACTTACTTACGTAAAATTACGAAGTTAGCAGCTGTAATTGTGTACAGCTACATAAAATAAGGAGGGAAATCATTTTGGCTAAAGACATTCGTTTTGGCGAAGAAGCTCGTCGCGGTATGCTCCGCGGTGTGGACGCACTTGCAAATGCTGTTAAAATTACACTTGGTCCAAAAGGACGCAACGTTGTATTAGAGAAGAAATTCGGTTCACCACTTATCACCAATGATGGTGTAACGATCGCAAAGGAAATCGAGTTGGAAGATCCATATGAGAATATGGGTGCACAATTAGTTAAAGAAGTTGCAACTAAGACCAATGATGTAGCGGGTGACGGTACTACTACAGCTACAGTTCTTGCGCAGGCAATGATCCGTGAAGGACTAAAGAACGTAACTGCTGGTGCAAACCCAATGGTAATCCGTAAGGGAATTGAAAAAGCAGTTGCAGCAGCAGTTGAAGAGCTTCGCAGCATTGCTAAAACTGTTGACTCTAAATCTGCAATTGCTCAAATCGCGGCTATTTCTGCTGCTGATGATGAAGTAGGTCAGCTAATTGCTGATGCTATGGAGAAAGTGGGCAATGACGGTGTCATCACTGTTGAAGAGTCCAAGGGCTTCTATACAGAGCTAGAAGTAGTAGAAGGCATGCAATTTGATCGTGGCTATGTATCACCATACATGGTTACAAACCCAGATAAAATGGAAGCGGTATTGGAGAATCCATATATCCTTTTAACAGATAAGAAAATCTCCAACATTCAAGAGATTCTACCTGTGCTTGAGCAAGTATTACAACAAGGTCGTGCAATCCTCATTATTGCTGAAGATGTAGAAGGTGAAGCTAGTGCAACATTAGTTGTAAACAAACTTCGTGGTACATTTACTGCAGTAGCAGTTAAAGCACCTGGCTTTGGTGATCGTCGTAAAGCAATGCTTGAAGATATCGCGATCCTAACAGGTGGTCAAGTAATTACTGAAGATCTTGGACTTGATCTAAAATCTACTAAGCTTGATCAACTAGGTCGTGCAGCTAAGGTTGTTATTACGAAAGAAAACACCACAATTGTGGAAGGTGCTGGTGATCCGAACGCAATCAAAGCTCGTATCACGAATATCAGACAACAAATCGAAGAAACTACTTCAGAGTTTGATAAAGAGAAGCTCCAAGAGCGTTTGGCGAAATTGGCTGGTGGTGTAGCGGTAATTAAAGTTGGTGCTGCTACTGAAACTGAACTTAAAGAGAAGAAGCTTCGCATTGAAGATGCTCTCAATGCTACTCGTGCCGGTGTAGAAGAAGGTATGGTTGCTGGTGGAGGTACTGCTCTTATCAACGTAATCTCAGCCGTAGAGAAGGTAGCTGCAGATGGAGATCAAAAGACTGGAGTTAACATCGTACTTCGCGCGCTTGAAGAGCCAATTCGTATGATCGCTGAGAATGCGGGTAAAGAAGGCTCTGTAATCGTACAGCAATTAAAGCAAGAGAAGCTCGGTCGTGGTTATAACGCAGCTACTGATGAGTGGGTAGATATGTTTGAAGCAGGAATCGTAGACCCTGCGAAAGTAACTCGCTCTGCACTTCAAAACGCTGCATCTGTAGCTATGATGTTCTTAACTACTGAAGCTGCAATCTCTGACATCCCTGAAAAAGAAAATATGCCAGCAATGCCTGACATGGGCGGCATGGGCGGCATGATGTAATATAGGGGTTAAACCCTGTGAAATAAATAAAGAGGTTTCTCATTAGTTCAGTGAACTTTTGGGAAACCTCTTTTGTTCTACTAGGATAAATAATCTACTTCTGGAAATGATAAAAACGATCTCAATTAGCTGGAGGTATGATAATGGATCGAGACGATAAAGTTACATCGGATAATGTTGCAGACAAGGCTTTTAAAGAAGCTCGAAAAGCGGTGAATGATCTTCGGGATGGAGAATTTGGGGATGCGGCTCAGAATGCGGGAAATGCAATTGCATATGGGACACAGGCAGCGGGTAGGCAAGTAGCCGATGCAATAGAAACGGTGACGGAAATCGGCGACAATCAACCTGCCAAAGACCCTGCTGATCTTCCTGGTGAATGACGATATAGGTCGCTCTAAGAGCGGCTTTTTTTTATGCTGCTTCTGAAAAATAACAATCCAATAACAATCATAAGAACTGCCACAGCATCATACCCCAGATCATACAATTGTTGATATTCACCCGGTCTTACATGGTGAATTTGTAGGATGTGATGATCAACGATTCCTTCGACGAAATTAAATGAACCTCCACCCAAAAACAAACCGCTTATGAAAAAGCCTTTATGACTCTTTTGATCATTAGGATTACTTTTCCATAGAATGAGTGCACCCCAAAAGATGATAACCGTAACAAATAAATGAAAAAGTCCATCACTTACTATTTGATAAAAACGGTTTGTAAACATATAGGTGCTATGCCACTGTAATATCTGATGGAAAATAATGCCGTCTAACATTCCAGTTAATCCTATACCTAATAAGAAGGAACCTAAAGTCGTCTTGTTTTGGAAAAAGTGTTTCAGATGATTCATCTTCACTCCTGAGATTAAATTTTGTCATAGCCTAATTGTTTCCACGTCTTTAGTGTTTGATACCATTGCATGAAAAGATGATGAGGAGGACATTATAAAACTCGAAGTACTGATTAAGGGGTAAAATATGAACATCATTGATGTAGGGAGGACAATTATGGGAATATTAAGTGGTAATCCAAAAGATGAGCCAATGCACTATGGTGAAGTATTTGATGCATGGACGTACCTCACCGCCTCATATGGGGCCATATCCAGTTACCAGACTTTATTGAATCATACGGGTGATACTGATTTAAAGCGATTTATTACAGATAGTATAGAAAGTATTAGAAGTGAGATTGAGCAGGTAGAAGGATTATTAAAAGCAAATGAAGTGCTTCCACCGCCAGCCCCACCTGAAAGGCCAACTGCACAATTAGAAAGCATTCCTGCAGGAGCAAGGTTTAATGACCCAGAGATCTCCATGTCACTCTCTAGAGATATAGCTATTGGGTTGGTTACATGTAGTCAAATCATTGGTAAAAGTATACGTGAAGATATTGGTGTTATGTTTGGGCAATTCCATGCAACAAAAATGCAATATGGAGCAAGGCTACTGAGATTAAATAAAGAAAAGGGTTGGCTAGTTCCGCCGCCTCTTCATTTAGTTGCAGTAGAAGTCTAAGGCACAAGGTAAATTTACCTCTAACTTTAGGGTTAGAGGATTTTTAGTTTGGATAATGTAAAATCATTTTTGAAATACTATAGGTATCCACATAAAATGGAGGTGACAACATGGATAGGCTCGCATTAAGTTTAGTAATTATTGGAGCACTTAATTGGTTACTTGTAGGAGTGTTTCAGTGGGACCTGGTTGCAGGGATATTTGGAGGCGACTATACAAGAGAATCATCTACAGTAAGCAGAGTTATTTATTCTCTCGTTGGAATTGCGGGATTATTTTCGATTCGATTCCTCTTTAGAAATATTGAACCTTCGAAGTCAGTACGGCCTGTAAATCAATAATAAGACTTTTATATAAAGAGTCACCAAATAATTGGTGGCTCTTCGTTTTCTGTTTAAAAATTGCTTATATTACGCTATAATTATCTTTTAGTACATAAAATAAGGAGACGAGATTTGGATATGAATTTTGATGGACTAAAAGATATTATACACGGACGTAGAAGCATACGTAAATTTACAGAACAAGATGTAGCGATTGAAGATATTGAGGATATTATCGATTGTGCCAGGTACGCACCAAGTGATACCAATTCACAAACATGGGAATTTATTATTATCAAAAATAAGGATAAAATCAAAGATATTGAAAATATGACGTGGGATGCTTTGCATGAAAAAGCGGCAGAAGCTACCGCCAAGGGATTCGAGAGAGAGGCCAAGTTACTTACTCGTTCTTTTGGACCATATGCAACAGCATTTTCAAATGCCCCCGTGTTGATCATTTGCTTGGCTACACCCTATGAATCGAAGTTTCGTGAGAGAATTTTTGAACCGATTCAGTTGGTTCCCGAATCCGTCTGGGATGAAGAGGGGATCAAAAGTAGTTGTTTAGCTGCTCAAAATTTGATGCTGGCAGCATATGCAAAAGGATTGGGAACATGTCCAATGACGGGACCGGTATTATTAGCATCAAATGAGCTAAGAGAATATCTGCAAATCGAGGATAAAAAGCAGATTAATATGGTGATCGCTTTAGGATATCCACAAGACACTCCTAAAAAGCTTGCTCGCAAGGAAGTAAGTGAAATCACACATTATGTTCTATAAAAAAGTAATAAGACCTCGCAAGTCGATATTCATGATAACATAGATATCATATGTTATTAATAAGCTTGATTTGAGGAGGATGGTGGAATGATTTACTATGCTATAGCTATAGCTGTAGTTGGTTTGCTTGCTACAGGCATTGCTGTAAGAGAAGTAAATATGAAAACAAGTGAGAGTCATATAGAGACTGATCTTCAACGTTCTCATGAATATGAAACTAGTGTAAAAAATAACTGGTCTAGGTTAACCAAGGTCTACTTGATTACATTTTCTTTCATGTTTATTATTTGGATGATTTATTTGTTTTTCGAATAGAGTAATAAAATACGTTAGATCTCATTGCTTAGTAAGCGATGAGGTCTCTTTTTTTCGAGCGAAATGGGTTTACATTGTCGCTAAAATCCAATCGAATCTATATCTACTACATATACTAAAAAATAAGAGATTGTATTTACTAGAAGTGAATCGGAGGTGATAGAATTGCAAGCTAGAAGTAATCAGCATGTTAGAGGAATCGATGTAAGTAAATGGCAGGGAAAGATTGATTGGAGCAAGGTAAGAAGCGCAGGAATATCGTTTGTAATGATTAAGGCGACAGAGGGGACAACCGTGGTCGACCGTTATTTTAAACAAAACATACTAGGTGCGCAAGCGGTTGGTATAAAGGTCGGAGCATATCATTATGCGCATCCTGACAACGATCCAATACTAGAGGTAGATCATTTCATAAAAACGATTACTGGTTTTACACTTGATTTACCACCCGCTCTCGATCTCGAGGTAAATAAGGGGTTAAATAAAAAACAAGTAACCTCCTTTGCTGTGAGTTGGCTCCGTGAAATAGAGAGACGTATAGGCCGGAAGCCTCTCTTTTATTCCTACACCTCATTTATAAGATCGTATATTGGTAAAGAATTAGAAGCTTGGCCACTTTGGATCGCACATTATGAAGTATTGCAGCCAGGGAAAAATGGGGTGTGGGATCAATGGATGGTATTTCAATATAGTAGCAAAGGTAGGATAGATGGTATTGAAGGCGATGTTGATCTAAATGTGATGGAGGAAAGCTTTTTAAACGTTATTGTTAAAGGGGATGATGAGTATATGCTTAGCAAGGAGGATGCAAATAAGATCATTCGCTTTTTGAGTTCCGGCTATTATATAGTGAAAGGTCATAAGGAAGCGGAAATGGAGTTTAATAGACTTGCTAATGAACTTCGTAAGGCGAGTGGCCAAAATGAACAATAGATAAAAACATCCCGAAGCACGGATTAGGTGCCTCGGGATGTTTTTTTACTTAGTGCTATCCTCTGGAATGTATTTATACTCATTGGTCCAGAAGTCAGCATTTTTGATACCGAGTGCTTCTGGGTTAAATACAGGATCCTTTCCTGCTTTCTTTTGTTGTTCATAATCCTTTAATACCTTCAAGGCAGGTTTGGTGAGGAGAAGGATCGCAATGATATTTAACCATGCCATACTTCCTACTCCGATATCACCTAAAGCCCATGCCAAATCAGCAGTTCTTACTGTACCGTAGAAGGCAGCTCCTAATAGGACGATCTTTAATAAATATTCTGCCCATATCTGTCGTTTTTTACGGGTTACATAGGCGAGGTTGGTCTCAGCCATGTAGTAGTATGCCATAACAGTTGTAAAGGCGAAGAAAAAGAGTGATACAGCTACGAAGCCGTTACCAAAGCCCGGTAACACAGATTCAACAGCATGCTGTGTATATCCTGGTCCTGGAACTACTTCGTTCTCGATTAATACTTGATTGGTTTGAATAGGTGCAGTCCCTTCAGGAGTTACGTTATACATACCTGTAAAGAGAATCATAAATGCCGTTGCAGTACATACGAACAAAGTATCAATGTAAACAGAGAAGGCTTGTACTAAACCTTGCTTTGCTGGGTGTGATACTTCGGCAGCAGCCGCTGCGTGAGGGCCTGTCCCTTGACCTGCTTCGTTTGAGTAGATTCCGCGTTTTACTCCCCATGCGATGGCAGATCCTAAAATACCACCGAATGCAGCATTTGCACCAAATGCGCTGGAGAAGATTAATGAAATAACGCCAGGTAATTGATCGATTTTCATAATAACGATGATAAGAGCAACAAGAATATAACCTAGAGCCATAAACGGAACAACTACCTGAGCAACTGCTGCAATACGCTTAATACCACCAAAAATAATGACTCCTAAAAGTATAACTAAAGCTACTCCAGTAATCCATGGAGCGATGCCAAATGCTTGATTCATACCAAGTGCGATACTGTTTGTTTGTACTCCTGGCAAAAATAAACCAGTTGCAAAGACGGTAACAATCGCAAATAAAATACCATACCACTTCATTCCTAGACCCTTCTCAATGTAGTAAGCTGGGCCTCCGCGGAATTGTCCTTCTTGCTTGATTTTGTACACTTGACCTAGTGCGGACTCTACGAAAGCAGAACCTGCGCCTAAAAAAGCAATTGCCCACATCCAGAAAACGGCACCAGGACCACCATAGGCGATCGCAGTAGCAACACCGGCAATATTACCAGTACCAACGCGTCCAGAGAGAGCAACTGATAATGCTTGGAAGGAAGAAACTCCAGCGGCGGAACTCTTACCTTTAAACATCTGTACAACCATGTCTTTAATAAGTCTTACCTGCATAAAACGTGTAGCTAGTGTGTAAAACACACCTGTCCCTAATAAAAGATAAATTAATGCCTGACTCCAGATGACGTCGTTTAACCAATTGACAGCACCTTCAATAAATGCACCCAAAAAAACGACTCCTTTCAATAGAGTATTTTAATAATACACAGAATTATAAATCAATTTTCCGAGTTATACAATATTTGCGAATATTACAAGTTTATTTCAAGTGACAAAGAGTTATAATTAATGTAAACATAAGGTAAGAGTTAATTTATTGATATTCATTCCCTTTCGCTATAACATTAATTCATTAAAGGAATTTATTTGGATAAATAGAATGGTAGAATAAAGAGTAAAAAATGGAGGGATACTTGTGGAGGAAAAAGTGAGTCATTTACAAATGGATCGTACCAATGCTGCATTACAAACGATTATTGATAATGTAGAAAAGGTGATTGTAGGAAAACGTGATGTGATTCAATATAGCTTGGTGGCATTACTTTGTGGTGGGCATGTGCTATTAGAGGATGTGCCAGGTGTCGGCAAGACGATGCTCATTCGAGCAATTGCAAAATCGATAGGGTTAGATTTTAAACGAATTCAATTTACTCCTGATTTATTGCCTTCTGATGTATCAGGAGTTTCGATATACAATCAAAAAACGATGGAGTTTGAGTTTAGGCCAGGTCCGATTATGGGTAATGTAGTGTTGGCGGATGAGATCAATCGAACGTCTCCTAAGACACAGGCAGCATTGCTTGAGGCGATGGAAGAGGGTAGTATGACAGTCGATGGGGTTACGTATATGTTGCCAAAGCCCTTTTTCGTCTTGGCTACACAGAATCCAATTGAATATGAGGGCACTTTTCCTCTGCCAGAGGCACAATTGGATCGCTTTCTATTAAAGTTAAACATGGGCTATCCAGAATATAGTGATGAAGTAGATCTCCTCGGTCGAATTCAGCTTCAGCATCCGATCGAGGAGCTAAAGGAAGTCATAGATGCAAATCAACTCAGAGAGATGCAACGTAAGGTAAGAGAAGTGCATGTCGAGTCTACTCTACGCCATTATATTATCGAAATTACTCAGGGAACTCGCATTCACCATGCTGTATATCTCGGAGCAAGCCCAAGAGGATCGATTGCCTTGATGAAGACTGCGCAGGCTGTTGCCTTTTTACATGGACGTGATTATGTGGTTCCGGATGATATTCGTAATTCAATTGTTCATACCTTGGCACACCGAATTATTTTAAAATCGGAAAGTCGTCTGAGCGGCTTTACCGTCGAAAATGTATTAAAGGATGTTATTAGTAAGGTAAAAGTGCCTGTATTTAATAGATAGATTTAAAAGGTGAAAGGAGTATATTTCGTAGTCCTATAGACCTTCCAATGTGGGAGATAGTGTCCGCTCCATTGCATGAAAATTGAGTTCGTGCAAACCTGGTCGATTCTCACTCCATGAAGCTAAGTAGTCGGTCTAGGGATACTTCGTATATTTTCACATTCACCTAGGCGCAGATAGGGTGGTGAGAGATTTGAGAGAGTTTAAGTGGAAGGGTCTATTAATCCTTTTCTGCTTTTTGATCGCGGCATTTGTTTTTTATCAGTTTCAGGGTGGATTTGTTAGTGGTTTCTTATTTTATACTGTGCTTACTCTGACTATACTAGAATTGATTTTGATTCTAGGAACGATGGGTAAAGTTCAAATTAAGCGACGAATGAGCCATACCGTGCTTACTGCTGGCCAACATTTGGGAATAGAAATTGAGATTCAGTTTAAGAGTTTCTTGCCACTAGTATGGTTTTCAGTCGAAGATCAATTGCCGAGTAGTTTAGTATCACATACTGAGGCGATCAGCTTTTGGCAGATGGGGAGCTTTCATAGAGTGTATTCGTTGAGATACAAGATCAGACGTATCCCGCGTGGAGAGCATCAGTTTCGAAATATCGTCATTCATGTAGGAGATATGTTTGGGTTCTTTCAGCGTACCTATAGAGAGTCGATTCCTGCAACGGTATTGGTCTATCCAAGCTATCAGGAGCTGCGTTTTTTGCGTTCTGTGAACGAGAAGAACACAGGTATGTCCTTTTCTCTGAATCGCAATGCAGAGGATGTTACCTCGGTTATGGGGATACGAAATTATGTGAATGGAGATCGTTTGAGTCGTATTCACTGGAAGGCCTCTGCCCGTACTGGGCAATTAAAAACAAAGGAATTCGAATATCATGTTACGAATGATTTTATGTTCTTTATTGATTGTCAGAAAAAAGTGTATCAGCAACAGCCGCAGCTATTTGAGAGATCGATTAGACTAGCAGCGACTTTGATTCGATATGCGCTCAATAACCATTTTACAGCAGGTCTCTCTATGTATCGTGAGGAGGAAATCATTGTACCGCTTGCGCGCCATCAGGAGCAGTTGGTTCGTTTATTTGTGCAGCTGGCACGTGCTGAGGCTGATTCCAATTATTCATTTGCCAAGCATCTGATCAAGCAGGTAGCATATGTTCCATTTGGAACGACGGCAATGGTGATTACGGCTCAGGTTGACGAGGAATTAATGAAGGCATTATCAATCATGCGTCTTAAGAAGATCTCTGTGGAGCTCTTTTGGGTGATCAATCATTTGGCTGCTGATTCGGAACTACTTGGTCGAATCGCAAGAGAAGGGATTTCACTCCATATTATTGATTCAGATGATATCGTCGAATCGCTTAAGGGGGTGAGTAGCGGTGGTCAAGTCTCTTAATGGCAAACGAATTCTACTAGAGGGCTTAGTTCTATTGCTGCTGATCCTATTAGGAAAGGAATGGATCTATACTTTACCTTTCTTTACAGATACTGAAACGAAAGTTCTCGGTCTCTTTTTATGGCCATTTGCTATATTGTTATTGATTGATCGAATGATTCCATGGAGATGGGTTCGTTTTTCTGTTGCGTTTCTCTTTGTCCTGATATGGTATCAAAGAACACTCTGGTCAGATATTTCGTTTTTTTCATGGACATGGTTGAGTGGAACTTTTGTGATGCTCAAGCAATCTAGCATGGATATATTGCGGATGGATTGGCTCAAAATAGACCCTATTTTACGAACAGGTCTTTTCTATCTCTTAATTTGGACAGGTGTTCATCTCATTTATATACGTGTGTTGTTAAGGAGAAAGGCATTAGGAATATTACTATTCTCCATTTTGTATCTCTCCGTAATAGATACTTTTTTATTATTTGATGGAAAATGGCCGATCATTAAGACGTTATTCTATGGATTTGCATTGCTTGCGATATTTAATTTAAATCGTGTAGAAGGTTTAATTAATCGTAGAGTAACTCAACTCAATTTAGTACCCTGGTTTATGACAGGACTTGTAATTCTTTTTACGATCATCTCATTTGGTTATTTTGCTCCAAAGGGTGAAGCCAATTGGCCAGACCCTGTAGCCTTCTTTACATCTCTCAAAAGTAGTGATGGAGATTTAACTGGGGTAGGCCTAGCTACATCCGGCTATGGTAAGGACGATCGAAGACTGGGCGGATCGTTCGAGCTAACGGATAATATTGTACTCGTGGGTGAGGTAAATGCAGAGCGCTATCCTGCCCACTATTGGCGCGGTGAATCAAAGGACTTTTATAGTGGTCATGGTTGGGAGTCACAACAAACGGGTATAGAGCCGTTTCATTTCTTCTCAGAAAATCCACATACCTTAATCAAATCTTCGGAGTATACGAGTCTTAATGAACGTATTTCATTTTATGAGCCAACAGATATATTTTTAGCGAGTGGACAACCAGAAGTTGTTACACCTAATCTCTTTGAAGGTCACGAGGTAGGTGAGAATAAACAAGTAACGGCTACGATCAATCCACGTACTTTTCAAATCAAAGCAAGTAAACCGTTTCTCCGATATGATGCTCAATCTCTGATTCCGAAAATACACGAAGATTCGTTAATCGAGATATCGAATCAGTATAATCATTTAACGAGCAACTATCCTGAAGAGATCATGAATGTCTATACACAGCTTCCTGAGACGCTTCCTGAACGTGTCAGTGAGCTCGCTAATCGAATCATAGGTTCAGAGAAGAACATTTATAAACAGGTAAAGAGGATTGAAAACTATCTCCGGTGGTCTGGGTTACAGTATCGAACAAACAATATTCCATACCCCGAAGAGGATCAGGATTTTGTGGATCAGTTTCTGTTCGAAACGAGACGTGGATATTGCGATCACTTTTCTAGCTCGATGGTAGTTATGTTAAGAACACAAGGAATTCCCGCTCGTTGGGTAAAAGGCTACTCATTTGGTGAGTTTGAATCAACAAGTGCCAATACCCATAAGGTGACTGTTCGGGGTAAAAATGCTCACTCATGGGTAGAGGTGTATTTCCCTGAAATGGGATGGATTCCTTTTGAGCCGACAGCATCATTTAACTATCCTTTTGAGGTGATGTATGCAACCAATCAGAACGATGCTGAGCCTGCTGCTATCATCACACCTCAAATCAGTGAACTTTTCGATGAGGAAAGGGCGAAGGAACTAAAAGAGAAAAGCCAAGCACAATCGGCTGCTAAGAACACTCTAAACAAATGGATATCTGTGATTATATTAGGAATTGTATTGCTGTTAGGTGGTCTAATGATTTTCTTTTTCCGTGAAAAAATCTTCCTACATGTACAATCATTGACTATCTCTAACGAGAGTGGATCAAATATGGTCTACAAAGGCTACGTGTTGATCATGAAATGGTTAGGTAAGGTATTTGGTGTACGGGATGAGGATGAAACCATCCGTGAATATACAGCTAATATCAGGATGAAGGATCATAAAGAGGAGTTAATCGAGTTAACACGTGCTTTTGAGGAGACTCGCTATGGAGAGAGGGAAACTTCCCTATCCAAAGGAGAGTTTATAGAAATTTGGAAACGCCTATTGAAAAAATTGCGTTCGTAATTTAAAGTGAAATAAATTAGAGGTAATGTCACCCCTCCCTTTAGGAGGGGTTTGCTATGTTAAAAATATGATGAGGTAAGGAGGATGAGAAATGGAGGGTTTTGGTTTGCACTGGTATGGGAAGCTAGATGCGATCAAAGAAGCAGAGCTTGCGCCTACAGGGAATCTCATCTTCAGTGAGCAAGAAAGTGTAGATGGAAAAAATACAGATAATCTCTTTATAGAAGGCGATAATCTAGAAGTGCTCAAGCTACTACAGGCAACATATGAGGGTCAAATCGATATGATCTATATCGATCCCCCCTATAATACAGGTAATGACTTCATTTATAATGATCGTGGTCGCTCGCATTCCGATTGGCTCAATATGATGTACCCGCGACTTACCTTGGCCAGAAAGCTATTACGTGATGATGGTGTCATTTTTATCTCCATTAATGAGATTGAGGTGCATCATCTTCGTTGTGTGATGGATGAGATCTTTGGAGAGGATAATTATATCGAAACCTTTCTTTGGACGAGGACGAATACCCCTCCTTCATTATCATTAAAAAGTAGGAAGACGGTCGAATACATCCTATGCTATGAAAAAGTCCGGAGCTCTCGCAAATATGAGGGGGAGCGCTTGGATAACGGAGATGCACCTTTATTAAATACAGGTAACCCAATTGCTGATCTTACGTTTCCGCCAGGTTCGATTCGTTTTCAAATTCCGGATGGTGTTTATCCAAAGGGACAATATAAAAAAACTGAGATTTTAGAGGATCTCGTTGTTGTAGATGGAGTGAATCAAGGGAAATGCAGGCTAAAAGGCGCGTTTAAGTGGAGTCAGGAAAGGGTGCTTGCAGAGATTCGTTTGGGAACGTATTTTTTGATAAAATCCAATCGCTTTTCCATTCGCTTTCAACGCGTCGATTCTGGCAAATACAAGGCGCCGACGAATATGATTGATGTTAAGCAGTTGGAGCTTGAACTGAATCGTCATATTGGTATCGGTACCAATGAAGCGGCTTCATATGAACTTGAGCAGCTAGGATTAGGAGGCGTTTTTGACTATCCAAAGCCCGTCTCTCTCATTCAATACTTGATTCGCTTTAGTGTAGATAAAGAGGCGACCATTCTCGATTTTTTTGCAGGCTCGGGAACGACGGCTGAAGCGGTTCTCGCACTAAATAAAGAAGATGGTGGTGATCGTCGTTTTATCTGCATACAGATGCCTGAAGCAACAGATCCCCAATCGAAAGCATATCAGGCTGGATATAAGAGGATTAGTGACATTACAAAAGAGAGAATTCGTGGAGTGGTTTATGGCACTCGAAATGCTCAGGGACTAGGTGGCGGCTTTACTGTATATAAACTTGTCGATAAGAATTGAATTTCTTTTTGCAATCCTCACATCAACAGGTGTATAGTAAAAAAATAATATGATATGAGATTTAGGGGGGCCATATGTCGAAAGTTCAGCATAGTGAAATGATCATAGTCTTAGATTTTGGCGGTCAATACAATCAATTGATTGCTCGTCGTATCCGCGATCTTGGGGTTTATAGTGAGCTGTGGGCTCATGATTCTTCAATTGAGAGGCTTCGTGCGGCGAAGCCAAAGGGAATTATTTTCTCAGGTGGTCCAGCAAGCGTCTATGGTGAGGATGCTTTATTAGTTGATAAGGCAATTTATGATCTCGGCATCCCGATTTTGGGAATTTGCTATGGGATGCAAATGATGTCTTACCATCTTGAGGGAGAAGTCCAGCGAGCTGCGGTTCGCGAGTATGGCAAGGCAACAATTCAGTTGAAAAAGAGCCCTCTGTTTGCCAATTTGGCAGAGGAGGAAGTTGTGTTGATGAGTCATAGTGATCAGGTGCAACTTGTTCCTGTGGGATTTGAAGTAATTGCAAGCACTGAGAATGCACCGATTGCAGCTATTAGTCATGAAGAGAAAAAACTCTACGGGGTTCAGTTCCACCCAGAGGTCAAGGCAACTGAGAACGGTGACCAAATGCTCAAAAACTTCATCTATGATATTTGTGGCTGCACTGGAGATTGGACAATGCAGTCCTTTGTAGAGCAAGCCGTCGCTGAGATTAAGGAGCGTGTCGGTGATAAACAAGTATTGTGTGCTCTAAGCGGTGGTGTGGATTCCTCGGTAGTAGCGGTCTTAATCCATAGAGCGATTGGTGACCAACTCACCTGTATGTTTGTTGATCACGGTCTCTTACGCAAGGATGAAGCAGATAGTGTAATGCAGACCTTCGGTGAGCAATTCCAAATGAATTTGATCAAAGTCGATGCACGTGCACGCTTTTTAGGCAAATTAGAAGGAGTTACAGATCCTGAACGCAAGCGTAAGATCATCGGCGAGGAGTTTATTCGCGTGTTTGAAGAGGAATCCGCGAAGCTAAGTGAGATGGAATTCCTCGCTCAAGGTACGCTTTATACCGATATTATTGAGAGTGGTACAAAAACAGCACAAACGATCAAATCACATCACAATGTTGGTGGATTGCCTGAGGATATGAAATTTGAACTAATCGAACCGCTGAAGACCTTGTTCAAGGATGAGGTGCGCAAGGTTGGAGAAGAAATGGGCTTGCCAAAGGAAATCGTCTGGCGCCAACCATTCCCAGGACCTGGTTTGGGCATTCGTGTCTTAGGTGAGGTAACTGAGGAGAAGCTTACGATTGTACGCGAGTCGGATGCGATACTACGTGAAGAAATTGCCAAGGCTAGACTTGATAAGGAGATCTGGCAATACTTTACCGCACTTCCCAATATGCGCAGTGTCGGTGTGATGGGGGATGAACGTACCTACTCCTATACAGTAGGAATCCGTGCCGTCACATCCGTCGATGGTATGACTGCAGATTGGGCACGTATTCCATTTGATGTTCTTGAAGTGATCTCAAACCGAATCGTCAATGAAGTACAAAATGTAAATCGTGTAGTATTGGATATTACATCAAAGCCGCCCGCAACAATCGAGTGGGAATAGAGAATAGACGAACGAACAATTATTTTGATTAATAATTGTTCGTTTTTTCTTTATAATGTATAATTTTTCTAAATATGAGGAGATCTTTGAAATACAAGGGGAATAGCTTCTTTATTGGGTTTTCTGTCGACATTCGATTTTCGTGTTTGACGAAATATCATACACTTGGTATACTAAAGTCGAAAATTGAACTAGCGCGCGTAAAAGCTTGGGATTGGCACGAGAGTTTCAGTTTTTTTCATTTTTCATTTTTGTACTTATAATACTTATTATCAAATTATTTAGGAGGACGAATCGATGGATCCGATTCAAAAGTATTTTGGCTTTGCAGAAAAAGAAACAAACTACCGACGTGAGATTTTAGGTGGATTAACTACCTTCTTAGCAATGGCTTACATCCTCTTTGTGAATCCAGATGTTCTTAGTGCTACTGGAATGAATCTTGAGGCTGTATTCGTCGCTACCGCTCTTGCAGCAGCGATCGGTACATTAGTGATGGGGATTTACGGTAAGTATCCGATTGCTCAAGCACCTGGTATGGGACTGAATGCGTTCTTTGCCTTTACGGTTGTTTTAGGAATGGGTATTCCATGGCAACAGGCTTTAGCAGGGGTTTTCGTCTCAGGACTTATTTTCTTTTTACTCACCTTGTTCAAAATTCGTGAAACAATCATCAACGCCATTCCGCATTCTTTGAAAATGGCAGTAGGTGCTGGTATTGGACTCTTTATTGCCTTGATTGGTCTACTAAATGCCAAAATTATCGTGATTGACGAATACATTTTCTTACCTCAGTTAGGAAATTTAACTGATGGAAACGTAATTCTTGCTATCTTTGGTCTTATTGTAACCGCGCTTTTCTTGGTTCGTAAAATTCATGGTGGTATTTTCTACGGAATGATTATTACTTCTGTAGTAGGTATGATTTTTGGATTAATTTCTGTACCTACTCAAATTTTTGCAAAAGTACCTGACATTGCACCGACATTTTTACAAATGGACTTTAGTCAAATTTTTACACCGACCATGTTATTTGTAATATTTACTTTCCTCTTTGTTGATTTCTTTGATACTGCTGGAACAGTGATGGCGGTTGCTGCAAAGGCAGGTCTATTAAAGGATAATAAATTGGAGAGAGCTGGTCGTGCACTCACTTCTGACGCAGTTGCAACGATGGCAGGAGCTGCACTAGGAACATCAACAACGACTTCCTATATTGAGTCGACCTCTGGAGTAGCTGCAGGTGCTAGAACTGGATTTGCTTCTGTGGTTACTGCGATACTATTTATTTTAGCTCTATTTTTCTCTCCGCTACTTGGAATCGTAACTGCTGCTGTAACAGCGCCGGCATTGATTATTGTAGGGGTATTAATGGCAAGCAACTTGGTTCATATCAAATGGGATGAGATCGATGAAGCGTTCCCTGCTTTTTTAACAATGATCATGATGCCATTTACGTATAGTATTGCTACGGGTATTGCTATGGGCTTTATCTCTTACCCTCTTGTAAAGATCGTGCGTGGTAAGGCAAAAGAGGTTCACCCAATTATGTATGTATTAACCTTAGTTTTCTTGGCTTACTTCATTTGGTTGAAATAACGATAAAAACGAAAAGCGCTCTCATTCGAGAGTGCTTTTTTTGAATAAATTTATTGAATTGTCCCCTTTGACATTCCTTGAGGAAGCTTGCAAGGTTGCTTTTTATGGTTAAATATGTAAAATAAAGCAGTATAAGGTATAGGAGTGAAAGTAATAAAGAAATTAGGAGAGACATAGTAATGAGACAAACTTGGAAATGGATTGGTTTTGGGGCTACAAGTATACTCCTTGTACTGCTCGTGGTTGGTTTCGTATGGAGTGAAGATTTAAGTAAGCTTGCTAAAAAAGATATCGACACATCAATAAAAGTTGTTGAGGTAAATCAATATTACAAAGGCAATATTTTAGTCGATGTAGACAAAAAGCGCTTGATTGGATCGTTGCAAGTAAGTGCAATAAATAAAACAGATGTGGCTCACAATGCGATTTTCTTTCATCTTTATCCGAATGCTTTCAAGGATAAAGATAAGCTTCGTGATGAGAATTGGGACTATATATTAGGTAGCAACCATTCACCTGGATGGATTGATATACATAGAGTGCTCGTTAACGGAAGGGAAAATCAGTTTAAAGTAACGGATACGATTTTGGAAGTTCCGTTAGATACTTGGGCTGGGAATAATCAAGTAATCGTAGAGCTTGATTTCGAATTACAACTTCCTAAAAATAATGGGCGATTGTCTTATGATGAACATAGTATTTGGTTAGGTAATTGGTTACCGATCATGGCTGAATATGGTGAAAATGGCTGGTACCTAGATCCTTATTATCCTATAGGTGATCCCTTCTATAGTGATGTGTCCAATTATGAACTTGAGATTGACCTCCCTGTAGGCTATCAGATTGCTAGTAGTGGAATTGAAGCTGAACAAAAAATCCAAGTGTATGGAAACCGCCAAAAGCATAAGATCTCTGCTCGTCAGGTTCGTGATTTTGCCTTAGTCATTATGGATAATAACTACCATGTGATAAGTGATCAAATAAATGGGGTAAAGATAAATACATGGTTTCGTAATTCGGATAAATCTTCATTAGCTAAGAAGCTACATAAAGCGGGGCAGGTGTCCATTGAGTATTTTAGTAAAGCGTACGGCGACTATCCATACAAGGAATATGATATTGTGCATACAGGTGGGTTTTTCGGTGGAATGGAATATCCCGGTCTTGTCTTTATTCAAGGTGCTTATTTTGAACAAAACAATGATTATGGTGTTGTGGTTGTTGCACATGAGACCGCTCATCAATGGTGGTATGGTCTTGTAGGTAATAATGAAGTGGATTCTCCGTGGATGGATGAGAGCTTGACGGAGTACTCAACACTCCGATTTTTGCTAGATCATTATAATAGGATTGGTAAAGGGATTCTGAGCGCCAAGGAAAGGAGTCTTACTTTATCAAAACAATTTGAAGGGAATCAAGAATATGTAGGTAATTCTGTAAAGGACTTTTCCAATTGGGATTCCTACGGGATGCTTGTTTACTATAAAGGGTCCATGATGTTCTATCTGCTTGAGAAGGCTATTGGTTTGGAGAGAATGAATCAGGTATTGAGTGATTATTTTAATGAGTATCAGTATCACAATGTCAGTGATCAAGAATTAATCAATGTATTTGAAAAACATCTTGGGGAACAAGTGCGTACATATTTTGAATCTTGGCTAGAGGGTGGAAAAGCAACCTTCATTCAGTAAAAATCAGCCTCAACCATATAAAATGGGATTTGAATATGTAGTACTTGTTCGGCGAGTATAGGATTCGTAATATCTATTTTTTAATCATTAGAACAACCTCCGTTATTACTTCATAATACATTATCATCAAAAAATGAATTGATGTGTAAAGAAATACCATTGTACTTTGATACGAAACATGTTAAATTATTTTTTGCACTTACACTTTTTAAACACTCTGCTGTTGAAAGTATAAGTGCAATTAGGTCACCATTTGTGCTATAAGCTTGGCGTTAACTAAGTTTTCTTTATCGCTAAAACAACTGCGTTTAAATGATGTGAAATTGACCAAAAAATAGTTGTTGACGAAACATGTTGAAACGTGTTAAATTAATAAACGTTGTTGTTTCGGCAATGACAAACTGAGTTCCTTGAAAACTAAACAGTAGCAAAGCAAACAAGCCAAGCGTAATTATTAAATGACATCCCGTCATTTAAACAATGAACAATCAAATTGAGCTATTCAAACGTTTTTAATATAGATGCTTTTAGCATCCTTTATTGGAGAGTTTGATCCTGGCTCAGGACGAACGCTGGCGGCGTGCCTAATACATGCAAGTCGAG
>JACDJB010000211.1_pt1 | contig 76388 bp, 71 predicted proteins | sample 7454121 | NCBI WGS metagenome assembly JACDJB01 (sample SAMN14253290, study PRJNA609438) | sludge metagenome | isolation source: sludge after 25d culture with pyrite | collected 2018-12-20 | reverse complement strand
GTGGCCAGGGTCGCCATGGGCGCATCGCCCGCGGTCAGCGCCGCGGCAACCGCGCGGATGCCACTGGCCGGGGCCAGGGGCTCGTCGCCCTGCAGGTTGACGATGACGGCTTCATCCGGCCAGGCCAGCACGCGCGCCGCGGCCGCCAGCCGGTCGCTCCCCGAAGCCAGCTGGCTGTCGGTCATGACCGCGCGCACGCCCTCCGCCTCGACCGCGGCGGCCACGCGTGCATCGTCGGTCGCCACCACCACGGCCTGCGCTCCGGCAGCGCGTGCGCGACGCGCCACGTGCACGATCATGGGCACGCCAGCGATTGGCAGCAGCGGCTTGCCGGGCAGTCGCGTGGAGGCGTGGCGCGCCGGAATCGCAACGATGAACGGGGGCTGTTCGGTGCCCATGGACACGCATCGGGAATGGAACTCCCAGCCTAGCCGACTCGCGCAGCGGACACCACAATGCGCGCCGCCCGAGGCCGACCCGCAACGTCAACCCCGGCGCCGCGCGCGTCGCGTTCAATGTCGTAGCATGCGCCTCGATGATGCGGCCGCCCTGCCGCACGCCCACTGCACGATGGACGAGCGCACCGACGAGGACCTGATGCTTGCCTATGCCAAGGGCGACCTGATCGCATTCGAGGTGCTGTACGGGCGCCACCGGGCCATGTTGTACCGCTTCCTGCTGCGCACGCTGCGCAATCGTGCCGATGCCGACGAGATGTTCCAGGAAACCTGGAGCCGTCTGATCCGTGCCCGCGCACGCTACCGGGCGCAGGCACGTTTCACCACCTGGCTGTTGCAGATCGCGCACAACCTTGCCCGCGACCGCTTTCGCCGCCAGCGCCCGCACCTGGCACGGGCCGAGGCCGAGGCCGTGCTGGATCGCCTGGCCGCACCGGAGCGTGACCAGCCCGAGCGCGTGCTGAGCGAGTTCGAGCAACGCCGCCGCCTGCAGCTGGCCATGGAGGAACTCCCGCCCGAGCAGCGCATGGCCTTTCTGTTGCGTGTGGAAGCTGGCCTGGGCCTCGAGGAGATCGGCGCAGTCACCGGGGTCGGTCGCGAGACCGTGAAATCCCGCCTGCGCTACGCGTTGACACGCATGCGTGCGAGGTTCGCGCCATGAACCCGGATCCGCACGAGCATGACGCCGCCCTGGCGCGCCTGCTGTCCGAGACGGGCGGCGAGTACGCCGCCGTGTACCGCCGCCTGGCCCGTGCGCAACCGCCGCGCCGGCTCGACCGGGCCGTGCTGGGCGAGGCGGCGCGCGCCGCGCGTGGCCAGGAGGCCCGCGGCCAGCGCTGGTGGACCTGGCTGGGCTCGGCCGCGGGGCTGGTCCTGGCCGCCGGCATCGCCGGGCGCATCGGCAACGAACCGCTGCTCGCGCCGCGGCCACAGGGCGCACACGACCACGCCATCCAGGTGGAACCCATTACGGCGCCGCGCGCCGGGCACCGGCAGGCGACCCCGCTGGACACCGCGCCCGCGAGAGCGGACGCGCGCGAATCCGCAGGCCATCCGCCAACGTCCATCGACGTCGACGCTCCGCCCCGGGCCGCCACAGCGCCGGCGAAGGCACGCCAGGCGCAGGACGCCACCAATACGGCGGACCCGGTCGAGTTCGGCTCGCGCATTGCCGTCATCCGCCAGCTGCTGCGCGAGGGCGAGCGCGCGCAGGCCGTCGCGCAGCTTCAGGCGCTCCACGCGGCCTACCCGGCCGCACCCTTGCCCGCCGACCTCGCGGCCCTGCTGGATACCGCGGATCGCGCCGAAGACCAGCGCTGAAACGCACCCGGCGGGGATGCGCATAGCCGCTATCGGACGACCCGTCACGATCCGCGCCGTGGCCCGTCGGCTCCCATCGCAGCTTCCGCTGATCGCGGGGCGATCAGTCCTCGTCCGACAGTGACGCCTTCGCCGGCGTTGCCGACTGGCGCTGCGGCGGGGCGGCGGCCGTGACGCCCTGCCACACGCAAAGCATGTCGCGCGTGATGGCGACATCGTGCACACGCACGATGGCGGCGCCGTTCTGCACTGCCACCAGCGCCGCCGCCGCCGAGCCGGCAGCACGCGCGGGGCCGCCCTCGCGCCCGGTCAGCGTGCCGATCATCGCCTTGCGCGACAACCCGACCAGCACCGGGGCCAGCTCCGCAAAACGCGCCAGCGCGGCGAGCAGGGCGAGGTTGTGCGCCAGCGTCTTGCCGAAGCCAAAGCCCGGATCAACGAGAATCCGGCGCTTGTCGATGCCTGCCATCTGGCAGGCGAACAGGCGTTCGGCGAGAAAGCGGTGCACCTCGCCGACCACGTCCTCGTAATGCGGGTCATCCTGCATGGTGCGCGGTTCGCCCTGCATGTGCATGAGGCACACCGGCACACCCAAGGCCGCAGCGGCATCCAGCGCACCTTCCCCGCGCAGCGCGCAGACGTCGTTGATCAGCCCGGCGCCGCCGGCGACCGCCGCACGCATGACCTGCGGTTTGGAAGTATCGATCGAGAGCGGCACGCCCGTCTGCTGCGCGAGCGCTTCGATCACCGGCAGCACGCGCGCGATTTCCTCGTCGGCCGAAATCGCCTGCGCGCCGGGGCGGGTCGATTCGCCCCCGATATCGAGCAGGTCCGCGCCCTGTTCGACCAGCGCCAGGCCATGCGCCACCGCGCGTCCGGCATCGAAATGCCGTCCGCCGTCGGAAAACGAGTCCGGCGTGACGTTGATGATGCCGGCGATGCGCGGGCGATCCAGCGCAAGTTCGCGGCCGTTGCAATCCAGTACGGGATGAAACATGCGGCAAGTGTAGCCGAGCGCGTGCCGTATGCCGCGTAGCCGCGCAGGACGTTTGGCACGCTTCGCCACCCGATTCCGATAGATGGGAGGCGGGCCCGGCACGCGCCAGCCGCTGCGTTTGGATGCCCCATGGCTGGCGTCGCCGGCGCACCCATCAACGAGCACAGGAGAAGAAGGTGAGCGCACGATCCATTGCAATGGCCGCACTCGCGATCGGCTGCAGTCTCGCGGCGGCCGATCCGGCCAGCCGGCCGGCAAATGCCGACGAACGCGCCGCCGCCGGCATCGACGATGCGGCCGTCACCGTGCGGGTGCGCACAGGTGCCCGGCAAGCGGACGGCGAACGCCGCAATGCGCCGAGCGGTTGGCCGGGCGGTGAATACCTGACGCGTATCGGCACCGCCTTCGTCGGTCGCACCAGCGCGTTCCGGCACGCCGGCGCGCCGCCCAGCCTCTACTGCTTGAGCGGCGCCACCGATCCGTTCGCCACGGCGACGCTGGATCTGCCCGACCAGGCCCGCATCACGTACCTGGACGTGTTCGGCCTGGACAACACGGCCACCGAGAACATGAGCGTCTTCCTCATGTCGACGTGCCGCGGCTTCGGCGACACATCCACGCCGACAACGACCATCCTCGGCAGTACATCCACGGCCGGCACACCCGGCGACTTCGTGGTCACGCTGGATCTGAGCGGCGCACCGGTGGTCGTCGATCGCGGCGTCTGTCGCTACTTCGCGCGAGTGCGCCTGTCCAGCTCGATTTCCGGCCCCTGCGTCGGTGGCGCCCTGTTCCTCGACAAGGTGCGCGTCGAGTACGCCCTGCCCTGAACCGGAGTGAAGCCCATGAACGCTCTCAGCCATACCCCAAAGGCCGCGCTGCTGCTCGCGGCCCTGCTTGCCACCGCGGGCGTCCAGGTACGCGCCGGAGTCCTGTACGGTATCGAGTTCCAGAACTACAACGGCCGCTCCGGATTTGCCGCCAGCAGCGCGCTCGACGTGGCGCGCGACGGCTATCTTGGCGCCTACTGCCGCAATGGCGTGGATGCCGACCAGCGCATGCTCGTCTATCCCTTCGACCTTCGCGAGGACCATGCAATCGTCGCGGTGCAGGTCTGGGGCAACGACGCCTCCGCGAGCAACGACCTCTCGCTGCAGCTCATCGAGGCCTGCCAACCCTTTCTGGGCGGCGGCATTCCGCAACGCACCATCCTCGCCAGCACGAGCACCAGCGGCGTCGCCGGCGGCTTTTCGACGATGCTGACGACCAGCCTGGCCGGCGCGCGCAGCAGCGAGTGCGCCTACTTCCTGGAAGCCAGCTTCGCCGTGCCGGGCGCGGCCTGCGCATCGACGGACCTGCGCCTGATCCGCGTACGCCTGACGAGTTTCGATCCCGACGTCATCTTCCGCAGCGATTTCAGCCAATGGGGGCACTGAGCATGAAGGCGATCCGTTCCATTCCACTCCTGGTGCTCGCCGGTCTGCTGCTGAGCCTGGCTGCCCGCGCGGGCAGCCAAGCGGTTCCGGTCATCGATCCTGCCGCACTTGCCGCAATGGGGTTTCCCGCCGATGCCACGGACGTCTGGCGCCTGCTACCCGATCACCCGGCGGACATGGCTGCACCCGTCCGGCCGCTGGGCGGCCACGAAGATGACGCCGCGTCCTACTCGGTGACGGGTGACGATTTCCGCATGGCGTCCAGTTCGGTCGGCTATGACACCACCGGCCAGGGCACCCTGCAATGCACGGCCGGCGCCGCTCCAAGCCTCGCCTCGGCCGTCGTGCACGTGCCATCCGGACATCGACTGATGTTCCTGGACCTGTGGGGTTACGACGCCTCGCCGAAGGACATTACTGCCTTCCTGCTCGCAACCTGCATGGACGAAAGCCACACCGGGAATCCGTCGCAGACCGTGCTCGCGCAGGTCAGGAGCCAGGCGGCGGGTGGACCGTCTCCGGGACGCTTCTTCGACAGGAGCGCAATCCCGAGCCACTACGCCAATCCGGCCCGCTGCGGCTACTCGATCAATCTCGCGCTTGGCGGGGGCGCCTGCGAGGGATCCGCCCTCAGCCTGTACAAGGCGCGCGTGGTCTGGCAGGAGGACTGAAGCACGCCGGCCCACGGGACATGCTGCACGAGCACGGCGAGCGGTCGGGTCGCAAGACATCACCGGCCACGGGCTGACACTTCCCGCCATGCGCATCGCACGGCGGGCGGTCATCCATGACCGGAGCCGGACGGCTAGTGCATGCCTTCGCGATCCGCGGCCCAGCTCCGACTCTGCGCGGCCGGGCCGCCGATCGGCGTCTCGGCCGGGCGGCTGCCGCCGCTGCCCGAGTCCGACCCGGGCGCGTCGCGGCGCCAGTCCTTGGGCGGCTCCGGTTCCTTACCGGCCATGATGGCGGCGATCTGGCTGCGGTCGATGGTCTCGTAGGTGAGCAGCGCCTGGGCCATCGATTCGAGCTTGTCACGGTTGTCGACGAGGATTTCCCTGGCCCGCGCGTAGGCGCGGTCGATGGTCTGGCGCACCACCTCGTCGATGCGGCGCGCGGTTTCCTCGGATACGTTCTTGTGCTGGGTGACCGAGCGGCCGAGGAACACCTCGTCCTCTTCCTCTGCGTAGGTCATGGGGCCCAGTTCCTCGGACAGGCCGTACTTGGTGACCATGTCGCGCGCGATCTGCGTGGCACGCTGGATGTCGTTGGAGGCGCCGGTGGTGACCTGGTCCTCGCCAAAGACGAGTTCCTCGGCGACGCGGCCACCATAGAGGCTGGCCAGCCGGCTTTCCAGCGAGGTGCGCGAGTGGCTGTAGCGGTCCTGCTCGGGCAGGAACATGGTGATGCCAAGCGCGCGCCCGCGCGGGATGATGGTGACCTTGTGCACCGGGTCATGTTCGGGCACCGACAGGCCGACGATGGCGTGGCCGGCCTCGTGGTAGGCGGTGAGCGCCTTCTCGTCGTCGCTCATGATCATGGAGCGGCGCTCGGCGCCCATCATGATCTTGTCCTTGGCGCGCTCGAAATGGCTCATGTCCACATCGCGGCGATTGTCGCGGGCGGCGAACAGGGCCGCCTCGTTGACCAGGTTGGCCAGGTCCGCGCCGGAGAAGCCGGGCGTGCCCCGCGCGATGACCAGCGGCTCGACGTCGCTGGACAGCGGCACCTTGCGCATGTGCACCTTGAGGATCTGCTCGCGCCCCTTGAGGTCGGGCAGCGGCACGACCACCTGGCGGTCGAAGCGGCCCGGGCGCAGCAGCGCCGGATCGAGCACGTCCGGGCGGTTGGTCGCGGCGATGACGATGACGCCCTCGCTGCCCTCGAAGCCGTCCATCTCGACCAGCAACTGGTTGAGGGTCTGCTCGCGTTCGTCATGACCTCCGCCAAGGCCCGCACCGCGATGCCGGCCGACCGCGTCGATCTCGTCGATGAAGATGATGCAGGGCGCGTGCTTCTTGGCCTGTTCGAACATGTCGCGCACGCGCGCCGCGCCCACGCCGACGAACATCTCGACGAAATCGGAGCCGGAAATGGAGAAGAACGGCACCTTGGCCTCGCCGGCAATGGCCCTGGCCAGCAGCGTCTTGCCGGTACCGGGCGAGCCGACCATGAGCACGCCGCGGGGACTCTTGCCGCCCAGCCGCGTGAACTTGGACGGATCGCGCAGGAAATCGACCAGTTCGGAGACTTCTTCCTTGGCCTCGTCGCAGCCGGCCACGTCGGCGAAGGTGACCTTGATCTGGTCTTCGCCCTGCAGCTTGGCACGCGAGCGGCCGAAACTCATGGCGCCACGGCCCCCGGCGCCGGCCTGCATCTGGCGCATGAAGTAGATGAGCAGGCCGATGAAGATGAGTATCGGCACCCAGTCGAGCAGGATGCGCCACAGCGGCATCACGTTGTCCTGCGGCGTCTGGCGCACCTCCACCCCGCTCTTGGCGAGCAGGTTGACCAGTTCCTGGTTGGCGCCGATCGGAATGGTGGTGGAGATGGTGTTGCCATCCTTGAGCTTGGCGGTGGCCTTGGAGGGCATCTCCGCGCTCAGCGTCACCGAGGCCACGCCGCCATTGCTGACCTGCTGGGTCAGGTCCGAATAGGACACATCCGAGGGCGCAGTCGTGCGCGGACTGAAGCTCTGGAACACGGTGAGCAGGACCACCGCGATGATCACCCAGAGCAGGAGGTTCTTGGCCATGTCATTCATGGTGCGCACCCCGCGACGCGACGCGCCCGTTCCCGGGCGGGCAATCCACATGCAGCCATGTTGGTCGTACCACGATCAGACATCATTCAGTTTTCCTTGCCGCGCTTGCCGATGGCCAGCGCATAGACTTCGGCGCTGCGCGCACGCGACGCCTTCGGTTTGCGGATGCTGACGCGCGCATAGCGACCACGCAAGCGCCGCACCAGATCATCAAACCCTGCGCCCTGAAACACCTTGACCAGAAACGCCCCGCCTTCGCGCAGATGCGTGGCGGCGAACTCCTCGGCCAGTTCGACCAGGTACATGGCGCGTGGCTGATCCACTACGCTCATGCCACTGAGATTGGGGGCCATGTCGGAAAGCACAAGATCGACCGGTGTGCCGGCCAGCAGGTCGCGCAATCGTTCGAGGACTGCTTCCTCGCGGAAGTCGCCCTGGATGAACTCGACACCGCCGATGCCCTGCATCGGCAGGATGTCCAGCGCCACCACCCGTCCCTTCTCGCCGAGCTGCTGGCGGACCACCTGCGACCAGCCGCCCGGCGCGGCACCCAGATCGACCACCAGCATGCCGGGCCTGATCAGGCGGTCGCGTTCCAGCAGCTCTTCCAGCTTGAACACTGCACGCGAGCGCCAGCCCTCGGCCTGGGCACGCTTGACGAAGGGATCATTGAAGTGTTCCCGCAGCCAGCGGGAACTGGATTTGCTGCGCGCCATCGGCGTCCTGGTTCCTGGGAGTCACAGCCGCCGCGCGACCCACGAGTCGCCCATGATACCCTGTCGGGCCTCGCCTTCCGCCCAGCAGCGCACTTCGCGCCCCGCCCGATGCCCCAGCCCAAGCACCGCAATCCCGCCGCACGCACCCCGCGCCAGCTGCCAGTCCGCAAGGCGGCCGCGACGACACCCGCACCGAGCGGCCCGCAGCGGCCCTTGTCGGTGGCCCAGAAGCGCTACCTGCGCGGATTCACGCATGCCCTCAAGCCCGTGATCCAGGTCGGCCAGAAGGGCATCACGCCCGCCCTGCTCGAAGAACTGGCGGGCGCTCTTGCCCACCATGAACTGATCAAGGTGAAGCTCGCCGACGACGACCGCGCGGCGCGCGCAGCCGCCATCGAGTCGATCCGCAACGAAGCCGGGGCCGAGCTGGTTCAGGCGATCGGCAAGACGGCCGCGTTCTACCGCTGCAACCCGGATCGCGCCGCCTACACCCTGCCGCGTTGAGGCCACCGTGGATCTCAATCAGGAACGTCCCGAGGGCTACCTCTACTTCCGCAGCGCAACCGCCAGCAGCGTGACGGTGGTGGATCGCGTGCTGGAACGCAGCTTCCTGCTCACGCCTGAACGACTGGTCGAGGAGTGGCCGGTGACCTCGCCGGCCGATTTCGACGTGGCCGCCGCCGAGCAGATCGCCGCGCTGCAGCCCGAGGTGGTCCTGCTCGGTACCGGAACGCGCCAGGTGTTTCCCTCGCATGCCGCACGCGTCGCCCTGCTGCGGCAACGCATCGGCATCGAGGTGATGGACAACGGCGCCGCCTGCCGCACCTACAACCTGCTTGCCGGAGAGGGTCGGCGCGTGCTCGCGGCGATCATCCTGGGTCCGCCGACCCAGGCGCCGCGCGACCCCGCGCGGTCGATGCCGGCGGCGTAAGGCCTTCGAGCATCACCTGCCAGGTCAGTTCATCGAGCGTGCCCCGCAGCCGCACGATGATGTCGGGATAGACGATCTGCTCCTCCTTCTCGTCATGGCCGTCGAGCAGCAGCAGGAAGCGGCGGCGGGCGACCGGGTCGTCCAGTCGTTCCAGGTCGGTGCGCAGGTGGCGATGCTCGTTGCGCAGCCCACGCACCCAACCTGCGTTGCCGCCCGCCTGCAGCCAGGCCGGGAACAGGCGCTCTTCCTCGATGTACAGATGGCGCGCGAGCGCGTTGCGCAGCCAGCGCCCGCATTGACGGTCGCCACGCAAGGCGCCGGCCAGGGCGGCCTCGATCAGCGCATGGTCACGGGCAAGGTACTCGGCGCACGCAACCGGCCGCGACGCGCGCCAGAGCAGCGCCACCGCGCCGCCCGGACCGGCTTCCAGTGGATGCCAGCACAGGGTCTTCGCGCCGGCCAGCAACGCCGGGCGCAGGGCCGCTTCCAAATCGAAGCCGGCCATCAGCAGGCAGCGTTGTCCGGCCGCCAGGTCGGCAAGGCACGTTGCCAGGTCGGCCTGGTCCGCCAGCACCAGGCGCGGCGCCTCCTCCAGCAGGGCGGCGCGCAGGGGTTGCGGCGCACTGGCCACGGTGGATTCGTCGGCGTGGATTTCCAGCACGAAACGGGTCAGTGCATCGATGCCGGCAATCCGCCAGCGCGTCCCCGGGGCAATCCAGCGCCAATGACCCTGCGCCAGGCGTTCGGTGCGCACGCCGCCCGCTTCCAGCCACTCGACGTCGAGGGCGCCGGCTTCGACACCCAGGTGCTCCCAGCGGTTGGCGCGCGGAGCGTGCCACTCCAGCAGGCGCCTGGGGATGTCCGCCCGGGTGTAGGGCCGCGAGCGGCCGAGCCGGCGACGCGTTGCCGAAGGTTGTCGTGGGGATTTCACGCCGAGTTCGATACCTGCCTGGCCGGGATGATGCGCCATACTGCAGGCAGCGCGTCAATCCATCCTCCACCTGCATGGCCCGAGAACTGTCTCCGACGACCCCGTCCGTACCGCCGACGGCGGCCCGCCCGCGACGCTACCGCAAGCTGCCACGGCGCTTCTATGCGCGCGACACCCGGCAGGTCGCACGTGAGCTGCTGGGCAAGCTGCTGGTCCACCAGGTCGGCGATCTGCAGCGCGTGGGGCGAATCGTCGAGGTGGAAGCCTACCTGGGTCCGGACGACCTCGCCGCACATACCTCGCGTGGCCGCACCGCCCGCACGCGCGCGATGTTCGGCCCACCCGGGCACGTCTATGTCTATCTGATCTACGGCATGCACCACTGCATGAACGTGGTGACCGAGCCCGAGGGCACCGGCACCGCCGTGCTGCTGCGCGCGCTCGAACCGGTGGCCAACCTGAGCCTGAGCGCGAGCGGGCCGGGCCGCCTGTGCAAGGCCATGGATATCGATCTGTCGCTGTATGGCCACGACCTGCTGAGCGACACGCTCTACATCGCCCGTCCGCCGACGCAAGTCCCCTTCTCCATCGTCGCGCGGCCACGCATCGGCGTGGACTATGCCGGCGAATGGGCCACCCGGCCGCTGCGCTTCTACATCGAGGGCAACCGCTTCATTTCGAAGAAGTAGCCGCGGCGCGTGGCCGGGCAGCATCCGGCAACCAGGACGCCAGCGCCGCCTCGGCCATCTGCGGCCAGTTGCGGTTGGCTGCCGGGCTGGCGGGGCTGGGGTGCGGCAGGTAGGTGACACTGCACGTGTCGCCCGCCAGACGCTGCAACTGCTGTTCGGCATAGCGGCCGATGCCCACCAGGGCGACCGGATCGAGCACCTCGATGACCCGCCGCAGCGCCGCGTCGCAGGCCAGGCCAAGCGCCTGGCGCTCGCTCGCGCCAAGCGCGGCCGGAATCAGGTTGCGATTGCGCGCCAGGAACAGCAGGGGGCAGTAGTTCCAGACGAAGAAGCGCCCGAAGAACGCCTGCGGCGTGCCGAAGCGCGCCTGGGCCCAGCTCCACAGCCGCTCGCCGCTGCCCTCGCGACGATGGCAGGCCATGCCGAGGATCGGATACTTCGGGTGCTGTTCGGGCAGATGCGCCGCCAACTGGGTTTCTATGTGGAACCAGTCGCGCACCACCGGCACGGTGCCAAACGGCACGCCGGTCTGCGCCATGCCCCAGGGGCCCGGGTTCATCCCGAGCAGCAGCACCCGGCCAGTGCCGTCGCCATGCCGGCGCAGGTAGGTGGCATGGCCGTTCCAGGCGTACTGCAACGGGTTGTAGACATGGCTCGGCGTAGTCCACGCCAAGCGGTCGAGCTCGCGACCGAGTCTATTCGCGATGCGGGCAAGGGATGCGGATTCAGCCACGCGGGTCGTCCAGAGCGAAAACCATCCTTCAGCCTAGCGCACCTGTCCAGTCATCCGGGCGCCGGATCGCCCCATGAAGGCGGCCGAGCTGCGGATCGACCGCGCCCGGGAGAAGCCTAGCAAGGCCTCGCGACCGGCGTGGATGGGGCCGAGCCGGAGTCCGGCCGTTCCCGCGCAGGGCGTGGCTCCGCCGATGCAGGCGCCTGCGCTTGCACGTCCCCAATCCAGAACCCCGGATCCGCGCTCTTGATCGGCATCAAGGCATTGATCGGCAGGGCAATCCACGATCACACCATGGACACTACCCTCGCCCAGTTCGACCGCGCGCTCGTCGCCAAGTACGACGTCAACGGCCCGCGCTACACCTCCTATCCCACCGCACCGCATTTTCGCCCGGACTTCGGCGAAGCGGAACTGCGCCGCACCATCGATGCCTCGAACCAGGACCCGATCCCGCGCGACCTGTCGGTGTACGTGCACATCCCGTTCTGCCTGTCGCCCTGCTTCTACTGCGGCTGCGCGCGCATCATCACGCGCGACAAGGCCAAGGCGGGCAGCTATCTCGCCCGGCTGTACCGCGAGATCGAATCGGTCTCGGCCCTGTTCGACCGCGACCGGGTGCTGGCACAACTGCACTTCGGCGGCGGCACGCCGAACTTCCTCGACGCCGACCAGCTGGTCGAGCTGATCGAGACCCTGGGGCGGCACTTCTCGTTCAGCCGCGACCCGGCGCGCGAGTTCGGCGCGGAGCTCGACCCGCGCTTCTGCGATGGCGACTACGTGCGGCAGATTGCCGCGGCCGGCATCAACCGCATCTCGCTCGGCGTGCAGGATTTCGATCCCGAAGTGCAGCGGGCGGTCAACCGCATCCAGAGCGTCGAGGAAACCCGTGCCGTGATGGACGGCGCGCGCGCGGCCGGCATCCGCTCGATCAACCTCGATCTCATCTACGGCCTGCCGCGCCAGAACGAGACGACCTTCGCGCACACGCTGGACCAGGTGCTGGAACTGCGCCCCGACCGGGTCGCCGCCTACGGCTATGCCCATCTGCCAGAGCGCTTCAAGGCGCAGCGCCAGATCGACAAGTACGATCTGCCGGACGCGCGCACGCGGCTCGGACTGTTGCAGCTCGCGGTGGAAAAGCTCACTGCCGCCGGCTACCGCTACATCGGCGTGGACCACTTCGCCCTGCCCCACGACGATCTCGTGCTCAGCGCCCAGGCGGGCACCCTGCAGCGCAACTTCCAGGGCTATTCGACCCACGCGGCCTGCGACCTCATCGGCCTGGGCATGAGCGCAATCAGCCACGTCGGCGCCACCTTCAGCCAGAATGCCAAGGACCTGACCGGCTACTACGCACCGCTCGACAATGCACGCCTGCCGATCGCGCGCGGCTTGCGCCTGGACAGCGACGACCTGCTGCGTGCCGACCTCATCCAGCGCCTGATGTGCGACGGTTTCCTCGACATCCCTGCCTTCGAGGCCCGACATCTAGTAGAATTCGAGCGTTATTTCCAGCATTCACTGGACCGCCTGCGCCCGCTTGAAGGGGACGGGCTGGTCACGTGCTCGCCGGAGCGGATCACGGTCACCGCGCGTGGGCAGTTCCTGCTGCGCAACATCGCGATGTGCTTCGACGCCTACGTTGACGAGCCCGGCCTCCGATACTCGCGCGCGGTCTGAACCGTGATACGGAGGCAGGCCCCGCATGGGCTACGCGACAACGCACGGGCGCATCGTGCCGAACCCGATCGCCGACGACGGCGACGATCAGACCTTCTGCACCACCTGCGCGTTTGGTTCGGTATGCACGGCGCGGGGGGTTGACAAGATCGCGCTGCGCGACCTGCACTGCCTGGTCGAGCACGTCGGCAACTACCGTTCGGGCGAGGCCATCTTCCGCACCGGCGAGCGCTTCTCGGCGATCTATGCGGTGCGCCAGGGCACGGTCAAGACGCGCCTGGTGGACATCGAGGGCCGCGAGCTGGTGCTGGGCTTCTACCTGCCCGGCGAACTGGTCGGCCTCAACGCCATCCACCCGGAATCCTACCCCTGCGACGCGATCGCGCTGGATACGGTGGAAGTGTGCCGCTTCTCCTTCCCTGCGCTGTCCACGCTGGCGGCACGCGTCCCGGGCATCCAGCAGGAACTCTTCCGCCGGCTCAGCAAGGACATCGGCAACGCGGCCCTGCTCGCCGGCGACTATTCCGCCGACGAGCGCCTGGCGGCATTCCTGGTCAGCCTGGGTCGACGCTATGTGGAACGCGGCTTCCCGGCCGACTTCCTGCACCTGGCCATGTCGCGCGGCGACATCGCCAACTACCTGCGCCTGGCCGCGGAAACCGTCAGCCGCGTGCTGCGCCGTTTCCAGGATCACGGCCTGATCCGCGTGGACGGCCGCGACGTGAGCGTGACCAGGCCCGCGGAACTGTTCGCCCTGGCCAAGCCGATCCTGCAGCGCTGAAGCGCGGGCGCCTCGGTACGGGCGCTGTCCTGCGCCGGTCGCTCGGGATGGCCAGGGCGCCAAGCACGATCAATTGCCGATCGGGAACACCTCGGTGGCGGGGCCGACGTCGCCGACCACATCGACGCCATCAGGTGGCGTGAAGGTGAAGGTCGCGGGCGGCAGCTGCGGGTTGCGTTGCCAGTCGCTGAAGCGGATCTCGGTGACATTGCCGAGCTGGTCCTTGAAGCGCATGCGGCGCAGGCTGTGCGCGTCGAAACCCAGCTCGGCATACTCGAACGCAGGCTCCGGCGCGCGCGAAACCAGCTTCAGCCACACCAGTCCATCGCGCGTTCCTGCCTCGCTGACGCGATAGTCCTGCTCCAGCCTGGCCAGGTCGGTCAGCACGGTGAGCGGGCTGTGCGCTTCTGCGGTGCTCTGGCTGCGCACCGACACCTGCTCCAGATCCGGTTCGTACACCCACACCCGCGTGCCATCGGCCACGATGAGCTGCTCGTAGGGCGCGCGGGTTTCCCAGCGGAACTGGCGCGGCGCCTGCAGTGCCAGCGTGCCGCGCGATTCCTCGCTGCGCCTGCCGTTGGCATCGGTGACGGACTGGGTGAAGTCCGCGCGCACCGAATGCAGACCCTGGGCAAAGGCCTCCATCCGCTCACGCGCGGATTCGGCGGCAAGCACGCCGGGCGCCAGCAAGACGGACAACAGCAAGATCGCAACACGCATGGCACTGATCCGGAAAGGCACTGGCAGGGGATTATCTTGCATGCAGCTGAACCAGGCGGCACCTGCGCGCGCCGCATGACGATCTCCGCCGGCAGCGCGCGGCCGACCTGCGCGGCAGTCGATGCCGCGCCGATCCGCAACTTCAGTCTTCGGGCGGCGGCGGCGCCAGCACGCTGCGGTTGCCGTTGTGCTCGGGCGCGCTGACCACGCCGTCGCGTTCCATCTGCTCGATCAGGCGCGCGGCGCGGTTGTAGCCGATGCGCAGGTGGCGCTGCACGCCGGAGATCGAAGCACGGCGGGTGCGCGTGACGATGGCCACTGCCCGGTCGTAGAGCTGGGCATCTTCGCCCCCTTCGGCATCGGCGACGTCCTGCGGCAGGCCGGTTTCGCTGATGACCTGGCCGTTGCCGAGCGGCTGCACTTCTTCCAGCACGCCCTCGATGTAATCCGGCGGTCCCTGCGCCTTCAACCAGTCGACCACCCGGTGTACCTCGTGGTCGTCGACGAAGGCGCCGTGCACGCGCTCCGGCATCGCCGTGCCCGGCGGCAGGTACAGCATGTCGCCGTGGCCGAGCAGGGTTTCCGCGCCGGACTGGTCGAGAATGGTGCGCGAATCGATCTTGGACGAGACCTGGAAGGCGATGCGGGTCGGGATGTTGGCCTTGATCAGGCCGGTGATGACGTCCACCGAAGGGCGCTGGGTGGCCAGGATGAGGTGCACGCCGGCGGCGCGTGCCTTCTGCGCCAGGCGGGCGATGAGTTCCTCCACCTTCTTGCCGACGATCATCATCATGTCGGCGAACTCGTCGATGATGACCACGATGTAGGGCAGCGCCTGCAGGGGCTCGGGGCCGGTCGCCGGGCCGGCGTCGATGCGGAACAACGGGTCGAGCAGCGGCTGGCCGGCCTCCTCGGCTTCCCTCACCTTCTTGTTGAAGCCGGCAAGGTTGCGCACGCCGACCGCGGCCATCAGCTTGTAGCGGCGCTCCATCTCGGCCACGCACCAGCGCAGCGCGTTGGCCGCTTCCTTCATGTCGGTGACGACCGGCGCGAGCAGGTGCGGAATGCCCTGGTAGACCGAAAGCTCGAGCATCTTCGGGTCGATCATGATCATGCGCACGTCCCCGGCACCGGCCTTGTAGAGCAGGCTCAGCACCATGGCATTGAGCGCCACCGACTTGCCCGAGCCGGTGGTGCCGGCGACCAGCAGGTGCGGCATCTTCTGCAGGTCCACCACCACCGGCGCGCCGCCGATGTCCTTGCCCAGGGCCAGTGCCAGCGGCGACTTCTGCGCGTCGTACTTGCCCGAACTCAGGATTTCGGACAGATACACCATTTCCCGGTTCGAGTTGGGAATCTCCATGCCGATCACGGACTTGCCGGGGATCACATCGACCACGCGCACGCTCACCACCGACAGCCCGCGGGCGATGTCCTTGTCCAGGCTGGAAATCTGGCTGCCCTTGACGCCGGGCGCGGGCTGCAGCTCGAAACGCGTGATGACCGGGCCGGGATGGGCGCTGACGACCTGCGCCTCGATGCGGAAATCCTTGAGCTTGAACTCCACCTGGCGGGACAGCGCTTCCAGCGTCTCGGCCGAATAGCCCCCCGCCTGCGGCCTGGGCTCATCCAGCAGCGACAGGGGAGGCACCCCGCCTTCGCCCGACGCGCCGGGGAACAGCGGGATCTGGGTTTCACGCTGTGCGCGTTCGCTGCGCGCGATGGGCGCCAGCACCGGCTCGATGCGCACCGGTTCGCGCCTGGCCAGCTTCACCGTTTCCGCCTTGCGCACGGTTTCACGCTCGGCGCGGGCGCCGCGCGCCGCGCTCCATTCCCCGCTCCTGCGCCAGCGCCGGACCACGCTCCCGCCCAGGCCGAGCAGGAAGCGCCCGATCGCATCCATGACGCGGAACCAGGACAGGCTCGTCGCCAGCGTGATGCCGACCAGCAGCAGGGCGAGCAGGAACAGGCTCGCGCCCAAGGGCCCGAAGGCGTGCACGAGGTTGTCGCCCACCGCCTGGCCGAGGATGCCGCCCTGGCCCGCCGGCAGCTGCGTCGGCCCGCCATCATGCAGGCGCGCCAGCCCCGGCGCAGCCACGATGATGGCCACGAAGCCCAGCAGTCGCAGGGTGGGCTCCAGGGGCGAACGCTCTTCGCGGGTGACGCCGCGCAACACCAGCCAGCCGAATGCCAGCAGCAGCAAGGGGCCGAGGTAGGCGACCAGCCCGCACAGGTACAGGGCGAGGTCGGCAATCCAGGCACCGAAGGCGCCACCGAAGTTTTCGATGCCGGCGGCCGGGTTGCCGGCATGCGACCAGCCCGGATCGGCCGGGCTGTAGCTCAGCAGGCAGGCGAACAGATACACGGCCAGTGGCAACAGCAGCAGGAACGCCGCTTCACGCAGGCGCTTGTGCCACTGCTCGTCGAGCCTCGGGGATGCCGCTTTCTGGACGACGCGCGCCACCTGGATGAGTTACCTGAAGTTCTGCATGCAAGCCATTGTTTGCGAATAACGGCGCGTCGGCAAGCACCGACGCACCGCGGCTCGGATTCAGGCCTTCAGGGCGGGGTGCACGATCTCGCCACCCGCGACATTGATACCCGCCTTGAGCGGCGCGTACTGCTTCCAGTCGGCATCCGAGGCCAGGCGGCTGACGTAGGGCAGGATGGCCGCGCAGATCGCCTGCGAAGAGGTCTGCGGCACGGCGCCAGGCATGTTCGTGACACAGAAATGCGTCACGCCGTCGACCAGGTAGGTCGGATCGGCCCAGGTGGTCGGGCGCGAAGTCTCGAAGCAGCCGCCCTGGTCGATGGCGATGTCCACCAGCACGGTGCCCGGCTCCATCGATTCGACCATGCTCCGGGTGATCACGTGCGGCGCCCGCGCGCTTGGCACCAGAACGGCGCCGATGACCAGGTCCGCGTCGCGCACTTCGCGCGCCACCGTTTCCTGGTACGGATAGAGCGCGGTCACGTTGTGGTTGACCTCCATCATGTGCGCGAGGCGGTCCTGGCGCATGTCGAAGACCACCACGTTGGCACCGCCGGCGGCCGCCAGGATCGCGGCATTGCCACCGGCGGCACCGGCACCCAGCACCACCACCTTGCCACGCTCGGTCGAAGGCAGGCCGCCCAGCAGCTTGCCCTTGCCGCCCATTGGCTGGTGCAGCAGGTGCGTGCCGACCTGCGTGGCGATGCGGCCGGCAATGACCGACATCGGCGCCAGCAACGGCAGGTTGCCGGCGGCATCGGTGACGCTCTCGAAGGCGATGCCGGTGAGGCCGATCCCGAGCAGCCGCTCGGTCAGCTTCGGCTCGGCGGCCAGATGCAGGTAGCAGAACAGCAGGTGATCCTTGCGCAGGTGCTCCAGGTCGCCGGCGATCGGTTCCTTGACCTTCACGATCATCTCGCTGACGTCGTACAGCGCCTTGGCGTCCGGCGCGAGCTTCACGCCGACCTGGGCGTAATCCTCGTCGCGAAAGCCGCTCTTGATGCCGGCGCCGGCCTGCACATGGACCTCATGGCCATGGCGCACGAGGTCACCGCAAGCGGCGGGAATCAGGGCGACACGCCCTTCCAGGGTCTTGGTTTCCGACGGCACACCGATGCGCATTGCTGGATCCTCGCGTAAAGCAATCTGTGGAGTGAACGGCCTGGCGCCTTGAATCATGTTCCCTTCCGCCCCATCCTCCGGGCTCCCGCGCGATCGCGCACCGTGCTGCGACACGGCGGATCGAGGGACGGGGAACGGGGCGCCGGCGGCACGGGCGTCGGCCAACAACGTACGGGACGGCCGCCTTGAAGGCGGCCCGGATTATACATGAGCACAGCCAAGCACTCGCGCGTCATCATCCTCGGATCAGGCCCCGCCGGCTACACGGCAGCCGTCTATGCGGCCCGCGCCAACCTCAAGCCCACGCTCATCACCGGCCTCGCCCAGGGCGGCCAGCTGATGACCACCACCGACGTGGACAACTGGCCGGGTGACGTGAAGGGGTTGCAGGGGCCGGACCTGATGCGGCGCATGGCCGAGCACGCCGAGCGCTTCAACACCGAAATGGTCTTCGACCACATCCACAGCACCGACCTTTCGCAGCGGCCGTTCCGTCTCAAGGGGGACAGCGGCGAATACACCTGCGATGCGCTGATCATCGCCACCGGCGCCACCGCCAAGTACCTCGGCATCGCATCGGAGGAGCACTTCAAGGGCAAGGGCGTTTCCGCCTGTGCCACCTGCGATGGCTTCTTCTTCCGCGACCAGGACGTGGTGGTGATCGGCGGCGGCAACACTGCCGTGGAAGAGGCGCTTTACCTCTCCAACCTGTGCCGCAAGGTCACCCTGGTACACCGCCGCGACCGCCTGCGCGCCGAAAAGATCATGCAGGACAAGCTGTTCGAGAAGGCCCAGGCCGGCAAGGTGGACCTCATCTGGAACCACACCGTCGAAGAAGTGCTGGGTGACGACAGCGGTGTCACCGGCGTGCGCCTGCGCAGCACCCAGGATGATTCGATCCGCGAACTGGCCGTCACCGGTTTCTTCGTCGCCATCGGCCACACGCCCAACACCTCCATCTTCGAAGGCCAGCTCGACATGGACAATGGCTATATCCGGATCCGTGCCGGCCTGGCCGGCGGCGCCACCGCCACCAGCGTGCCCGGTGTCTTCGCGGCCGGTGACGTCGCCGACCAGGTCTATCGCCAGGCCGTCACCTCGGCCGGTTTCGGCTGCATGGCGGCGCTGGATGCCGAGAAGTTTCTGGACAAGGGCTGAGGGCCGCACGGGCATGCTGCAAGGCCGCCTGCTGCCTCGCTCCGGCCCGGGCCCGGGCCCGGACGCGGTACCTGGCAACCCGACGCCAGGCCACGCGGCCTGATTGCCAGGTCGCGCGGCATGCGGCTTCGACCCTGACCGGCCCCGGACATGGACGCTCGCTTCCACGCCGCGCTCGACCAGATCCCGGCCGCAGCCTGGAACGCGCTGCTGTCCGACGACAACCCATTCCTCGACCACGCCTTCCTGGCCGGGCTGGAACGGCATGGCTGCATCGATGCGCAGGCCGGCTGGCAGCCGCACCACCTGGGCTTGTACGAGGGCGGGCAGTTGGTCGCGGCGGCGCCGCTCTACCTCAAGGGCAACTCGCACGGCGAATTCGTGTTCGACTGGCGCTGGGCGGAGGCCTACCTGCGGCATGGGCTGGATTACTATCCCAAGCTCCTGTGCGGCGTGCCCTATTCGCCCGTCACCGGGCCACGGCTGTTGGCCGGAACGCACGCACGTGCCCCGGCACTGCGCGCGGCGCTGGTGCGTGCCATGGAAGCGGAAGCCGCGCGGCTGGGCCTGTCCTCGGCGCATCTCAACTTCGCCACACCCATTGACGCAGCGGCGTTCGATGGCAGCGACTGGCTGGCGCGCTTCGACTGGCAGTTCCACTGGCACCACCGGGGCTGGCGCGACTTCGATGATTTCCTGGCTGCGCTCAGCCACCGCAAGCGCAACAACATCCGCCACGAACGCCGCCGCGTCGCCGCGGCGGGAGTGCGCTGCGTGATCCGTCACGGGGACGAACTCGGCGCCGCCGACTGGCGCGCGCTGCATGGCTTCTATCTGGCCACCTTTGGCGATCACGGCAACTACCCGGCGCTCACCCTGGAATTCTTCCGCCACCTCGGCCAGGCGCTGCCGCGGCGCGTGCTGGCAGTGCTGTGCCTGCGCGGCGATGATTGCATCGCCGGCGCCCTGTTCCTGCGCAGCGCGCACACCCTGTACGGGCGCTACTGGGGCGCGAGCGAACACGTGCCGGGCCTGCATTTCGAAGCCTGCTACTACCAGGGCATCGAGTACTGCCTGCACGAAGGCCTGGCCCACTTCGAGCCGGGCGCGCAGGGCGAGCACAAGCTGGCACGTGGCTTTATCCCCGTGCGTACCCGATCGTTCCACTGGATTGCCGACCCACGCTTCCGCGCCGCGATCGGCCAGGCCCTGGAGCACGAGGCGCTGGCCCTGGACGACTACCATGAGGAACTCCTCGCCCGCTCGCCCTACGCCAGACGCGCATGATCCACCTGCCCTTCCTCGACCCGGCGCAGCCCGCGGCCTTCCCGCCGGTCGCGACGGCGCTGGATGCGCCCGACGGGCTGCTCGCCGCCGGCGGGGACCTGTCGCCCGAACGCCTGCTGGCGGCCTACCGGCGCGGCATCTTTCCCTGGTATTCGGACGGCCAGCCGATCCTGTGGTGGTCGCCGGCCACGCGCGCGGTGTTCGACACCGCCACCCCGCACGTACCGCGCCGGCTCGCACGCTGGCTGCGCGGTTGCGACTGGACCATCGGGGTGGACACCGCCTTCGCGGACGTGGTGCGCGCCTGCGCCGCGGCACGCAGTACCGGGCATGGCACCTGGATCACCGCCCGAATGCAGGCCGCCTACGGCGAACTGCACCGGCTTGGCCACGCCCACTCGGTGGAAGTATTTTCCGGCGCGCAGCTGGTCGGCGGCATCTACGGCGTTGCCGTGGGCCGCATGTTCTCCGGTGAATCCATGTTCAGCGCGGCGACGAATGCATCCAAGCTTGCACTGCTGGCGCTTTGCCGCCTGCTGCATGAATGGGGCTATCCGCTGCTCGACGCGCAGATTCCGTCCCCCCACCTGGCCAGCCTGGGGGCTCGCGAAATGCCGCGTGCACGGTTCTGCGCCCGGGTGGCCGAGCTGGCCGCGCAAGGCGGCATCGAGGGCAGCTGGCAAGGGCGCTGTCCGCAGCTGGCGCCGGCGGTGCTCGTCACCTGAATCGATGTCGGCTTTCCGCCGCGCACCCATTCGTGGCAGAATCCGTCGGCTTTGCTGCCCCGAAATCCGCCCAACCGAAGGGACCAATGTCCAAAGACGATGTCATCGAAATGGAAGGCTCGATCCTCGAGACCCTTCCCAACACCATGTTCCGGGTCAAGCTGGAAAACGGACACGTGATCACCGCGCACATTTCCGGACGGATGCGCAAGCATTACATCCGTATCCTCACCGGCGACAAGGTGAAGGTGGAAATGACGCCCTACGACCTGACCAAGGGACGCATCACCTACCGCATGAAGTGATCCGGCCTGCATTGCCGGCGCTGCGCTGCTGCCCCGTTGCGGGAGCAGCGTCGGCGTCGAAACGCGGCTCAAGCGGATCAGACCGTGCTGCCTGTGGCCGCTGCGCCCGGCAGCGTACGCCGGATGCGTCCGGCGCCGGCATCGGCCGCGACGCGGCGTGACCACAGCCGCGCATCGTCCAGCAGCGAATAGATGCATGGCAGGACCAGCAGGGTGAGCAGGGTCGAGAAGGCCAGGCCACCGGCAATGGCGCGCGCCATCGGCGCGTAGGGCGGGCCATCGCTCCACGCCGCAGCGCCGCCGATGGCCAGCGGCAACATGCCGAGGATCGCGGTAGCCATGGTCATCAGCACCGGACGCAGGCGTTCGCTGGCGCCCAGGATCAGCGCTGCGCTGCGCGGATGGCCATCCAGGCGCAGCTGGTTGACGTGCACGATCATGACGATGCCGTTGTTCACCACCACGCCCATCAGGATCAGGATGCCGATCGCGGCCATGATGGAAAAGGTGGTTCCGGTCAGCCAGAACAGCCAGTACACGCCGAAGATCGAGAAGACGAAGGTGAACAGGATCGCGGCCGGGAAGATGAGCGATTCGAACATCGCGCACATCACCACGTAGACCAGCAACAGCGCGATCAACGTGTTGAACAGCATCTGCTGTCCGGCCTGGTTGTCACGCTCGAAACCCTGGCCGAAGCTCCAGCGCGTGCCGGGCGGGAAGGTCACCGCCGCCATGGCCCGTTCGATGTCCATGCGCGCCTCGGGCAGGGTCTTGCCGTCGGCGAGATTGGCCTTGATCTTGAGCGCGGTCTGGCGATCGACGCGCCGGATCGCCGAGGGTGCCTCGCGCACGTCGGTGCGCAGCATGGCGAGCAGCGGCACCTGGGTGCCATCCTGCGCGCGCAACTTGAGGTCGGACAGCCCCGCGACACTCTGCGTGTCGGCACCCTGGAAGCGCAGCCACACCGGCAGCGTGCGGTCGCCGGCCTCGAAATCGGCCAGCGGCACGCCACGCAGCGCGACCTGGATGTAGCTCGCCACGCTGTCCGCGTCGAAGCCGTACTGGCGGGCGCGATCGCGATCGACGTGGGCGGCCACCTCGTGGTTGGCGCCGGCCTTGTCGATGCGCACGTCGCGCAGGCTCGGCAGGCGCGAGAGCAGTGGCAGCACGCTGCTGGCCAGGTCGTCCAACCCATCCATCGAATCGCCGACCAGGGCCAGATCCACGCCACTGCTCATGGCGCTGTCGTCACTGTCGAAGCCGACCTTGCCGACCGCGAGCGCAGGCAGGCCTTCGCGGATGGCCTCCTGGATCTCGCGCGCACTGCGTCGCGCCTTGTCGGGATCGGTCAGCAGGATGCGCGTCTGCGCATCGCCATGCTCGCTGTACCAGGTATACACCGACTTGATCTCGAAGCGCTCGCGGTTGTCCTGCAGGTACTTCTCCACGCGCAGCACGGCCGGCTTGAGGTCCTGCAGGCGGTAGTTGGCATTGAGTTCCCAGGACAGGCGCAGCTGGCGCCCCTCGCCGCCGTCGAACATGCTGGTCTTCGTCTGCGTCACCGGCACGATGCTGAGTGCGAGCACGCCGAGCAGCGCCAGCATGGTGCGGCGGCGGTGCGCGAGCGTCCAGGCGACCACGCGGCCGTAGCGGTCGCGCAGGCGCGTGATCGCCGACTCGCGACCCAGGTATTTCGGCGCCGGCAGGCGCGCGGCCAGCATCGGCACCAGGCTCACCGCCACCAGCCACGACGCAAGGTGGGCGATCGACATGGCGATCGCCACCTGGGCGAGGAAGATCGAGATGTCGTTGGTCTCGCCGAAGATGTTGGGCAGGAACACGACCACGCTGGACAGGGTGCCGGCGGCAATCGCGATACCGACCACCTGGGTGCCCTGCACCGCCGCGTACCAGGGCCGGCCCGGGTCCTTCTCGCGGTACTGATAGATGCTCTCGACCACCACCACCGCGTTGTCCACCAGCATGCCGACGGCCAGCAGCAGGCCCATCATCGACAGCACGTTGAGGCTGATGCCGAGGAAGTGCATGCAGCCCAGCGTCATCACGAAGCAGATCGGGATGGACAGCGACACCATGAGCGTCGAAGGCCAGTCGCGCAGGAAGAAGAACAGCACCAGGATCGACAGCAGCGTGCCTTCGAGCCCGGCCCTGCCGAGCTCGCGCAGGCTGCCGGTCACGTTGTCGGCCTGGTTCTCCATGGCATACACGCTGATCCCGGCGAGCTCGGGCGAGGCCTGGATGCGCCTGACCTCGTCCATCACCGCACGGCCGACTTCGACCAGGTTGGCATTGCGCTCGCGATAGATGTCCACGCCCACGGCCGGCCGGCCATCCAGCCGGCGGGCGAAGTCGAGCCGGGCCGGGCGCAGGCTGACGCTGGCGATGTCGCCGAGCTTGAGGCCACGCGCATCGACGGGAATCGCGCGGATGTCGTCCAGGCTGCGCCATTGGCCCTGCGGCTGCACGCGCAAGCGCTGCCCGGCGGCCGTGACCTGCCCGGCCGAGAGGGCGAAGTTCGCCTGCCTGAGCCTGGCATGGATGTCGTTCACCCCGATGCCGTGCGCGGAAAGGCGATCCGCCGAGAGTTCGATCTGGACTTCCGGGCGGCCGATGCCGGAAATGTCCACCCGCGCCACGCCGTTGATGCGTTCGAGCGGCCGCTTCACGGCCCGCTCGATCAGGTCCCAGGCGTTGGAAAGGTCACCGCCCTCGTTGGCGATGCGCAGTTGCAGCACCGGCTGGTCGGCGGTAGAGAACTTCTGCACGAAATAGCGCTGCACGTCGGAAGGCAGCTCGTCGCGGATGGCATCGATCTTCTCGCGCGCCTGCACCGCCTTGATCGCCACGCTCTGGCCCCACTTGAACTCGAGGAATACCTGCGCCGCCTCGGCATCGGAGGTCGAGTTCATGCGCTGAATGCCAGGCAGGGTCGCCAGCGCCTCTTCCACCGGCCGGGTGATGTTGCGCTCGATCTCGGCCGGCGTGGAACCCGGATAGGGAATCTGCACGAACAGGAAGGGCGCATCGATCGCGGGAAACTGCTCCAGCGGCAGGCGGAACGCGGCAATCAGCCCGACCGCCACCATCGACACGAAGAACATGATGGTGGTCACCGGCCGCTTCAGGCTGAGCTCGGCGAGGGTCATTGGCTGGCTCCGCCGGCCGGGACCGGAGATTCGCGGCCGTGTGATTCGGCCACGGCCCGCGTCCCGCCTTCCGCAGCGTGGCCACGCGCCGCGTACCAGGCATCCCCGCGCCGGTCGAGCAGGTCATACACCACCGGCACGACCACCAGGGTCAGCAGGGTCGAGACGGCCAGCCCGCCGATCACGGTCAGGGCCATCGGCGCACGCACCTCGGCGCCGTCGCCGATGCCGATCGCCAGCGGGGCGAAGCCGATCAGGGTGCACAGGGTCGTCATCACGATCGGCCGCAGGCGCGATTCCGCGGCCTGCATGATCGCCGCGTGCTTGGGCGTACCCGCCTCGCGCAACTGATTGACGCGGTCGATCAGCACGATGGCGTTCTTGACCACGATGCCCACCAGCATGATGAGGCCGATGAAGACCACCACCGAGATCGGCGAACCGGACAGCTTGAGGGCGAGAATCGCGCCCACCGCCGCCAGCGGGATCGAGAACATGATGACGAAGGGATGCAGCAGCGATTCGAACTGCGAGGCCATCACCAGGTAGACGAGAAAGATGGCCAGCCCCAGCGCGAACAGCAGCGAGTTGACCGAATCGTGCAGTTCCTCGCTCTGGCCGCCGACGTGCACTTTCACACCGGCGGCGAGCGGGTGGCGGGCAACGATGCCTTCGACCTCGGCGATGGCGCTGGCAAGGTCGCCGTGGGCCAGGTTGGCCGAGACGATGGCCACGCGCTCCTGGCTGATACGGTGGATCTCGCCCGGCCCTTCCCCGGCGATGACGTCGGCGACCGCCGAGAGCCGCACGGGGATGTCGCTGGCCGACTCGGCGCTGTCGCGCAGGCGTCCAGCCGACGCGCCGCCCGTTCCCGGCCGGGCGCTGCCGTCCACCGCCGCGCCGGCACCGGCGACGTAGCCGACGATGAGGTTGCGCAGGTCATCCACGCTGCCGCGGTCGGCGGCGCGCGCGCGCACCAGCACGTCGATCTTGCGGTCACGGAAGTCATAGCGCGTGGCCACCTCGCCCTTGACCTTGCGCACCAGGCGATCGGCGACATCGCGCGTGGTAAGGCCGAGCGCCGCGGCGCGGTCCTGGTCGAAGTGCACGCGCACTTCCGGATAGCCGCTTTCCACGGTCGATTTGACGTCGGCAAAGCGGCGCGAGGCCTTCATCAACGCGGCCAGGCGCTGGCCGCCGGCCGCCAGCGCGTCGAGGTCGTAGCCACGCACTTCGATCTCCAGCGGCGCCGAGAAGCTGAACAGCGCCGGGCGGGCAAACTTCACGTCGGCGTCGGGGCGATCCAGGCCCTCACGCAGGCGCGCGATCACCGTCGCTTCGGTGGACTTGCCGGCGCCCTCGGCCAGCGCGATCGACAGGCGCGCAATGTTCTCGCCCGAATCGGTCGGACTGGCATCGAGTCGTGTCCCGGTGCCGGCCACGCCATAGATCGAGGCGATGCCCGGATCAACGGCGTGGCGCCTGGCGATGCTTTCGGCCAGACGATCGGTTTCTGCCAGCGGCGTACCGGGCGGCAGGGTCACCGTCATGTCGAAGCGGCCCTGGGCGAGCTGCGGGATGAGATCCAGCCCGAGGGTCGGTACCAGGGCCAGCGCGCCGGCGAAGGCGGCCGCGGCAAACCCGAGCACACGCCAGGGATGGGCCAGCAGGCGCGGCAAGGATCGGTGGTAGAACGCCGCCGCCCGCTCGTAGGGCGCGGTCACGCCGCGGCCGCCAAAGCGCAGCCCGCGGCCAAGCGCTTTTCCGAACGTGCGCGCGCCAAGTGCCAGCAGCCAGCCGATCGCGCGCGGGCAGACCTGGAACAGTCCTTCGGCCAGCGCGCGACCGCCACGCACGAGGAACCGCGCGACGCGGTTGCGCGGCAGCGGCCGCGGGGCGCGGGCCGGCGCCTCCTGCCAGGCCCGCGGCGCCTGGCCCTTGAGCGAGGCGAGCATGGGAATGAGGGTCATGGCGACCGCCAGTGACACCAGCATGGCGAAGGTGATGGTCAGCGCCTGGTCGCGGAACAGCTGCCCGGCCACGCCCTGCACGAAGACCAGCGGGAAGAACACGGCAACGGTGGTCAGGGTTGAAGCGGTCACCGCCATGCCGACCTCCGCCGTGCCGCGCACCGCCGCCGCGTGGATGCCGACGCCCTTCTCGCGCAGGCGCGCGATGTTCTCCAGCACCACGATGGAGTCGTCTACCACCATGCCGGTGGCAAGCGCCAGCCCGCCCAGCGACATCACGTTGAGCGACAGGTGCAGCTGGTCCATGAAGAAGAACGTGGCGATCAGCGACACCGGCAGCGACAGCGAGATGATGAAGGTGCTCCACGCATCGCCCAGGAAGAAGAAGATGACCAGGATCGCCAGCAGCCCGCCGATCAGCGCGTCGACCTTCACCTCGTGCAAGGCATTTTCGATGAACACCGACTGGTCCTCGATGGTGCTCAGCCGCGTGTCGACAGGCAGTCCCGGGCGCAGCTTGTCGAGCTCGGCCCTGACGGCCGCGGCGACGCTCACGGTATTCGCGTCGCCTTCCTTGTACAGCGCCAGCTCCACCGCCTCGCGCCCGTCGATGCGCACGATGCCCTCGCGCTCCTTGTAGCCCTGCCCGACCGTGGCGATATCCTTCAGGCGCACCGGCACGCCGTCGGCATCGATGCGGATGACCAGGTCGCGCATGGCATCCAGCGAATCGAACTGGTTGATGGTGCGCACCAGGAAGCGCTGGCTGCCCTCGTCGATGCGGCCGCCCGAGGCGTTCACGTTCTCGTTCCTGAGGCGCGTGACGACCTCGTTGATGTCCAGGCCCAGGCGCGCCAGCTTCTGCTGGTCGATCGCCACCTCGATCTCGTCTTCCAGGCCGCCGCCGACCTTCACCGCGGCGACCCCGGTGACCGGTTCCAGGCGCTTCTTGAGGATTTCCTCGGCGTAGCGGCGCAGCTGCTTGAGGCGCGCCTCGCTGGCAGCCGCCTCACCGCCGGCGCTCAGGCCAAGGCGCAGGATCGGATCGGTGGACGGATTGAAACGCAGCAGCAGCGGCTTCTTCGCGTCCAGCGGCAATTGCAGGGTGTCGAGCTTGTCGCGGACCTCCAGGCTCGCCATGTCCATGTCGGTGCCCCAGGCGAACTCCAGCACCACGTCGGACTGGCCGGTACGCGAGATGGAATGCACCTTGCGCACACCGCGCGCGACGCCGACCGCCTCTTCCACCGGCCGGCTGATGAGATTCTCGATCTCCAGCGGCGCGGCGCCCTCGTAGTCGGTGCGCACGGTCAGCGTGGGATAGGACAGGTCGGGCAGCAGGTTGACCTTCAGCCCGGCCAGGCCGATCAGGCCGAACAGCACCAGGGTGAGCGTCGTCATGCCGACCGTGACACGCCGGCGGGTGGCGAACTCCGGCAGGTTCATCATGCGGCGTCCGGCTTCACGGTGCTGATCGTCGGCGCCGGTTCGATGGCCTGCACCGGGGCGCCATCGCGCACCGCATTGCGGCCGATGGTGATGACCCGCTCACCTGCGGCCAGACCATCGCGAACCTCGACGCGATCACCGTCGGCGTAACCGGTCGTGATGAGGCGACGGCGCGCCACGAAGCCCGGCAGCGCAGGGGCGGCATCGGCCGCCACCGCTTCGCCGCGCTTGCCCTTGACGGCCGGCGGCGGTGCGACGGGGGCGGGTTCCAGCACGAACACCGCGGTTTCGCCGTCCTCCTCGACCAGCGCCTGGCGCGGAATCACCAGCGCGTCCTGGCGCTGGTCGTAGGCGACCTCGATGCGACCGAACATGCCCGGCATCAGGCGCCGACCATCGTCGCGGAACTCGCAGGTCGCGCGGAAGGTGCCGCTGGCGGCATCGACCACCGGCGCGATACGCGCCACCTCGCCGTCGAACACCTTGCCAGGCAGCGCATCCACCCGCAGCTTGACCGGCTGCCCGGGCTGGAGGACGTGCAGGTCGCGTTCGGGGACATTGAGCACCGCCTGCAGCGGCTGCATGTCGACGATGCGGAACAGCTCCTCGTTGGTCTGCACCAGGTTGCCGGCCTTGACCAGGCGCCGGGCGACGACCCCCGCGATCGGCGCCTCGATGCGCGTCCAGGACAATTCCAGGCGCGCGCCATCGAGCACCGCCTTCTGCGCCGCGAGGTCGAACTTGTCCGAGTCGTACTGCGTGCGCGGTGTGATCTTCAGCGCCCAGCCCTTCTGCGCCTTGTCGAAGGCCGCCTGCGCCTTGCGCCAGTTCGCCTCGGCCTGCTCGACCTTGTTGCGTGCCGCCTGATCGTCGAGCACGGCGAGCACCTGGCCCTTGCGCACCTGTGCGCCCTCCTCCACGAGCAGCTTGAGCACGATCCCGCCGGTCTTGGCGACCACGCTGGCCTCGGCCACCGGCTCCAGGGTGGCGGTGCCAGAATAGCTGGCCGTGATGGGCTGCTGGAGCACACTGGCCACTTCCACCGGCAGGGCCGCAGGCGTCGACTGCGCCCCCGAAGAAGCGCCCTGGCCACCACACGCGGCGAGCACGAAAGCCAGGCCGGGCAGGCAGGCACGCAGGCCGCGGAACGCGCTGCGCAGGACAAAAGAGAACCTTGGCGGGAGCATGGCGAACGACCCAGTGTTTGGTTAGTGTTATAGTACGCCAGTACACCACCCCACCGCAACCCCAATGATGTGCACGGGCAAGATCATGTACGCAACACCGGCGCCATGCGCAGGCCGATCGTCACGGGTCCTGCAAATTCGCGCCACGATGGCGGTCCCGGCGTCGATCCGGGTCGCGGAGGCGGGTCGTTCGACCGCACCAGGGCAGCTTGCGCGCCGCACGCGGGCCGCAAACGTGAACGACGCGTTATACTGCGACAATTCACCGCGTATTCACTTCCCTCGGACCGGAACCCGCCATGCACCGAGCTGCTTTGCTTGTTCTTGCGATGTTGAGCTTTTCCTGCCTTGCCGCCACCGAAAAGGGCGATGCCGCGGAAGGCAAGACCCTCGTCTACACCTGCGCGGGCTGCCACGGCATCACCGGCTGGAAGAACCCCTATCCGAACTACCACGTGCCGAAGATCGGTGGCCAGAACTACGACTATCTCGTCGCGGCCCTGACCGAGTACCGCACGGGCGCGCGCAAGCACCCGACCATGGAACTGCAGGGCCAGGCACTGTCCGATCAGGAAATCCGCGACATCGCCACCTATCTTTCCGGGCTCACGCCGTGAAGCGCGCCAGCCAGCCGATCAGGAAGCCATCCGCCATGAAGCGATTTGCCACCATGCTGCTGCTCACTCCGCTTGCCCTGGCCTCGGTCACCGCCCTGGCCGCCGATGTGGACCTGGAAGCGGGCAAGGCCAAGTCGGTCGTCTGCCAGGCCTGCCACGGTGCCGATGGCAATGCCGAGGTCGATCCGCAATACCCGCGCCTGGCCGGCCAATACGCCGACTACCTCGCCCATGCCCTGCGCCAGTACAAGAGCGGCGGGCGCACGAATGCCATCATGCAGGGCTTCGTGACGACCCTGTCCGATCAGGACATCAGCAACGTGGCGGCGTACTTCTCCAGCCTCCCCGACACCAAGCTCACCAACCTCGCCGGACGCGTACAGGGCGACTGAGCACGCCGGCGCGCGAGCGCCGCTCAGGCGCCGGTGCCGCTGCGGTAATAGGGTTGGGCGCCCCGCGCATGGTCGGTGGCATCGATGACCGCGCTCACCTCCGGGACACGCGTCTTCAGGGTGCCCTCGACGCCATTGCGCAGGGTCACATCCACCATGCTGCAACCGTGGCACCCGCCACCGAACTCCAGCACGGCCCCGCCTTCCGGGGTCATTTCGACCAGCGCCACGTGCCCGCCGTGCGCCGCGAGCTGCGGGTTGATCTCCGCTTCGATCACGTAGCGGACGCGCTCGAGCACGCCGGCGTCCGGCCCCGGCACCTGGCCGCGCAAGGCGGGCGCATGGATGGTCAGTTCGCCACCGGCAGGCGAGCGCAGGAAGTCGATGCGCGCGCCTTCCAGGAACGCCAGGCTGTCGGCATCGACGAACAACGTGAAACCGTCGCAGGGAATTTCCAGCTCGCGCCCGTCGCGGTCGGCCGGCTCGCAGAACGCCAGCCGGCAATCGCCCTTCGACGTACCCGGATGTTCCGCGTGCAGGCGCACCCCGAGTCCGGGCAACGCCTGCTGTTCGATCAGCTTGCGAAAATATTCCTGCGCCGAGGCGGATATGGAAACCATGACTGTCCTGACTGCGTGCAAACCCATACCATCTTAGTCTGGTTGCCGCGCGCGCGTCAGCGGCCGGCGCGGCCTGGGGCCGGGGCTCTATACTCTGAGGACTTCCTTCACCTTCTCGAGGACAGGCCCATGATGACCTTCCAGTCCCTGCTCGCCCTGCACTGCCAACCACGCAAGGGCAAGGAGGCCGGCGTGCCGGCCGACGAACTCGACGGCCTGCTCGCGCAGCTGCCCAGCTGGCAGCTCGATGCCGACAACGCGGCCATCAGCAAGGAGTTTCAATTCCGCGACTACTTCCACACCATGGCCTTCGTCAACGCGGTGGCCTCGATCGCCCATCGCGAGGATCACCACCCGGACATGGAAGTGCACTACAACCGCTGCCTGGTGACCTATTCCACGCACGACGTGGGCGGTCTGTCGCTGAACGACTTCATCTGTGCCGCGCGCGTCGAGGATCTGCGCGCCGCCGGCTAGCCGCGACGCCCTTCCAGAGCGTCGATGACGCTGGTCAGTTCGGCCGGCAGGGGCGCACTGAAGGCGTAGCTGCGCTCGCCCAGATCGAACTCGAAGCGTGCCGCATGCAGGAACAGGCGCTTGAGGCCGAGCTTGTGCATGGCCTTGTTGAACTCGCGCCCACCGTATTTCTCGTCGCCTGCCAGCGGATGACCGATGTGCTGCGCATGCACGCGGATCTGGTGCGTGCGGCCGGTGTCCAGCGCCACTTCCACCAGGCTGGCACCGCGGTAGCGTTCCAGTTCCATGAAGCGCGAGCGCGACGGCTTGCCGTGCTCGGGATCGACCCGCACCATGCGCTCGCCACCCTGCAGGATGGACTTGCGCAGGGGCACATCCACCTCCAGCCGCGCCTGCGGCAGGGCACCGGCAACCAGGGCCAGGTAGTGCTTGCGCACGCGGCCTTCACGGATCGCCGCCTGCAGCCCGGTCAGTGCCGAGCGTCGGCGCGTCAGCACCAGCACGCCGCTGGTGTCGCGGTCGAGCCGATGGGCCAGCTCCAGGGTCTCGCGCGGGCGCGCGGCGCGCATCAGCTCGATGGCGCCGAAACTGACCCCGCTGCCCCCATGACTGGCCACGCCGGAGGGCTTGTCGATGACCAGGAACTCGCGGTCCTCGTGGATGATGGCCGCCTCGACCCGCTGGACCAGCGCATCGCGCGGCGCGTGCACGGCCGCCGGCTCGGCCAGGCGCAGTGGCGGGATGCGCACCTCGTCGCCGCTCGCCAGCCGGCGATCCGGCCTGGCGCGACCGCCGTTCACGCGCACCTCGCCGCTGCGGCAGATGCGGTAGATCAGGCTGCGCGGCACACCCTTGAGGCGCCCGGCGAGGAAGTTGTCGAGCCGCTGGCCGGCACGATCGTCGGCCACCCGAACCAGTTGCACGCGCGGCGCCGCAGCCGGCGCGCCGCCTTCAGTCGAAGCCCGTGTCTTCATTGATAATTCGTTTTCCAAACTGATATGCTTGCGCAGCGCGTCGCGCCGTCCCATGCCCCCATCCGCGGGAGCACAGGACAGCGGTGGCGCACTCGTCCAATGCTTTCCTTCGGACGACCCTTGCGACCGATGGCCCAACAGGGCATCGCACGGGCACGAGGGCACATCGTAGTGGCTCGGGTCGCGGATTGCTCGCCTCCAGATGGCGGCGTGGGTTCGCGGGTGCGCAGCAACCCCAATTGATGCCGGTGCGCGGAAGCGCCGGTTGGAATACCCGGCGCACCTGCCGCCGTCGGCCCGCATTTGCGGGCATCCGCGCAGCGCGATCACTCGCGCAGCGCCGACGACAGTCGAGCGCCGAAACAGGACAACGACAATGAAGCGCATGTTGATCAACGCGACTCAGCGGGAAGAGTTGCGCGTGGCGATCGTGGATGGCCAGAACCTCTACGACCTCGATATCGAGATCCCCTCCCGCGAACAGAAGAAAGCCAACATCTACAAGGCGCGCATCACGCGCGTGGAACAGTCGCTCGAAGCCTGCTTCGTCGACTACGGTGCCGACCGTCACGGCTTCCTGCCGCTGAAGGAAATCTCCAGCGAGTACTTCACCGAGGGGCTGTCGCCCAGCAAGGCGACCATCCGCGAGCTGCTCAAGGAAGGCCAGGAACTGGTCGTGCAGGTGGAAAAGGAGGAACGCGGCAACAAGGGCGCCGCACTGACCACCTTCATCAGCCTTGCCGGCCGCTACATGGTGCTGATGCCCAACAGCCCGAAGGCGGGCGGCGTTTCGCGCCGCATCGAGGGCGAGGACCGGGCCAACATCAAGGAAGCGCTCGGCCACCTCGAAGTGCCGGAGGAAATGGGTCTGATCGTGCGTACCGCCGGTCTGGGGCGCGACGCCGAGGAACTGCAGTGGGATCTCGATTACCTGCTGACCTTGTGGAAGGCGATCTCCGAAGCCGCCCGCTCGCGCAAGGCACCGTTCCTGATCTACCAGGAATCGCGCCTGATCATCCGCGCCCTGCGTGATTACCTGCGCGCCGACATCGGCGAGATCCTGGTCGACCAGGAAGAGCTCTACGAGGATGCGCGCGAGTTCATGCAGCAGGTGATGCCCAACAACCTGCGCAAGCTCAAGTTCTACCAGGACACCACGCCGCTGTTCTCGCGCTTCCAGATCGAGACGCAGATCGAGAACGCCTTCGACCGCACCGTGCGCCTGCCCTCGGGCGGCTCGATCGTGATCGACCAGACCGAGGCGCTGACCTCGATCGACATCAACTCCTCGAAGGCCACCAAGGGCAGCGACATCGAGGAAACGGCGTTCAACACGAACCTGGAAGCCGCGGTCGAAATCGCGCGTCAGTTGCGCATCCGCGACGCCGGCGGCCTCATCGTCATCGACTTCATCGACATGGACAGCCCGCGCCACCAGCGCGATGTCGAGGACAAGCTCAAGGAAGCGCTGAAGCTCGATCGCGCGCGCGTGCAGGTGGGGCGCATCTCGCGCTTCGGCCTGCTGGAAATGTCGCGCCAGCGCCTGCGCCCCAGCCTTGGCGAATCGACCCAGATCATCTGCCCACGCTGCGAGGGCCACGGCCGCATCCGCGGCGTCGAATCGCTGTCGCTGTCGGCGCTGCGCCTGGTCGAGGAGCACGCCATGAAGGACAGCACCGGCCAGGTGCTGGTGCAGGCGCCGCCCAGCGTCGCCAACTTCCTGCTCAATGAAAAGCGGCGCCAGCTGAGCGAAATCGAGGCCCGCCACGACGTGAACATCATCGTCGTCGCCGATGAACAACTGGAAACACCGCATCTGGAAATCCAGCGCCTGCGCGGCGCAGACATCGACGAAGAGATGAAACCGAGCTACCAGCGCACCACGCCGGTGGCGCCCAAGCCGCTGCCGCAGATGCTGCGGCCGAGCGAGGAGCCCGAGCAGCCGGCCGTTGCCGGGGTGGTGCGCGCGAGCCCCGCGCCGACGCGGCCGGAACCTGCCGCACCCGCACCCGAAGCCGCGGCGCTGCCGGTTGGCCCGGCCGTCGGTGGCGGCCTGATCGCGCGTCTGCTCGGCTGGTTCCGCGGCAGCGAGTCGGCCAGTGCGCCCGCCAGCAAGCCGGCGCGCCCGGCGCCGCGTCCCGCGGCGGCTCGCAGCAGTGCGACCCAGAAGTCGGCCAGCAATGGTCGCGCCAGCGGTTCGGCGCAACGGCAGCGCCAGGAAGGCGCCAGCGGAACGCCAGGCCGACGCGAGGCGCGTGGGCAAGGCACGAAGCAGGCCCGCGGCGCACGTCACGAGGAACGCGGCACCTCGGCCGGCAAGGGCGAGCGCGCCACCTCCAACGAGGCGCGCAGTACTTCAGCCGCACGCCGCGCCGAACCGGCGGCGGACGTCGAAGCCAGGACCGTGCCTTCGGGCAGGGCCGAACCGACCCGCAGGGGCAGCGCGCAAGCACGCCACGAGGACACCCACGACACCCCGGCCAGCGGCGTGCCCGACACACCGCTGAGCGCCGAGCAGGCGAGCGGCGCGGTTGCGCCCACGCCAGGTGCGGACAGCAGCACCGAGACCGGTCGCGAGGAATCGCGGACCCGTCGCCGGGGTCGGCGCGGTGGTCGCCGGCGCCGCAAGGACAGCGGCGTTGCCACGGGCACGGGCAGCGGACAGGACGGCAGCGAGGAGAACGCAGGAACCTCCGCCACGACGGATGAGGCCGTCGCCAGGCCGGCTTCCCGCGCGCGCTCAGAAGCGGAGCGGGCGCGCACGCCTGCGGCACCGGCAGCCGCGCCGAACGAGCCGCCAGGTTCCGCATCGCAGCAGGGCGGTGATGCAACCGGCACCATGTCTTCGCCTGCACCGCAGGCCGGGCCTGCGGCCGACGCGTCGGCAGACAAGCCGGCGACGCAAGCGCCGACGCCTCCCTCCTTGCCCACGACCTCGGCACCCCTGCCCTTCCCACCGGCATCCGCCGCGGCGGATGCCGCCAGGCCGGCAAGGACGCCGACGCGTCCCGGACCCGCACGCGAAGCGGCAGACACGCCGGCGCAGGCGGCGCAGCCACCGGCAGCGGCGGCGGCAGCAACGCGTCCCGAGCCGGCGCGCCAGGCAGCCGACACGCCGGCACAGGCTGCAGGTGAACCGGCACCGACCAGGGCGCCTGCCCCGCTCGCGCCTGAGCCTGCCGCGCCGTCCGTGCCGCCAGCCGCGGCGCCACACCCGGCCAGCCCGACCCCGGTCACGCCCGCCAAGGCCGATCAGGCGCCCAGCGAACCGGCCGAGCGGCCGCAGCGCGCACCAGGCCCGGTCGCCACGCCGGCCGCGCCCGCAGCGGCCGGCCCGGCCGCTGCACCGCAGGCGGACCAGGACACCAAGCCTGCCCCACCCGCCACGCCGCCGCCCGATTCACGCGCCAGCTGATGATGTGCGGAGCCCGAGCCACGTGCCCGGGCTCCGCGCCACGCCCTAATCGCCCACCTTGCGCGCTGGAGCATCCAGCACGCCATGCAACTGGGCCAGATGGGCCAGCGCCACCAGGTTGTCCACGCCGAGCTTGTCGAACAGGCGGTACTTGTAGGTGGCGACCGTCTTGGCGCTGAGCTTGAGATGGGCGGCAATTTCCTGCATGTCCTGCCCCTGCGAGAGCTTCATGGCCACATCGAGTTCGCGCGCGGACAAGCTGTCGAACGGCGACTGGTTGCCGTCGAGCGCACTCATTGCCAGCAGTTCGGCGATGTCCGGGGCAAGATAGCGGCGCCCGTCGGCGACCTGGCGCACCGCGCGCACGAGTTCGTCGGCGGCGCAGGCCTTGGTCAGGTAACCGCTGGCGCCAGCCTGGATCAGGCGCTTGGGGAATGGTGCCTCACTGACCACGGTAAGAATGACGATGCGCGTCGCCAGCTTGTACTTGCGTACGCGATCGGTGAGCTCCATGCCGCTCAATCGCGGCATGTGCACGTCCACCAGGGCGACATCCGGTTCGAGCTTGCGAATCAGCGCCAGTCCCTGCTCGCCATCGTCGGCCTCGCCGATGATGTCCATATCCGGTTGCTGGGAGAGGATCATGCGAAAGCCGGTTCGCACCAGCGCGTGATCATCCACCAGTACGACACGAATCATTGTCGACCACCCCCCTGCAGCCACCCCCAGTGGCAGCCAAACCATACAGCATTTCAGGGGCCTGTAGTAAGCTTCGACACCGGTAGTGGTGCCGCCCGCCGACGGGTTCGGCCATGCCGATCGGCACGTGACGGGATGCGCATTGCGCCCCGTGCGCCGCGCCTCCCGCGGCGTATCGCCAGCGGGGCCGGCAGCCGCAGGACGACGCAAGTTCAGACCACGGAGAGATGGCCGAGCGGTTTAAGGCAGCAGTCTTGAAAACTGCCGTAGGTGCAAGCCTACCGTGGGTTCGAATCCCACTCTCTCCGCCACTTTCAGCCGCGCTGCGGCCCTGCCCGGGAAGCGGTGCCCACCTCCGCGCACGGGGAGGCTTCTGCGCAGGGCGCGGCGCGCAAGGCAGCGCGGATCAGCTGGAAGAATCCGGCGAATCCTTGGCCGGGTCCCCCGCGCCGCGCAACGGGTACCTGCGCGCCACGTAGTCCTCGATGATGTCGATGAACTCGCCGGCGATGTTGCCACCGCGCAGGGTGAGCGCCTTCGCGCCGTCGATGAACACCGGTGCGGCGGGGGACTCGCCGGTGCCGGGCAGCGAGATGCCGATATTGGCGTGGCGCGATTCACCCGGGCCGTTGACCACGCAGCCCATCACGGCAAGGGTGAGGTTCTCCACCCCGGCGTGCCGCAGGCGCCACTCGGGCATGCGCGTGCGCACGTGTCCCTGGATGCATTGCGCGAGTTCCTGGAACAGCGTGCTGGTGGTGCGTCCGCAGCCCGGGCAGGCCGTGACCAGCGGCGCAAAGGCGCGCAGGCCCATGGTCTGCAGAAGTTCCTGGGCGACCATGACCTCGTGCGTGCGCGATTCGCCCGGCGCCGGTGTCAGCGAAATGCGGATGGTGTCGCCGATCCCTTCCTGCAACAGCACGGCGAGGGCCGCGGCCGAGGCCACGATGCCCTTCGAACCCATGCCCGCTTCGGTCAGGCCAAGGTGCAGCGCATGCTCGCAGCGCACGGCCAGGTCGCGGTACACGGCGATGAGCTCCTGCACGCCGGAGACCTTGCACGACAGGATGATGTGTTCGCGTGCGAGACCGAGTTCTTCGGCGCGTGCGGCGGAATCCAGGGCCGAGCGGATCAGCGCCTCGCGGCCGACGCGGGCCGCATCCCAGGGCACCGGGCGGTCACGGTTCTCATCCATCAGGCTGGCCACCATCGCCTGGTCCAGCGAGCCCCAGTTGGCGCCGATGCGCACCGCCTTGCGGTGGCGCAGGGCGAGCTCGATGATGGCGGCGAACTGGCTGTCCTTCTTCCTGCCGAAACCGACGTTGCCGGGATTGATGCGGAACTTGGCCAGTGCCGCGGCGCAGGCCGGCTCGCCCTGGAGAAGCTGGTGGCCGTTGTAGTGGAAATCACCGATCAGCGGCACATCGATGCCGGTCAGGCTCAGGCGTTCGCGGATACGGGGCACTGCCGCCGCCGCCGCGGGCGTGTTGACCGTGATGCGCACCAGCTCCGAGCCCGCGCGTGCGAGCTCCGCCACCTGGCGCACCGTCGCGCCGATGTCGGCCGTATCGGTGTTGGTCATCGACTGCACGATGACCGGCGCCTCGCCGCCGACGCGCACGCTGCCCACCATGACCGGCACGCTGCGGCGTCGCGGTCGCGGCGCGGGACTGAAGGGAGCGAGGTTCATGGCCTCAGGCGGCTGCGGTGCTGGCCCCGTCCGGCAGGCCGAAGATGCGGTAGGTGGCCCCATCCTCGACCAGTGGCAGGGTTGCCGGATGCAGGCGCCGCGCCGGCCGGGGCAGCGCGAGCGTATCGAGCGGAATGCCGATTTCCAGGTCGCGTGCCTCGCGCTCGACTTCGGTGGACGAGAGCAGTTGGGTGTAATCGGCATCCCGGCGACCATCCAGGGGCGCAAGCAACAGGCCGCGCAGGGGACTGCGCCCGCCGCCGTCGCGCAACGAACGCACCGCCACCGGCAGCGGACTGCGCGCCAGCAGGCGCACGCCGCATTCCACGCTGCCGTTTGCGTCGATGCGCAGCCAGCGGATCACGCCGACCATCCAGTCGTTGTCGCCGTCATCCTGCGGGCCGGCAGGCAGGGCCAGTCCGACCAGTTCGCCAACGCGCGCGCGCACGCCCTCGCCGTCGCCATCGCGTGGCCACAGGATGCGGTAACCGCCCAGTCCCTGGTCGAGCACGCGCGCCTTGCGCAGGGCGCCGCGCTGCAGACCGGAATTGGGCATGCGCCACGCTGCGCGTTCGCCCTCGGCCGCCTGGCTCGACGTGCCCGGCACGCTGCGCAGGAAGGTCTCGAAGATGTCTCCACCGGCGGCCACGCAATGCAGGTCATGCAGTCCGAGCACGGTATCGAGCAGGTGGTCGCCGCCGATCCGCGCATGGCCGCGGGCACGCTGCTCGGCCAGGCTGTCCATGCTCTGTTGCAACGTTGCAACGCTCACTTCCAGCGCTGCCTGACCCGGACGCTGCAGCAGGAGGGCGTGGGCACCCTGGGCGCGCGCAAGGCGTTCGCGGACGAACCTGCCCAGGTCGTCGAGGTCGAGGACCACCGACTCGCGCGCACCCTCACCCCGCTCATGGTCGAGATAGCCCGGCCCGCGGTCGCTGTCGATGGGCACGCGCACGCCGCCGGCGCCCGCGTTGCGCTCGCGCAAGCGCGCGTGGGGCGCCAGCGCGCCCATCAGCGCACGCACTTCGACCTGCTCGCGCTGGGTGCAGTGATACGGATTGGCGAGCGCCAGCAGCAGGGACTGGAGGTAGCTGTCGCGGGCACTGACCCCGGCCTCCGACCCCGGCTCGGTGACGCCGCGCTCTTCGAGGCGCAGCGCGCTGATGAACGCATGCACGTCATGCAGGGCCTGCCATGTACCGCGCTCCGGCGCGCGATAGAGAAGGTACGATCGGGCCAGGTGTTCGCCGCCGTGCTGCAGCGCCCGCACCGCGGCCAGTGCCACGCTCTTGCCACGCAGGAACGCCAACGTGCCGCGCGGCGCCGTCAGGTCGACCAGGCAGGTGCGATAGCCGCGTGCAAGGTCGCGCTGGAACGCCAGCGCGAGCTCGCCGAAGCCCTGCTGCTGCGCAGGCAGGGGAAATCCGCCACCAATGATCTGCCGCTCGAGTGCCGCGGCGAGCTGCAGCATGGGCGCGCGCAGCGTTTCCAGCGCGGCCAGGCGTGCAGCCGCGGGCAGGGACTGCGCATTGAGCGATCCAAGGCCCGCGCTGATCCGCTGCGCCGCGACGGCCAGATTGGCCAGCGGCAGCGAATCCAGCCACGTGCGCAAGCCGCGCGGGTCGCTGGCGATGGTCTCGCCGCGCGACGCGTCCATGGGGGCCGCGCGTTCCGCTGCCAGGCGTGTATAGGCGCCGTTCATGGCCCGATTATATGGCCGATGCCGTCCGGCTACACTGCCGCCATGAGCAATCGCAGTCTCCGCTCCGCACATGGCGGTTAAGGATGCCGGCTATCGCCTGCTCGCCGAGCAGGCCTTCAGCCGCGCCGCGGGTGCGCCCCTGCTGGGCGGCAACAGCGTCGAGCTGCTGGTGGACGCGCGCGCCAACTACGATGCCTGGCTGGCCGCCATCGGGCGCGCGTCGCATTCGATCCTGTTCGAGAACTACATCTTCCGCGACGACCCGGTCGGGCGCGAATTCCGCGCGGCGCTGGTCGCCCGCGCCCAGGCCGGGGTCCGCGTGTACGTGCTGCGCGACTGGTTCGGCTGCCTTGGACAGTCGCGCGCCGCCTTCTGGCAGCCCCTGCTGGCGGCCGGCGGCGAGGCGCGGGTCTACAACCCGCCCCGACTGACCAGTCCGCTGGGCTGGCTGTCTCGCGACCATCGCAAGTTGCTGCTGGTGGACGGCGAAGTCGGCTTCCTCGGCGGCCTGTGCGTCAGCCAGCGCTGGCTGGGCGACCCGCAGCGCGGGATCGACCCTTGGCGGGACACCGCCGTCGCCGTGCGCGGCCCGGCCGTCACCGACCTGATGCAAGCATTTGCCGACGTCTGGAGTCAGCTGGGCCCGCCCCTGCCGGCAACCATCGTGGATGATCTTCCCACGCCACCGGTAGCCGGCGAGGTGGACCTGCGCGTCATCGCGACGGTCCCCAACACCGCGGGTCTCTACCGTGTCGACCAGCTCATCGCCAGCATGGCGCGCGACAACCTGTGGATTACCGATGCCTACTTCGTGGGCATTGCGCCGTACGTCCAGGCCCTGGTGGCCGCCGCGCGCGACGGCGTCGATGTGCGGGTGCTGGTGCCGGGCAGCAATGACGTGCCGCTGGTTGGATCGCTTTCGCGCGCCGGCTACCGTCCGCTGCTGGAAGCGGGCGTGCGCGTGTTCGAATGGAACGGGTCGATGCTGCATGCCAAGACGGCCGTGGCCGATGGCCGCTGGGCACGCGTGGGATCGAGCAACCTCAACCTGGCGAGCTGGATCGGCAATTGTGAAATCGACGTGGCAATCGAGAATGCTGCCTTTGCCCAGTACATGGAACACCAATACCTGGCCGACCTGCAGAACGCCACCGAGATCGTGCTGCGCATGTCGCGCCGCCGGCCCCGGCGCCCGCGCACGGGTGCTGCAGCGAGGGGGCGCGACTATGGCGGCAGTTCCGGGCGGGCCGCCGCCGGCGCCCTGCGCCTGGCCAATTCGATCGGCGCGGCCATGACCGACCGCCGTGTGCTCGGGCCGGCCGAATCCGGCCCGCTGCTGGTCGCCGGCGCCAGCCTGCTGGTGGCAGCGCTGCTGGCCCTGTTCTGGCCGCACCTGCTGGCCTGGCCGCTGGCGCTGCTCACCCTGTGGATCGCCATCAGCCTGCTGGCGCGTGCGCTGAGCCTGCGCCGCGCACGCACGCCACGCCACGACGACGATTGACGGCAGCAGCGTACTTGTCCCTGGCGCAGCAGGGGTGCAGACTCGGGGGCCGCCCGTCGCGGGGTTCGTTTTCCAGCCGCAGGGCGCCATGTCCACCTTGCCACCCGTCCCCGAACGCGATGTCTACACCCCTTCCACGCTGGCGCGCTGCGTGCGCGAACTGCTGGAAGGTGCCCTGCCCCAGGTCTGGGTGGAGGGCGAGCTTTCCAACCTGGCGCGCCCGGCGTCCGGGCATCTGTACTTCACCCTGAAGGATGCCGGCGCCCAGTTGCGCTGCGCGATGTTCCGCCCGAAGAGCACCTGGCTGCGCTTCCGTCCCGGCGACGGCATGCGCGTGCTGGCACGCGGGCGCGTGTCGCTGTACGAACCGCGCGGCGATTTCCAGCTCATCGTCGAGCACCTGGAGGAAGCCGGCGAAGGGGCGCTGCAACGCGCCTTCGAGGAACTCAAGGCGCGCCTGGCCGCCGAGGGTCTGTTCGATGCCACGCGCAAGCGTCCCCTGCCGGCCATGCCCAGGCGCATCGGGGTCATCACCTCGGCCAGCGGCGCGGCGCTGCGTGATGTGCTCAGCGTGCTTGGCCGGCGCCTGCCGCTGGTCACGGTCGAGGTGCTGCCGGTGCCGGTGCAGGGCAAGGAGGCGCCCACCGCCATCGCCGCCATGTTGCAGGCGGCCTCACGCGCCGGCCGCCACGACGTGCTGCTGCTGACCCGCGGCGGCGGCTCACTGGAAGACCTGTGGGCGTTCAATGACGAGCATGTGGCGCGTGCCATCGCCGCCAGCACGGTGCCCGTGGTTTGCGCGGTCGGCCACGAAACCGATTTCACCATCGCCGATTTCACCGCCGACCTGCGGGCGCCCACGCCATCGGCGGCCGCGGAATTGCTGGTGCCGGATGCGCAGGAACTCGCGCGGCGCCTCGCCCAGGCCCGGCGGCGCAGCACGCAGTTGCTGATGCGTGGCATCGACGTGCGCGCGCAACACCTCGATCATCTGTTGGCGCGCCTGGGCGCGCAACGCCCGGCGCTGCGCCTGGCCAACGCGGGCGAACGCCTGCAGGCGTTGCAACAACGGCTGGCGCGGCATGCCTGGCACGCCCTGGATCGCCGCCGACTGGCGCTGGCCGGGCTGGACTCGCGCCTGCGCGCGCGCCACCCGGCGGCGCTGCTGCGCGCCCGCGACGAGCGCCTCGCGGCCCTGCACGCGCGCCTGCTCACCGGCATGCAGGGCGGCCTGCAGCACCGACAGGAACGCGCGAACGGCCTCGCCCGTGCCCTGCATGCGGTCAGCCCCCTGGCGACGCTGGAGCGGGGTTACGCCATCGTGTTCGATGCGGCAACCGGGCGCGTGCTGCGCTCCATCGCGCAGGTCGTGCCCGGCCAGGCCCTGCGCGCGCGCCTCGCCGATGGCGAGATCGATGCGCTGGCCACGGCCACCCGGCGCGTCGGCAAGCTGCCACCGCCATCCAGCTGAGCCCGCGCAACGCAGATTAAGGGGCAGGACATGCTCCGGGTGGCATACAAGGGGTCGAAGCTCCATTGGGGAACCGACCATGAACGACAAATCCACCACGGCCCCGACCGACGCCAGCCCCGCCCTGCCGCCGCGCTTTCCGCTGTATCTCGCCAATGCGGCGCACACACCCGATCGCTGGATCGAGGTGCGTGACAAGTATTCCGGCGCGCTCGCCACACGGGTGGCCTGCGCCGACGCGGCGATGATCGAGTCGGCCATCGCCGCGGCCGTGGCCGCCGAAGCGCCGATGCGCGCGCTGGCCCCGCATCGGCGCCAGGCGGTACTCGAGCACTGCATCGCGCGCCTCCGCGAACGCTTCGACGAACTCGCCATGGCGCTGTGCATCGAGGCCGGCAAGCCGCTGGGCGATGCCGAGGGCGAGGCCACGCGCCTGATCGATACCTTCAAGGTGGCCGCCGAGGAGGCCGTGCGCATCGACGGCGAAATGCCCGAGCTGCAGATCTCCAGGCGCGCGGAGGGCTATCGCGGTTTCGTCCAGCGCGTGCCGGTCGGCGCCTGCGCCTTCATCACGCCATTCAATTTTCCGCTGAACCTGGTCGCGCACAAGGTGGCGCCGGCGATCGCGGCCGGCTGTCCGTTCGTGCTCAAGCCGTCGGAAAAGACCCCGGTCGGCGCCCTCATCATCGGTTCCGTGCTGGCGGAAACCGATCTTCCCGCCGGCGCCTTCTCGATCCTGCCGTGCAACGTGGAGGACGCCGCACCGCTGGTCGAGGACGAGCGCCTCAAGCTGCTTTCCTTCACCGGCGGCCAGGTCGGCTGGGAGCTGAAGGCCCGCGCCGGGCGCAAGAAGGTGGTGCTGGAACTGGGCGGCAACGCGGCCTGCATCGTCGATGCGGACCAGGCCGGGGCCCTGGATGCGCTGGTCAAGCGCCTGGTGTTCGGCGCCTTCTACCAGTCCGGCCAGAGCTGCATCAAGGTCCAGCGCATCTACGCGCACGCCTCGCTGTACGCGCCGCTGCGCGAGCGCTTCGTGGCGGCCGCGCGGGCGCTCAAGGCGGGCGACCCGAAGCGGCGCGAAACCTTTCTCGGCCCGCTCATCGACGAGGCCGCGGCACGCCGGCTGGAGGGCTGGATCGGGGAAGCCACGGCGGCCGGCGCACGGCTGCTGTGCGGCGGGCGGCGCGAGGGCAACCGGCTCGAGGCGACGGTGCTGGAAGGCGTACCGGTACAGGCCAAACTCAACCGCCTGGAGGCGTTCGGTCCGGTGACGGTCCTGGCGCCCTTCGATGAATTCGACGAAGCCCTGGCGCGCGTCAACGATTCCGACTTCGGCCTGCAGGCCGGCCTGTTCACCCACGACCTCAACCACGCCATGCACGCCTGGGATGAGCTCGTGGTGGGCGGCGTCATCGTCAACGACATCCCGAGCTTCCGCGTGGACAGCATGCCCTACGGCGGCGTGAAGCGCTCGGGCTTCGGCCGCGAAGGCATCCGCAGTGCCATTGCCGACATGACCGAGCCGCGCCTGCTGGTCATGCGCACCGCGCCGCACGCGGATTGATCTCCAGCCCCGACGCCTGCTGTGCCGGGGCGGCCAGCCTGGCGCGGCGCGTGGCGGCGGCCGCGCCACGCGCCCGACGGAGTGTCGGCGCGTGGCGCCGCGGTGCCCTAGGACTTCGGCGCCTGGCCTTCGACCGGCTTGAGCAGATCGTTGAGCGCCTTGTCCATGCTGGCGTACTTCCACGACGGCAGCACGAAGGTCCAGCCGTCCAGGCGCGCCTGCAGGTCAGCCACTTCCTTGTCGAGCACGCTGCGGCGCTCGGCGCGATCCTTTGCCGGATCGCTGACCGCCAGCGGCGCGGCGGGCGGCGCGGCCGGTGCGTCCGCCTGTTCCTCGTCATGCCCGGCCACCTTGGTGGCGGCCTCGTGGGCCGCCCTGGCCTTGTCCTGCGCCGCCGCAATGGCGGCGTCGGCGCGGGCCGCGTCCAGCGTGGCCGTGAAGCGCGCCAGGTCCTTGCCCTCGTGCTGCCAGGCGTGCACCTCGATCACGATGCCGTCGAAGGTTTCGTAGCGCGCCACGATCGCGTCTTCAGGGGGGACGGCCTCGCCCGCCGGCATCACGTCGTCGATCTGCAGGCCGCCCAGGGTCGAGGCCACGCCGTTGACGGTGTACTCCGACGCCGCCTCGCGGCCCTTCGGGATATCCTCCAGGGTGAAGTTCGCATCGTCCTCGCTCGCCTTGACGATGCGCACCGGCTTGCCTTCCGCCGGGGTCAGGGTGACCGACGCGATGCGCCCGGCCGGGATATCGAGCAGGTCCTTGCGCAGCCATTCGGCGGGCGTGCGCGCGACGCTCAAGGTGCCCGATACCAGCCAGCTCGGTTCCTCGCCCACCCGGCGCACGTAGGTTCCTTCACCACGCACGGCCGCATTGCCGATGACCAGTTGCACCGGTTCGGCCAGGCCGGCCAGATCGACGCGCACACCCTTGGCTTCGGGCGCGGAAACATCCTCCACGCCAAGCAGCGGGTACTTGTCCTCGCTGGCGGTCTTGCGCTCCACCGTCTTCGCGTCGGCCAGCTTGAGCAGGAAGGCACGCAGCTTGCCGGTATCGACCGGATAGCCGTCCTTCTCCACCAGGCCCCAGCCATCCGCACCACGCTCCAGCGTGGCGAGGGTCTTGTCGCCGGCACCGGTGATGACCAGCCGGCTGACGTCGTTGACGTGGCCACGCAGGCCGGGCACCAGCCAGCCGGCGGGCGTCGCCCCGGAGGTCATCTGCGGCGCATTGCTGCGCTGCAGCCAGAACGCTGCCAGGAGCGCGACCAGGGCGGCAATTGCAAGGCCGATCAGGGTGTTGCGATTCATGGTTGTGCTCCCCGCGCCTGCCGGCGGCGCTGGTTGCGCCACCACGCGAAGGCGAGTGCGGCGAAGGTGACCAGCAACGGCATCAGCACGATGTTGATGATCTTCAGACGGGTACCCAGGGCCTCGATCTCGGCATCCAGGTGCGCGCGCACCTGGCGCAGTTCCTTGCGGATCTCCAGCTTGCGCTGCAGGAAGTTGTCCAGTTCGGCCTTCTGCTCGGGCGAAAGGATCTGCGCCTGGTCCTGGCTCTTGGCACTTTGCAGCTCGTTGAGCTTGCGCTCGGTCTCGGCCAGTTCCTGCTGCAGTTCCTGCTCCTTGGCGCGGAAGCGTTCGTCGGCACTGCGCTTGAGGGCCTCGACCGTGGTGAACGGGCGCTGCGAGGTGGCGCGACCGCGGATCGAGATGAGGTCGCTCGAACCGCTGAGGTTGTCCACCGCATTCACGGCGAGGTCGCCGTTGTTGGCGAAGGCATTCATGATCTGCTGGCCGAAGAAGGGCCGGATCTGCACCCACAGCCGGTCGCTCAGGATGTCGGTGTCGGCAAACAGCAGGATCTGGCCCGGTTCCTTGGATTCGGCCAGGCTGCCCTCCTGCTTGCGATCCGGGAACGCCGTCCTGAACTTGCCGGTGAGGCGCGCGGCGATGACGAAGGGTGCACCCGCCGGCTGGTAACCATCCAGCAGAACCGCCGGATCGGCCAGCATGCGCAAGCGATCGGTGGGGACCGACTCGGCATCGGAGGTCGTCTGCAGCAGCGGGATGAGCTTGACGTCGGCCGCATCCTTGGAAAGCTCGAACCAGCCGGCGCTGGAGACATTGATCGAATCGAGATTGGCGGTGATCACGTCGTCACGATTGAGCTCGACCGGACCGAGGCCGAGGATGGCCGGATGCCTGACCGGCGCCTGCGCCTCGCCCACGCTGATCGGCAGCGCCAGCGTGCGATCGAGCACCACCTTGTGCGGGTCGTATTCGACCCCCCAGGCCTTGAACAGACGTGGCAGGTCCGAAGACTTGTCGGCCATCATCGCCGCCATCGGGTTGTTCGGATCGGCGCCCGACTGGTCCAGTTCGGCGTCCGGATCGACGAACACCAGCAGGTGCCCGCCGCGCAGCACGAACTGGTCGAGCGCGTACTGGGCATCCTCGGAAAGCCCCTTGGGCTGCACCACCACGAGCACATCGATGTCCTTGCCGACCGTGGTCAGCGTGGCCGGATCCAGCTTGCGCATGTCGAACAACTGCGCCCATTGCTGATATACCGCCCAGGGCTGGCTCATCTGGCGCGTGGCGACATCGAAATCCGGCGCCAGCGGCAGCGATGACAGCAGTCCCACCACCGGCTTCCTGGGCGTTTCCAGCTCGTGGATGAGCTTGGCGATGTCATATTCGAGGAACGCCTCCTTGTCCGGCTGCAGGAACGGAATCACCGCCTGGCCATTGGTCGAATTGGTGCCGGCGAGCCCGAAGTAGATCTTGTCGCCCCCCAGGGAGACCGGCACCGCCTGCAGCCCGAAGCTGGCGGCGCGATCCTCGTCTTCGGAGAAGGGCAGCGGATCGATGACTTCCAGCTTCAGCTTGCCGCCGGAATGTCCGGCCATTTCCTGCAGCATCTCGCGCACGCGGGTGAAGTAGGTGCGCAGTTGCGGCAGATCCTGGGTGCCCTTGTCCGAATAGAAGAGATACAGGTTGATGGGTTCGTCGATCGACTTCAGGATGTTCCTGGTGCCGTCGGACAGGGTGTACAGGCGGTTCTCGGTCAGGTCGATGCTGACCCCGCGAAACAGGGCGTTGACCAGCATCAGCACGGCCACGAACAGCACCGCGAGAATGGCGAGGGCGCCACCGGAAAGCGCCTTGCGATGGATCGTCATGGGTTCCCTCCTCAGGCCGCTTTCTTCATGTCGATGACGATCGCGGTGGCATACAGCCAGGCGAGGATCATCAGACCGAAGTAGATGAGATCACGCAGGTCGATCACGCCCTTGGTGATCGAGGCGAAGTGGGTCAGGAAGCTCAGGCCCGCCACGGCATCGACCACGCCCTGCGGCGCGAAGGCATGGAAGAAGTCGAGCACCATGGGAAAGCCGGCCAGCAGCAGCACGAAGCAGACCACCACCGTGAGGATGAAGGCCACCACCTGGTTGCGCGTGGCCGCCGACAGGCACGAGCCGATGGCCAGGAAGGCCCCGGCCATGAGCAGCGAGCCGATGTAGCTGGCCAGGATCACCCCGTTGTCGGGACTGCCAAGGTAGTTGACCGTCAGCCAGATCGGGAAGGTGAGCACCAGCGCGATCGCGATGAAGGTCCACGCGGCCAGGAACTTGCCCAGCACCACCTGCCACATGGACACCGGCAGGGTGAGCAGGAGCTCGATGGTGCCACTCTTGCGCTCTTCCGCCCACAGGCGCATGGAGACCGCCGGCACCAGGAACAGATAGAGCCATGGATGGAAGTTGAAGAACGGCTGCAGATCGGCCTGGCCGCGCTCGTAGAAGTTGCCGAGATAGAAAGTGAATGCGCCCGAGAGCAGCAGGAAGATGACGATGAAGACATACGCCACCGGGGTGACGAAGTAGCTGCGCAATTCGCGCTTGAAGATGGTCGTCGTGCCGCTCATGTGCGCGCCTCCATGCCGGTGGCCCCCTGGGTGATGGTGCGGAACACCTCGTCGAGACGCCCGGCCTCCAGCGCCAGCTCGCGCACGTTCACGTTCTGAGCCTTCAGGGCTTCGCTCACGGCCATGAAGATCGAACGCCCGGGCTTGGGGAAGGCCGTGATGCGGTTGTCCTGTGGATCGACCTCGACCGCGGCGATGTCGGGCACGCGCGCCAGTGCGGCCCTGGCCTCCTGCACGTCCTTGGCGGTCAGCGACACGGCCTGGTGGTAGCGCGAGCGCGCCTCCAGCTCGGCGGGCGTCGCGTCGGCCAGGATGCGCCCGGCGGCGATGATGATGGCGCGTCGGCACACGGCATGGACTTCTTCCAGGAGGTGCGTGGAGATGATGATGGTCTTGTCGCGCGCCATCGAGTTGATGAGGGTGCGTACTTCCTGCTTCTGGTTCGGATCCAGTCCATCGGTGGGCTCGTCGAGGATCAGCACCCTGGGGTCGTGCAGGATCGCCCCGGCCAGGCCCACGCGCCGCTTGAAGCCCTTGGACAAGGTGTCGATCGGCTGCTCCAGCACCGGCCCCAGATGCAGGCGGTCGATGACGTCATCGCTGCGCCGGTAGCGTGTCTCGCCGGCCAGGCCGCGCACATCGGCGATGAAGGCGAGGAACTCGCGCACGTTCATCTCGCCGTAGCTTGGCGCGCCTTCCGGCAGATAGCCCAGGGCGCGCTTGGCTTCCAGCGCCTGGCTTTCGATGTCGAAGCCGGCCACCGTGGCGCTGCCGGCAGTGGGGCTCAGAAAGCCCGCCAGCATCTTCATGGTGGTGGACTTGCCGGCGCCGTTGGGTCCGAGGAAGCCGAGCACCTGGCCTGGTTCAACCTTGAATGAGATGGCGTCCACGGCAGTAAAGCCGCCATAGCGTTTGGTGAGTTGCCGCGTTTCGATCATCGTCTGGATACCATTCCGGGAAATGGGAAAGGCCGCGGCTGCCAGCGGCGGCCGGGCGGATGTCCATGCGGTGGCACCGGGTTTCCAGGACAGCGACGGAAACCCGAAGCTCGGGAGAAATACCACGAGCTTAACGAAAAGTTCCCCACTTACACAGGAAGGCCAGGCACGCCCGGGCGACCCGGATGCCGGCAGCGTCGGTGCACCGCCCCACCGCGCGCGCCGATCCCGTGGCGTGGCGCAACGGGCGGCCTGCTTGGCGATTCAACGCCAGATGACGATTTGCAGGCAGCGCGCCGGCAACACGACCGTATCGCCGGCGGAACGCCATGCCGCACCGAATCGGCGCACATGCAAAGTCAACGCGTCGGCGGCGCACCCGCGGCGCCGCGCCCTGGCCCGCCGGCCAGGCGGCCGGTCAGATCGTGTGCGTCGGCGTGGATGATTTCCACTTCGACGAACTGGCCGGGTTGCAGTGCCTGGCCATCGTCGATGCGCACGATGCCGTCGATCTCCGGCGCATCGGCCCTGGAACGCGCCACCGCGCCGAACGCATCCACCTCGTCCACCAGCACGGTCTGGCGCGTCCCGATCTTGCGCGCCAGGCGGGCCGCGGAGATGTCCGCCTGCACTTCCATGAAACGCTCGAGGCGTTCCTCCTTCAGCCACTCGGGCACCGGATCGGGCAGTGCATTCGCCCGCGCCCCGTCCACCGGCGAATAGGCAAAGGCACCCACGCGATCGAGTTCGGCCTCGCGCAGGAAGTCCAGCAGTCCCTCGAACTCGGCCTCGGTTTCGCCGGGAAACCCCACGATGAAGGTACTGCGGATGGTCAGCTCCGGGCAGGCCTGGCGCCACGCCCTGACGCGCGCCAAGACGCGGTCCACTGCGCCCGGGCGCTTCATCAGCCTGAGGATGCGCGGGCTGGCATGCTGGAACGGGATGTCCAGGTAAGGCAACACCTTGCCCTCGGCCATCAGCGGGATCACGTCATCGACGTGCGGATAGGGATACACGTAGTGCAGGCGCGTCCACACACCCAGCTCGGCCAGGCCCTCGCACAGGCCCAGCATGCGCGTGGCGCGCGGCTTGCCGCGCCATTCGCGTTCGGTGTAGCGCAAATCCACGCCATAGGCGCTGGTGTCCTGGGAAACCACCAGCAGTTCCCTGACCCCGCCCTGCACCAGCCTTTCGGCCTCCACCAGCACCTCGTCGATCGGCCGCGACACCAGATCGCCGCGCAACGCCGGGATGATGCAGAAGGTACAGCGGTGGTTGCAGCCTTCGGCGATCTTCAGATAGGCATAGTGCTTCGGCGTGAGCTTGATGCCCTGCGGGGGCACCAGATCCACGAACGGATCGTGCTTTGGCGGCAACACGGCATGTACCGCATTCATCACGCTGGCGTAGTCCTGCGGCCCGCTCACGGACAGCACGCCCGGGTGCGTTTCACGAATCAGCTCGGCACGCTTGCCAAGGCAGCCGGTGACGATCACCTTGCCGTTCTCTTCCAGTGCCTCGCCGATGGCATCCAGCGACTCGGCCACCGCGGCATCGATGAAACCGCAGGTGTTGACCACCACCGCATCGGCGCCTGCGCAGCCGGGCACCAGGTCGTAGCCTTCCACGCGCAGCTGGGTGAGGATGCGCTCGGAATCGACCAGCGCCTTGGGGCAGCCGAGGCTGACGAAACCGACCTTGGGATTGCGAAGTGACATGGAAGTGCACGCCGTCAGCGGGCCGCAGATTGTAGCGGCAGAGCACGCCCCGGACGGCAATTCGGGACAGGGCAGGTCGGCGCGAGGCGACCGACGCACACCGCGCCGCCACGCGACAAGGCAGCGGCGCACGTGGCGCCGACCGGCACACATCGAGCATGCCGCGTGAGCAGGTCGATTGACACCCGCGGCGGGCGGCTTAGGCTCTACCCTTTGCCGTCACGCAGGCCGCGACCATGGGACACGCAATCAACCTCAGCACGCCGCGCATGCAATGCATCGGCGCGTATCTCGCCGAGGCGCAGGGCACGCCCATCGGTGGGCTGGTGGTGGTCCAGGAAATCTTCGGCGTCAACGCGCACATGCGCAATGTCGTGGATCGCTTCGCGGCACTGGGCTACACCGCCATCGCACCGGCCTTCTTCGATCACGTGGAAAGCGGTGTCGAACTCGACTACGACCGTTCCGGCTTCGCCCGCGGGCGTCTGCTGGCCGCTGAAATCCCGTTCGAACTCGCCCTGGAGGACGTCGGCAGTGCCGCCGAATCGATTGCCTCGGCCGGTCGCATCGGCTGTGTCGGCTACTGCTGGGGCGGCACGGTTGCCTTTCTCGCCGCGGCGCGCCTGGGCATGCCGGCGGTCAGCTACTACGGCGCGCGCAACGTGAACTTCCTCGGCGAGCCGCTCAAGGCGCCGGTGATGTTCCACTTCGGCGGCAAGGACAAGTCCATTCCCGCCGAAGCCGTCGAACGCCATCGGACGACCTATCCGGATGCGCCCGTACACGTGTACGCGCAGGCGGGCCACGCCTTCGATCGCGCCGTCGATCCGCAGGCCCACGACGCCGGCAGCGCGCAGCTCGCCCTGGAACGCACGCTGGCATTTTTCCGGCAGAATCTCGCCCCATGAGCTTCCGCATCGATCCGCGCCTCGCCGCAGACACCCATCCGGTTGCCGAACTCGTGCTGTCGCGCCTGCTGTTGATGGATGACGCACGATTTCCGTGGCTGATCCTGGTACCGCGCATCGTCGGCGCGCGCGAACTCATCGACCTGGACCTGGACGACCGCCGCCACCTGCTCGACGAACTGAGCACGATCGGCCGCACCCTCGAGGCGCTGCTGCGCCCCGACAAGCTCAACATCGCCGCGCTGGGCAATGAGGTCACGCAACTCCACGTGCACGTCATCGCACGCTACAGCAAAGATGCCGCCTGGCCGCAGCCGGTCTGGGGCCACGGCCAGCGCCAGCCCTACGAAGCTTGCGCGCGCGAGCGCCGCGTGAGCGAACTGCGCAACGCCCTGACGGCCAGCCCGGGCTGATGGCCGCGCCGGGTGCCGGCACGGATTGCAGCTTCGAACCGCTCGGCGAAAGCGTGCTGCTGCTGCGCTTCGGCACAGGCATCGACACGGCGCTGAATGCGCGCGTGCACGCCGCCGCCGCGCAGTTGCGCCAGGCCGGGCTGGCCGGCGTGCGCGAGCTCGTGCCTGCCTACGCCTCGCTGGCCCTGCATTACGCGCCGGCGGCCTGGTCGGACGGCCAGACGCCTGCCTGGCGCCGGCTGGCCGGGGCCGTGCGCGCGATCCTCGCCACCCCGGACGTCCGCTCGACGGCGGCGCCGCGCAGCATCGACATCCCCGTGTGCTACGGCGGCGCGCATGGCCCCGACCTCGATGCCCTGGCCCGACAGGCCGGGCTCGCACCTTCCCAGGTCATCGCCCGCCACCTCGCACCCGACTACCAGGTGGCCATGCTGGGTTTCGCGCCCGGCTTCCCCTACCTGCTGGGGCTCGACCCGGCATTGCACGCGCCGCGCCGCGCCGATCCCAGGGTGCGCGTGCCTGCCGGTTCGGTGGCCATCGGCGGCGCCCAGACCGGCATCTATCCGGCCGAACTGCCAGGTGGCTGGCAACTGATCGGGCGCACGCCGCTGCGCCTGTTCGATCCGGCCCGCGAGCCCGCCTGTCTGCTCGGCGCCGGCGACCGGGTGCGCTTCCTGGCCATCGACCCGGCCACTTTCGACCGGCTGGCGGCGACATGAGCGTCACGCTGCTCCAGCCCGGCTTGCTGACCACCGTGCAGGACCTTGGCCGGCACGGGCACATGGCCCTGGGCGTAGGCCACAGCGGCGCCATGGATGTACCGGTCCTGCGCCTGGCCAATGCGCTGGTCGGCAATGCCGCGGATGCGGCGGCGCTCGAACTCAGCCTGCTCGGACCGACCCTGCGCTTCGAGGTGGCCACGCTGATTGCCGTGGCCGGCGCGGAATTCGACCTGCACCTGGACGGCCAGCCGCTGGCGGCCTGGCGCCCGCAGCCGATCGCTGCCGGCAGCGTGCTGGCCTGCGGTCCCGCCCGGCGTGGGGTGCGCGCCTGCCTGGCCGTGGCTGGCGGCGTGCGCGTGGCGCCGGTGCTGGGCAGCCGCGCCAGCGACATCCACGCCGGCCTCGGGCCGTTCGGCGGCCGGCCGCTGGTGGCGGGCGACGTGCTGCCGATCGAGCCGCGTCCCGGCGGCGCGACCATGCCATGGTCGCTGGATCCGCGCCCCTGGTTCGCCCCCGATCCCGCGCAGCCCATCCGTCTCGTGCCCGGCAGCCATTTCGACCGGCTCGACGCGGCCGCGCGCAAGGCCCTGTTCAGCGCCACCTTCCGCATCGCGCCCGCCTCGAACCGCACCGGCCTGCGCCTCGACGGCCCACGCCTGGCCCTCGCCACGCCGCTGGAGCCGGTGAGCGAACCGGTCGCATTCGGCACCCTGCAGTTGCCGCCCGGCGGTCAGCCGATCGTGCTGATGGCCGAGCACCCGACCACCGGCGGCTACCCGCGCATCGGCCAGGTGGCAGCCATCGACCTGCCACGCCTGGCCCAGCGGCGCCCAGGTGACGGCGTGCGTTTCGCAGCGATCACCACCGCGGAGGCGCAAACGGGTTATCTTGAACGCGAACGCGCCCTTGCCGGGCTGCTCGACGCCCTTGCCCGCCGCCTGGCCACATGACTGCCCGCATCGACCTCAACTGCGATCTCGGCGAATCCTTCGGCGCCTGGACCATGGGCGCCGACGCGGCGGTGCTGCCGTGGATCAGCTCGGCCAACATCGCCTGCGGCTTCCACGCCGGCGACCCCAGCATCATGCAGCGCACCGTGGCACTGGCCGTGGCCGCCGGCGTGGCCATCGGCGCGCACGTCGCCCTGCCGGACCTCAGCGGTTTCGGCCGGCGCGAAATGGCCATCAGCGCAAACGACACCTATGCGCTCACGCTGTACCAGGCCGGCGCACTGGCCGGCTTTGCGCGCGCGGCGGGCACGCGCCTGGTGCACGTCAAGCCGCACGGCGCCCTCTACAACATGGCTGCGCGCGACCGCGCCCTGGCCGAGGCCATCGCCAACGCGGTGCGCGCGTTCGACCCGACCCTGGTGCTGGTCGGCCTGGCCGGCAGCGAACTGCCGCGCGCCGGCGAGCGCGCGGGCCTGACGGTCGCCCACGAGGCCTTCGCCGACCGCCGCTACCTGGCGGATGGTTCGCTGGTGCCGCGCCGTGAAGGTGGCGCCGTCATCGAGGATGCCGACGTGGCCATCGCGCAGGCCCTGGCCATCGCCGGGCGCGGCCGGGTCGTCGCGCGTGACGGCAGCACGCTCGCCCTGCGGGCCGACACCCTGTGCGTGCATGGCGATCGCCCCGACGCGGCCAGCTTCACCGGGCACCTGCGCAGGGCGCTGGATGCCGCCGGCATCGAGGTTCTGGCCCTGCATGGCTGAGCCGCGCGCAGCGCGCACGTGCCCCGACGGCGGTCGATTCCCGACTGCGCGCGAGATCCCCGTCCCATGAACTACTGGCCGCTGCTCGGCGTCGGCGTCGTCGTCGTCGGCTTCGTGATGCGCAAGAACCCGGTGCTGGTGGTGGTGCTGGCCGGCATCGCCAGCGGCTTCGGCGCCGGCATGCATCCCGGCGACCTGCTGGCCGTGCTCGGCAGTTCCTTCGTCAGCAACCGTGCCCTGTTGCTGATGGTGATGACCCTGCCCGTGATCGGCCTGCTCGAGCGCTTCGGCCTGCGCGAGCGGGCGCGCGACTGGATTGCCGGCTTTCGCGGCCTGACCCTCACGCGCTTCCTGCTCAGCTACCTGGGCCTGCGCCAGGTGCTGTCCATGCTCGGCCTGACCAACGTCGCCGGCCATGCGCAGACCGTGCGCCCGCTGGTCGCGCCGATGAGCGAGGCCGCCGCCGAACGCAGCATCGGCCCGCTGGATGAGGGCGAACGCCACCGCGTGGCGGCCCTCGCGGCCGCCACCGACAACATCGGCCTGTTCTTCGGCGAGGACGTCTTCATTGCGCTCGGCGCGGTGCTGCTGATCCAGGGCTTCTACGCGCAGAACGGCATCGAACTGGAGCCGCTGGCGATCGCGCTATGGGCCCTGCCGACCGCCATCGCCGCCTTCATCATCCACGCCATCCGCCTGGTGCATTTCCAGCGCCGCATGCAGCGCCGGGCGCGCCCGCCGGCATCGCCGGAAGAGGACAGGCCATGCTGAAGATCGAGCACATCTACTGGGTGCTCGGCGCCTTCCTGGTCTATTCGGCCTGGCTCAACCTGCGCGAGCGCCAGCGGGCCATGGCCGGCTTCTGGGCGATCCTGGCCTGCCCGTTCCTGTTTGGCGATCTGATCCTCGCCGCACTCGCCGATGGCACGCGCTGGCCGGCCCAGGCGATGGGCGTGGGCGTGATCGGCCTGGGCGTGATGGCGGCGCGCGGCGGCATGCGCAGTCACAGCGACGACGCCGCTGCCGAGGCGCTTCGGCGCACCGCGGCCAGCCGCCTGGGCAACCGCCTGTTCGGGCCGGCGCTGGCGATTCCGCTGGCCACGCTGGTACTGGTGCTGGTCGCGCCCTACCTGCGCTGGGCAGCGACGCCGCTGATCGAGGCGCGCCACGCCACGCTCACCGCGCTCGGCCTGGCTTGCGTGCTGGCCTTCATCGCCGCGCTGCGCGTGACCCGCGCGCCGCTGGCCACCGGCCTGGGCGAAGGGCGCCGCCTGCTCGACGCGTTGGGCTGGGCGGCCCTGCTGCCCATGCTGCTGGCAACGCTCGGCAGCGTCTTTGCCGCCACCGGCGTGGGCGACGTGATCGCCGGCCTGGTCGATGCCATCATCCCCATCGACAGCCAGTTCGCCTGCCTGCTGGCCTTCGCGCTCGGCATGGTGCTGTTCACCGTCATCATGGGCAACGCCTTCGCCGCCTTCCCGGTGCTGATGGCCGGCGTCGGCCTGCCGCTGCTGGTCCTGCGCCACGGCGCCGACCCCGCCATCCTCGGCGCGATCGGCATGCTGACCGGCTACTGCGGGACGCTGCTCACGCCCATGGCCGCCAACTTCAACATCGTGCCGGCGGTGCTGCTGGAACTGCCCGACCAGTACGGCGTGATCCGCGCGCAATGGCCGAACGCCGTGGCCCTGCTGCTGGTGAACTTTGCCCTGATGTGGCTACTGGTTTTCCAGCCGTGATCTCGCGGAGGGCTGGCCATCCGCAACCCGGGCATGCAGCGGTGCCATAGACCAACGCATGGCGCGCACGCGCTGCAGCCTCGCGTGACCATTGACCCAGGCGCGCCGGTTGCGCGAGCCACGGCTGCGCGTGCGGGTCGCCCTGCACACCGAGGGCGCGGCCCGATGGGGCCGCACCGGCATCGTTCAGCGCGCAGCCGTTTCACGCGGCTACCCGGCATGCGCCAAGCGCTGCGGCGCGTGGCAGAATCGAATCAACAGCCAGGTGGCGTCAGCAGCAGATGCACGGGTCCTCTCCCATCCTCCTCACCGGCTTCGAGCCGTTCGGTGGCGAAGCGCTCAACCCCGCCGCGGAGATCGTACGCGCGCTGGAAGGCGAAACGATTGCCGGGCACCGCGTGGCGGGCGCGATCCTGCCGGTGGCGTTCGCGACGACGCTGACCCTGCTCGAAGACCTGCTGGCGCGCCACCAGCCCACGCTGGTACTCGCCATCGGCCAGGCGGGCGGGCGCGCCTGCCTGGGCTTCGAACGGGTGGCGGTGAACCTGGTCGACGCGCGCATCGCCGACAACGAAGGCCTGCAGCCCATCGACATGGCGGTGGTCGATCATGCGCCGGCCGCCTACCTCACCACGCTGCCGGTCAAGGCGATGGTGGCCCGCGCCAACGCGCTCGGCATTCCGGCGTCGCTTTCAATGAGCGCCGGCAGCTTCGTATGCAACCAGGTCTTCTATGCGCTCGCCCACCTGGCCGCCACCCGCCAGCCGGCGCTGCGCACCGGCTTCGTGCACGTGCCATGGCTGCCGGAGCAGGCGGTCGGACACGCCGGGGAGCCGAGCATGGCCCTGGCAACGATGGTCGCGGGTGTGCGTGCGGCACTCGAATGTGCCCTGGACACCCGGACCGACCTCGCGGTACCGGGCGGGACCACCCACTGAAGCGCCTCAGCAGCCGGCGCCGGATTTTTCCTCGGCGGTCACCTTGAGGATCAGGACCCCGGTGTCGATCCACGGCAGACGCACCTTGATCGGGTCCGTCGCGTAGTAGTAGCCGCCGCGGGTCGGCGCCTTGACCGCCTCGCGGGACTCGGATTCATAGGACTTGCCCAGCACCGCCGGCGTGGTTGCCACCGCGAAGCGGCTGACGTCATCCACGGTCACGCAGCCCAGCAGGCGAGTGCGCCGGAACGGGCGGATATCGATGTGCAGCGGCTTGACCTCGAGCGGATCGCGCAGCTTGCCGTCCGCGTCCATGACGTAGAGCAGGGGCTTGAAGGCCGCATTGCCACGCCCGTCCGGGTTGGGCGTGGTGATGACCTGCACGCGCACGGCCGCATGCGCAAGCGGCGTTGGCAACTCCACCATGCGGTAGCGGCTGGTCCCCCTGGCGAACTCGCGGCTGGGCGCCTGGGCGCCGATGCGCAGGCGCTGCGGCTGGCCCGGCTGGAGCACGACCGGACCCCTTGCCGGAGCCTCCACGACGGCCACCTTGTCGCGGCCGAACAGGCGGTTCTTCCAGTCCGCAAAGGTTTCGCCGATGGCCGACAGCGGATTGGCCGTCGCCAACTGCAGGGTCAGGAAGAGGCCAGCGAGGAATGCAGGGAATCTGGAAGAACGCATGCTGGAAGGACACCACGGCGGCATGCGCGGGTGCATGCCGGTTCGAACCTGGCGGCGCGCGGGCATGGACATGCCACGCCGCACAGGATGTCAAAGGCGCACGCCGGATCGGCGCACCACGGCGGGCACACGACATCGATCCACGCCGGCAGGTGCGTCGGTTCCCACCAGCGCCGACCGGGCGGGTACCGTGACGGTTTACCTCGTCGGCGGCGCCTCGGCGGCATCACCCAGGGGCTGCAACTGGTTGCCGTCGCGCTCGAAGGCCTTCAGGCCAAGCGCCCCGGCGATGGAAATGATCACCTGGCGCTGGGCGTCCGTACCCCCGCTCTTCAGCACGATGCCGGTGAGTTTCTCCGTGTCGCGCAGGTCACCCATGTACCCATAGAGCTCCGCCTTGCCCATGACGAAGCCGTCGATGGCAAAGCGGTCGTTGCGCTGCGGATCGACGATGGCATTGCCGTCCTTGACGTCCGCAGCCAGCGCCGGCGCCGCCAGCACTGCCAATCCGATAGCGAGCAGCGCAACGCGCAGCAGGTTCCTGAAATTCATGTTGTTCTCCGCCCCTGAAGGGCATTGTCTGGGGGAAGCGCCAGGCCGGTCAACGCGCCTGCAGCTCCGCAATCTGGCCGTTGCTCTCGAGCACGTAGGCCTTGAAGTTCATTTCCATCGCAATCCGCGCCAGTGCCGAAAGGTGCTGCTTGCGCACCTTCTGCTTTTCGCCGCGCCTGAGGAGCACGGTGGACATCGGCAGCTTCTCCTCCAGGCGGTAGCGGAACGCGCTCTTGAGGTCCTCCGTGGTGAGTGGCGCGCCATCGAAATCGAACTGGCCATCCTTGTCGGCCAGCAGGGTCACGTCGAAGCTGGTCGGGATGTTGGCAGCCTGGGTCGCATCCGGCTTGACTGCGCCGCCACCGCCACACGCAGCAAGCAGGAGCAGTAGCAATGCACCTGCCACCAGCCGCCACGAGGGTCCGAACCTGAATCTCCGCATGTTGCGCTCCACGACCTGAAACCTGGGAATGGGCGAGCTTACCACCCGTTGCCTCCGGCGACATGCCCCGGTTCAGGCGTGCGGCAAGGTGACGCCGGTCTGCCCCATGTACTTGCCGCGGCGATCCTTGTAGCTGATTTCGCAGTCTTCATCGGACTCCAGGAACAGCATCTGCGCCACGCCCTCGTTGGCGTAGATGCGCGCCGGCAGCGGCGTGGTGTTGGAAAACTCCAGCGTCACGTGACCCTCCCACTCCGGCTCCAGCGGCGTCACGTTGACGATGATGCCGCAGCGCGCGTAGGTGCTCTTGCCCAGGCAAATGGTGAGCACGCGCCGCGGGATGCGGAAGTATTCCACCGTGCGCGCCAGGGCGAAGGAATTGGGCGGGATGATGCACACGTCCGCACGTACGTCCACGAAGCTGCGCGCATCGAAGTTCTTCGGATCGACGATGGTCGAGTTGATGTTGGTGAACACCTTGAACTCGTCCGCGCAGCGCACGTCGTAGCCGTAGCTGGAAGTGCCGTAGGAGATCAGCCGCCGCTCGCCGTCCAGCTTCACCTGGCCGGGCTCGAAGGGCTCGATCATGCCGTGCTCGGCCGCCATGCGGCGAATCCACTTGTCGCTCTTGATGCTCATGGTTTGCAGTGCTCGCAGGGTCAGGGGCTGGGGGTTGAAACGCCGGTCAGGGGTGCATTGCGCGCTGTTGCGACGGGCGCGCCCGGTGCGGGACGCGCGCCGCGCCAGACACGCTGGCGAGGGTCTTGCCCCGGCCTAGCTGTTGCTCACCACGATCTTGGGCATGGCCAGCGCCTTGTTGCGCGCGCGCAGCGACAGGCGGCCGGCCGCGTTGCGGGCGATCTCGCGATAGCGCGCGGCGATGTCCGAATCGGGCATGGCGGCGACCGTGGGCGTGCCACCGTCGGCCTGTTCGCGGATGCGGATGTCCAGCGGCAGGCTGCCGAGCAGGGGCACGGCGTACTGCGCCGCCATGCTGGCGCCGCCGCCGGCGCCGAAGATGGCTTCTTCGTGGCCGCATTGCGAGCACACGTGGGTGGCCATGTTCTCGATGATCCCGAGCACCGGCACCTTCACCTTGTCGAACATCTTCAGCGCCTTGCGCGCATCGAGCAGGGCGATGTCCTGCGGCGTGGTGACGATCACCGCGCCGGACACGGGGATGCGCTGGCAGAGCGTGAGCTGGATGTCGCCGGTGCCGGGCGGCAGGTCGATGACCAGATAATCCAGGTCCTTCCAGGTGGTGTTGGAAAGCATCTGCTGCAGCGCCTGGGTGGCCATCGGCCCGCGCCAGATCATGGCGGTGTCTTCCTCGATCATCAGGCCGATCGACATGGCCTGCAGGCCGTGGCCGAGCTTGGGCTCGATGTGCTTGCCATCGTGGCTGTCCGGCTTGCCGCTGAGCCCGAGCATGCGCACCTGGCTCGGGCCGTAGATGTCGGCATCCAGCACGCCGACCGTGGCGCCCTCGGCCTGCAGCGCCAGGGCGAGGTTCGCCGCCACCGTGGATTTGCCGACCCCGCCCTTGCCCGAGGCGATGGCGATCACGTTCTTCACGCCCGGCAACGGCGTCAGGCCGGTCTGGACTTCGTGCGCGAACACGCGGCTGACCACGCTCACTGCAGCGTGGCCGATGGCCGGATCGGCTTCCAGCGTGCGCTTCACGGTCTCGGCCAGCTGCGCGTGGGTGGATCGCGCCGGGTAGCCCAGCTGCAGATCCACCGAGACATCCGCACCGGAGACGCCGACCCCACGCACCGCTCCGCCGGCAACGAGATCCTTGCCGGTATGCGGATCGATGAGGGTGCTCAGCAAGCGGTTGACGTGTTCCTGGGCGGATTCGGACATGGACTGGGCAACGTGCAGCGGGACAAACCGCGATTATGCCAGCAGCATTCACGCTGCAGCGCGGCTTGACGCGCGCGCGCAGGCCCGGCAACGTGCCCGGACCATCCCTCGGCGAGGAGTACGCACCATGCTGTTGCCACGTTGCACTGCCCTGCTTGCGCTTGCCTTCGTGTTTGCCGCCATCCCGGTGGCGGCCGCGGATCTCAGCCCGGTCGGCACCTGGACCACGATCGACGATGCCACCGGCAAGGCCAAGTCCGTCGTCCAGATCAGCGAATCGAACGGCGAGCTCACCGGCACGGTGCTGGAAGTGCTGGAGTCCGACCAGGGCCCCAATCCGCTGTGCACCAAGTGCAAGGGCGATCTCAAGGATCAGCCGGTCACCGGCATGCGCATCATCTGGGGCATGAAGCAGGACGGCGATACGTGGCAGGGCGGCAAGATCCTTGATCCCAAGACCGGCAAGATCTACGGCTGCAAGCTGCACGTCATCGATGACGGCCGGAAGCTGGAAGTGCGCGGCTTCATGGGCTTTTCACTGCTCGGCCGCACGCAGGTGTGGGTGCGCAAGGAATAGCATCGCGCAGCGCCTTTCCGCCGCTCATCCAGGTCGGGGCGACTTCTCCGGCGGGGTCCTGCGCTCAGGCAGGATCACCCGCCCGCGCTGTCGCCCCGAGCCACGCGAGGCGCCCGGCAGCCGCCACGCTGCCAACCCGGCGCGTGCGATAATTGCGGCTTTGCCGCAACGACGCCGAGCGGAATGAGCACACTGAAGGAAATCCTCGTCACCCACGCCCTGCCTTATGCCAATGGCCCGCTGCATTTCGGCCATCTGCTGGGCTACATCCAGACCGATGTATGGGTGCGCGCGCAGCGCATGGCGGGCAACCGGGTGCATTTCGTCGCCGCCGACGATGCCCACGGCACGCCGATCATGCTTGCCGCGGAGAAGGCCGGCACCACACCCGAAGCCTTCATTGCCGACATCCAGATCGGACACGAGCGCGATTTCCTCGACTTCAACATCGTCCACGACTGCTACCACACCACGCATTCGGTGGAGAACCGCGAGCTCGCCGAGCTCATCTACACGCGTCTGCGTGACGGCGGCCACATCGCGCGCCGTTCGATTCGTCAACTGTACGACCCGGCGCGGGACATGTTCCTGCCGGATCGCTACGTCAAGGGCACCTGCCCCAAATGCGGCACGCCCGACCAGTACGGCGACAACTGCGAGAACTGCGGCGCCACCTACGCGCCGACCGACCTGATCGACGCGCGTTCGGTGCTGTCGGGCGCGGCGCCGGAACTGCGCGATTCGGAACACTACTTTTTCCAGGTGGGCGATTTCGCCGACCTGCTGCGCGACTGGCTGGCCGGCAAGCTGACCGGCGGCAGGCCGGTCATGCATGCATCGGTGGCCGCCAAGCTGCGCGAGTGGCTGGACGCCGAAGACGGGCTGCGCGACTGGGACATCTCGCGCGATGCGCCCTACTTCGGCTTTCCCATTCCCGACGCACCCGGCAAGTTCTTCTACGTGTGGCTGGACGCGCCGATCGGCTACCTGGCGAGCTTCAAGCGCTACTGCGCCAGCCCCGCCGGGGCGGCCGCCGGCCTGGATGGCGATTCCTTCATGCGCTTCATGGAACAGCCGGCGCGACCGGGTTCGGCACCGCAAGACGGAAACGCCCACGCGAGTGAAATGCACCACTTTCTCGGCAAGGACATCGTGAACTTCCACGGCCTGTTCTGGCCGGCGATGCTGGCCGGCGCCGGCATGCGCACGCCGGACGCCCTGCATGTGAATGGCTACCTGACGGTCAACGGCGAAAAGATGTCCAAGTCGCGCGGCACCTTCGTCCTGGCACGCACCTACCTGGACGCCGGGCTCGATCCGGACTGGCTGCGCTACTACTTCGCCACCATGCTGACCGCCGCACCGGTCGATCTGGATCTGGACCTCAAGGCCTTCGAGGAACGCGTCAACTCGCACCTGGTCGGCAAATGGGTGAATCTCGCCAGCCGTTCGGCCGGGTTCGTGCACAAGTTCTTCGACGGTCGGCTGGCCGCCCGCCTGCCGGACGCCGAACGCGCGCTGTATGCGAGCGCCGCCACCAAGCTCGCCGGCTGCGCGGCGCTGTATCGGGCCTGTGACTATGCCGGCGCCATGCGCCAGATCATCGAGGTCGCCGACGCGGCCAATGCCTACGTGGCGGAGAAGGCGCCCTGGGTGATCGCGCGTGACGCGGACAGGCGCGAAGAGCTGCACGCCGTGTGCACGCTCGCGCTCAACTATTTCCGCCTGCTGTCGATCTGGCTGGAGCCGGTCGTACCGGGCATCGCGGCCCGCGCCAGGGCCTTCCTGCAGGAGGACTGGAGCCGCTTCGAGGCGGCCCAGGAACCTGCGCTCGAGCACGCCATCGCCGTGTTCACTGCACTCACCACGCGCATCGACCCCAAGGCCATCCAGACCATGATCGAAGCCTCGAAGGACTCCCTGCAACCGGCCCAGGCCAGCCGCGACGCAGTTCCAGGCAATGCCGCGCCGGCCGCGGAATCGCCGGGCGCCGCAAGCCCGCCCGCCGCGCAGCCCGCGGATCCGGCCCCGGTCATTTCCATCGACGACTTCGCCAGGCTCGACCTGCGCGTGGGCAGGGTCACGGCCTGCGAGTTCGTCGCCGGTTCGGACAAGCTGCTGCGCTTCGAGCTGGACGCCGGAGAACTGGGCACGCGACAGATCTTCTCCGGTATTCGCGCCGCCTATGGCGAACCGGGCAAGCTGGTTGGCCGCAATGTCGTCTTCATCGCCAACCTGGCCCCGCGCAAGATGCGCTTTGGCATTTCCGAAGGCATGATCCTGTCCGCCGGCAGCGGCGGCAGCGACCTTTTCCTGCTGGATGCCGACGCCGGCGCACGAGCGGGCGCACCCGTGAAATAGACGTGACAGCCGCACGGCGCCCCCACCATCCGAACCCGATGCGCGCACTCGCCGATCGCATCGACGCGCTGCTGCCGCAAACGCAATGCACGCGTTGCGGCTATCCAAGCTGCCGCGCCTATGCACAGGCCGTGGCCAGCGGCGCGGCCGATTTCAACCGCTGTGCGCCCGGCGGCAGCGCAGGGGTGGCCGCGCTGGCCGCACTGCTTGGCCAGGCCCCCAAGCCGATCGATCCGGCCTGCGGCGCGGAAGCGCCGCCCACGGTCGCACTCATCGACGAGGACACCTGCATCGGCTGCACCAAGTGCATCCAGGCCTGTCCGGTCGATGCCATCGTCGGGGCCGCCAAACGCATGCATGCCGTGCTCGTCGAAGAGTGCACCGGCTGCGGCCTGTGCCTGCCGCCCTGCCCGGTCGATTGCATCGCCCTGGTGCCGACGGCCGCGCAACCGCTGACGCGTGCAGCAGTGCTCGAACGCGCCGACCACGCACGTGAACGCTTCGAGGCGCGCGAGCAGCGGCTTGGACGGGACCTGCCTGGCGCCGGATCGGCGCAAGAAGACACCGCCCAGGTCGCCGCAAACGCGCATGCCGCGGACGGTGCGGCCGAACCCGCTGGCACGCAAGCCACGCCCGCCCCGGCGGCACCGCCGATCACGCGCAGCGCCGTGCTGGAAGCCATCGCCCGTGGCCGTGCCAGGAAGGCGGCGGGATGGCACCGCGGCCAATGAAGCGCGAGAACGTCATCGAGCTGTTCCGGCGCCTGCAGGCGCTCAATCCGCATCCGACCACCGAGTTGCACTTCTCCACGCCCTTCGAACTGCTGGTGGCCGTGATTCTCTCCGCACAGGCCACCGACACCGGCGTCAACAAGGCAACCCGCCGGCTGTTCGCCGTGGCCAATACGCCGCAGGCGATGCTTGATCTGGGCGAGGAGGGGCTCAAGTCCTTCATCAGCACGATCGGGCTGTTCAATGCCAAGGCGAAGCACATCATCGCCACCTGCCGCCTGCTGGTAGAGCAACACGGCGGCCAGGTGCCGTCTGCACGGGCGGCCCTGGAAGCGCTGCCGGGTGTTGGCCGCAAGACCGCCAACGTGGTGCTCAACACGGCCTTTGGCGAACCCACCATCGCAGTGGATACGCACATCTTCCGCGTCGCCAACCGCACCGGCCTGGCGCGCGGCAAGACGCCCCGCCAGGTCGAGGACAAACTGCTGAAAGCCGTGCCGGCCCAGTTCATGAAGGATGCCCACCACTGGCTGATCCTGCATGGGCGCTACGTGTGCAAGGCGCGCAAGCCCGACTGTCCGCATTGCCCGATCAACGATCTGTGCGCGTATCGCTACAAGACACCGCCCGAATGACCCGCCTGGTGGCGTCCGCAGCCACGCGACGCGCCACTGCACAGCACCATCACCCAAGCAGCAGCGCATCGAGGTGGTAACGACCCGGCGCAGCCCGCGCGATGGCGCGCGCGGCAAACAGCGCGCCGCGCGCAAAGATGTCGCGGTCGCCGGCACGGTGGGTCAGCTCGATGCGCTCGCCCTGGGTGGCCAGCAGCACGGTGTGCTCGCCCACGATGTCGGCCGCACGCAGGCTGGCAAAGCCGATCGTGCCGAGCGTGCGGGCACTGTCCGACGGACCCGGGCGTGACAGGCATGCCACGGCGTCCAGCGCCTGCCCGCGTGCTGCAGCGGCAAGCCGGCCAAGGGCGAGCGCCGTGCCCGAGGGCGCGTCGCGCTTGGCGGCATGGTGCATTTCGAAGATCTCGCAGTCCCAGTCGGCCAGCGCCTGCGCGGCCTGCGTGACCAGGCGCCCCAGCACGGCGATGCCGATGCTGAAGTTGGCGCTCCAGAGCACCGGGATCGATGCCGCCGCGGCCTCCAGCGCCGCTTCCTGCGCAGCGGATAGCCCGGTGGTGCCACTGACGAAGGCCAGCCGGCGCTCGACGGCCAGCGCGAGCGCCCCGTCAAACGCGCCCGCCGAGCTGAAATCGACCAGGACATCCGCCGTCGTCGCGGCATCCAGGTGTGCCGTCATGGGCACGCCACGCGCAGCGTCGGCTGGTTGTCCAAGTCGTGGCGAAGCCTCGCTCACCAGCGCTGCGGCGAGCCTCAGGTCATCACGTTCGCGCAGGAGTTTGACGAGCGCCTGTCCCATGCGCCCGGAGGCACCGTGAACCACCAGCGATGATGCCGCCTGCATGCCCTGCTCCCACGCCCGGAGAGCGCCGATGTTATCAGGGCAGGCAAGCGCCCGGCCGTCCGGCGCCGGCAGCGCCGCGCTCGGGCGCCTGGACCGGCAAGCCGCGCCCGCCGCATGCCAGGGGTCGGGCGCGACGCCGGCTCAGGAAGTGACGCGATCCCAGAAGCGCTTGACCCCATCCAGCCAGTGGCTGCTGCGCGGGGAATGGGCGGCCGCTTCCTCGCCGACGAAGGTGGCATCGAACTTCTGCAGCAGCTCGCGCTGCTGCGCGGTCAGGCGGATCGGCGTTTCCACTTCGACGTGGCAGATGAGGTCGCCGGTGCGACCGCTGCGCACCGACTTCACGCCCTTGCCACGCAGGCGGAACTGCTTGCCGTTCTGCGTTTCGGCGGGGACGCTGATCAGCGCTTCGCCCTCCAGCGTGGGCACGCGGATTTCGGCGCCGAGCGCAGCCTGGGCGAAGCGCAGCGGGATCTCGCAATGCAGGTCGTCGCCGTCGCGCTGGAAGATCGGGTGCTCGCGCACGCGCACCTCGACGTAGAGGTCGCCAGGCACCGTGCCGGCGGGACCGGCCTCGCCCTGGCCGGCCAGGCGGATGCGGTCGCCGTTGTCCACGCCGGCTGGAATGTTCACCGACAGGGTGCGCTCGGAATGCACGCGGCCCTCGCCGCGGCACGCGCGACAGGGATTGGTCACCACCTTGCCGGCACCGCCGCAGTGCGGGCAGGCCTGCTGGATCGAGAAGATGCCGTTCTGCATGCGCACGCGGCCATGCCCGCGACAGGTCGTGCAGGTGGCGGTCTGGCCATCGGCCGAGCCGCTGCCCGAGCACTTGCCGCACTCGATGAGCGTGGGCACGTCGATCTGCTTGTCGATGCCGAAGACGGCTTCCTCCAGATCCAGTTCCACCAGGTAGCGCAGGTCCGAGCCCCGCCGCGGGCCGCCGCGACCGCCGCCCATGCCGAAGATGTCGGAAAAGATGTCGCCGAAGATGTCGCCGACGTTGCCCTGGAAGCCGCCACCCGCGCCGCCCATGCCGTTCTCGAAGGCGGCGTGGCCGTGCTGGTCGTACAGCGCGCGCTTGCGCGGATCGGCCAGCACCTCGTAGGCCTCCTTGGCCTCCTTGAACTTTTCCTGGGCATTCGGATCGTCCGGGCAGCGATCCGGGTGGTACTTCATCGCCAGGCGGCGGAAGCATTTCTTCAGTTCGTCGTCGCCAGCCCCACGTGCGACGCCCAGGACTTCGTAGTAATCACGTTTGCTCATGGCGCGATGATCTTCTCCAAGCGCCGGTCAGGCACAAACCAGAGGGCCGCGACCGCCGCGTACAGCAGACCGGCGGTCCAGACATTGACGAACAGGGCCAGCGGAATGGCCAGCAGGTACAGCACGATGGAAGACCAGCCCTTGGCGTCCCGGCGGGTGGCGCGGGCCAGCGGGCATTGCGGACCGTTGCAGGCGATCAGCGTGCGCAGCAGGACCGGCCAGGCCAGTGCCGCGAGCAGCAGGACCAGGCCGTACAGGGCGGTCGGCACCGGGGCGAAGCTGTTCTCGCTCATCCAGGCCGTGGTGAACGGAAACAGCGAAATGAAGAACAGCACCAGCAGGTTGGCCCACATCACCCGGCCGTCGATGCGCTCGACCGCCTTCAGGAGGTGGTGGTGGTTGTTCCAGTAGATGCCGACGTACACGAAGCTGAGCACATAGCTGAGAAAGACCGGCCAAAGGCCGCGCAGCGCCTCGATGGTCACCGCGTGAGGCGGCTTCATCTCCAGCACCATGATGGTGATGATGACCGCGAGCACGCCATCGCTGAACGCCTCGAGCCGCCCCTTGTCCATGCCCGCTCCCCGCCTCTGCCAGCTCGGCATCCGGCCCGCCGCGCGGGCGGGCCGGATGCGTCGGCTTACTGCTTGCCTTCGTCCTTGACCTCGGTGAACTCGGCATCCACCACATCGTCGTTCGGCGGCGGGCCGCCGGCGCCCTCGGCCGGGCCGTGCCCCGCCGGTGGCTCCTGGCCCTGCGCCGCAGCGGCGGCAAACAGCGACTGGGTAGCCTGTTCGAGCTCGCTGGTGCGCGACTCGATCTGCGCCTTGTCGTCGCCCTTCATCACCTTTTCCAGCGCGGCCAACGATTCCTCGATGCGGCCGATGTCGTTCGGCACCTTGCCGCCGTGTTCCTTGATCGCATTGCGCGTGGCAGCCACCAGCTGGTCGGCCTTGTTGCGGGCGCCGATCAGCTCGTGGAACTTGCGATCCTCTTCCTTGTTTGCCTCGGCATCGCGCACCATGCGCTGGATCTCGTCCTCGGAGAGGCCCGATCCGGCCTTGATCTCGATACGCTGTTCCTTGCCGGTGGTCTTGTCCTTGGCAGCCACGTGCAGGATGCCGTTGGCATCGATGTCGAAGACCACCTCGATCTGCGGCATGCCGCGCGGCGCGGGCTGGATGCCGGCGAGGTCGAACTTGGCCAGCGACTTGTTGTAGCGGGCCTGTTCGCGCTCACCCTGGAGCACGTGCACGGTGACGGCGGACTGGTTGTCCTCGGCGGTCGAGAACACCTGGCTGGCCTTGGTCGGGATGGTGGTGTTCTTCTCGATCAGCTTGGTGAACACGCCACCGAGCGTTTCGATGCCAAGCGAGAGCGGGGTGACGTCGAGCAGCAGCACGTCCTTGACGGTGCCGCCCAGCACGCCGCCCTGGATCGCCGCGCCGACCGCGACCGCTTCGTCGGGGTTGACGTCCTTGCGCGGCTCCTTGCCGAAGAAGTCCTTGACCGATTCCTGCACCTTGGGCATGCGCGTCTGGCCGCCGACCAGGATCACCTCGGCGACGTCGGAGACCTTGAGGCCGGCGTCGTTCAGCGCCGTGCGGCAGGGGCCGAGCGTGCGCTCGACCAGATCGCCCACCAGGGCCTCGAGCTTGGCGCGCGTCAGCTTGATGTTGAGGTGCTTGGGACCGGAAGCATCGGCCGTGATGTAGGGCAGGTTCACTTCCGTCTGGTGCGCCGTGGAAAGCTCGATCTTGGCGCGCTCGGCGGCGTCCTTGAGGCGCTGCAGCGCGAGTGGGTCGTTCTTGAGATCGACGCCCTGGTCCTTCTTGAACTCATCGACCAGGTAGTCGATGACGCGACGATCGAAGTCCTCGCCACCGAGGAAGGTGTCGCCATTGGTGGCCAGCACCTCGAACTGCTTCTCGCCATCGACCTCGGCGATTTCGATGATGGATACGTCGAAGGTACCGCCGCCCAGGTCGTACACGGCGATCTTGCGATCACCACTCTGCTTGTCCAGACCATAGGCGAGTGCCGCCGCGGTCGGCTCGTTGATGATGCGCTTGACCTCGAGGCCGGCGATGCGGCCGGCATCCTTGGTCGCCTGGCGCTGGCTGTCGTTGAAGTAGGCCGGCACGGTGATGACCGCTTCGGTCACCTCTTCGCCCAGGAAATCCTCGGCGGTCTTCTTCATCTTCATCAGCACCTTGGCCGAAATCTCCGGCGGCGGCATCTTCTTGCCGTCGGAGGTTTCGACCCAGGCGTCGCCGTTGTCGTGCGCGATGATCTTGTAGGACACCATGTCGATGTCCTTCTGCACTTCCGCGTCGGTGAACTTGCGGCCGATCAGGCGCTTCACCGCGTAGAAGGTGTTCTTTGGATTGGTGACCGCCTGGCGCTTGGCGGTCGCGCCGACCACCACTTCACTGTTGTCCTTGAATGCCACCACCGAAGGCGTCGTGCGGTCGCCCTCGGAATTCTCGATCACTCGCGCCGAGCTTCCTTCCATGACGGCCACGCACGAGTTCGTCGTGCCAAGGTCGATGCCGATAATCTTGCCCATTGCTCAGTTCTCCCGCTTTGGATTCGATACGGTCCGGGGGACCGGGTTCTGCCGCAAAATCTGGGGTTGTGCGAGGCGCTTTCAAGCGCCCGCGCTGCGCTACTTGGATACCGATACCAGGGCCGGGCGCAACAGCCGGTCATTGAGGACATAGCCCTTCTGCATGACCGACACGATATGCCCGGAGGGATGCTCCGTGCCCTCGGTCACGCTCATGGCCTCGTGGTGTTCCGGATCGAAGACGTCACCGATGGCGCCCACCGCGCGCAGGCCGTTGACATCGGCCACGCGCAGCAGCTCGCGCAAGGTCAGCTCCACACCCCCGCGCAGGGCTTCCAGGTCGCCTGCGGCGGCCAGGCCGCGCTCGAGGTTGTCCAGCACCGGCAGCAATGCCGAGAGCAGCTTTTCGTTGGCATAGAGGCGCGCCTGCTCCAGATCGCGTTGCATGCGCTTGCGCTGGTTGTCGAGGTCGGCGCGCTCGCGCAGCACGGTTTCGCGCATCTCCGCGAGGCGCGCCTCGCAGTCGGCAAGCTGGCGCGTGAGCACCTCGATGTCGTTGTCGATGGCGGCATTCTCATCGACCGGCATCGGCGTGGCATTGGGATCCGTGTTCTGCATCTTTCCTCCGGAACTCTCTCTGGGCGGTCGCACGACCGGGTTCGACAAGCCGGCAGCCCACCTGCCAGCGGCCAAGCTGCGCGCCACACGCGCGGCGCGCAACGTGCGCGATAGGCGGTTTATAGGGTCGTCTGGTGGCGCTTCAAGGCACCGGAGATGATGCGTGCGGTGGCCTGCACCACCGGGATCACCCGTTCGTAGGCCATGCGGGTCGGCCCAAGCACGCCAAGCACCCCCAGCACGCGATTGTCCATGCCGTAGGGCGCGGTCACCAGGCTGAAGCCATCCAGCGCCGCGAAGCCCGATTCCTCGCCGATGAACAGGCGCACGCCATCCGCCCGCGCGCAGCGTTCCAGCAGTTGCAGCAGGTCGCGCTTGCGCTGGAACGCCTCGAACAGTTCGCGCAGCCGGTCCAGGTCGGTGGCGTCCTCGCGCCCCATCAGGTTGGTCTGGCCGGCCACCAGCATGTCGCCATCGGCACTGTCGCCGAAGGCCTGCTCGGCCACTTCCACCGCCGCCGCGAGCAGCTTGTTGAGGCGCGCGCCCTCCTCGCGCATTTCGCGCAGCAGGCGCGTGCGGATCTCGTCCAGGCGCATGCCGTTGAAATGACTGTTGAGGTAGTTGGCGACCTGCTCCAGTTCGCCCGGCGCATAGCTGCGCTCGGTGGTGATGACGCGGTTCTGCACCTGGCCATCGGTGAACACCAGGATGACCAGCAGGCGCGCTTCGTCCAGCGCCACGAAATCGATGTGGCGGAACGGGAACTCCTCGCGGCGCGGCACGCTGACCACGCCGACGAAGCGCGTCATCTCCGAGAGCAGCGAGCTTGCGCTGCCCAGCAGGTCGGTGGTGGCGGCGCCGGTGGGCAGCTCGCGGCGCAGTTGCTCCACCTCGGCACGCCCCAGCGGGCGCACCTGCAGCAGGCTGTCCACGAACACGCGATAACCCTGCGCCGTCGGCACGCGCCCGGCCGACACGTGCGGCGCGGCCACCAGGCCGGCCTCTTCCAGATCGGCCATGATGTTGCGGATGGTCGCCGGACTGACATCGAGCCCGGACGACTTGGCCAGCGTGCGCGAACCGACCGGCTGTCCATCGATGATGTACTGGCCGATCAGTGCCCGCAGCAGGTTGCGCGAGCGGCTGTCGAGCTGGTGGGTCGTGGTGGCGGACATGCAATCAGCATACACAAGCAGGTGATGCCAGGAACATGGGGGCGACTGGCGGAATTTGCACGGGGGCGGCGGCGCCCCTTGCAGGCACCGGCCATCGCCCGGAAACTGCGCCTGCCATTCCAGCGGATCTGCCCATGCTGCGCATGCTTCATGTCAAGGATTTCGCCATCGTCGATGCGGTCGAGGTGACCTTCGCCGATGGCATGACGGTGGTCACCGGTGAAACCGGTGCCGGCAAGTCCTTGCTGGTGGATGCCCTGCTGCTGCTGGCCGGCAGCCGCGCCGACGCCAGCCTGGTGCGCCACGGCTGCGAACGCGCCGAACTGGCCGCCGACTTCGACCTCAGCGCGCGCCCCGACCTGCAGGACTGGCTGCGCGAGGAAGCACTGGACGAGGACGGCGCCTGCCAGTTGCGCCGCGTGATCCGCAGCGAAGGCAGTTCGCGTGCCTGGATCAATGGCCGGCCGGTCAGCGCCAGCCAGTTGCGCGCCCTGGCCAGCGGCCTGATCGAGATCCACGGCCAGCACGAGCAACAGGCCCTGCTCGAACGCCCCTCGCAGCTGGCCCTGCTCGATGCCTTCGGCGGCCACGGCGAGGTCCTCGCCAAGGTCGCCGATCTGGCCCACGCCTGGCAGGCCGCGGGCCGGCGCATCAGTGCGCTGGCCGGCGGCGCGGACCATGCCGGGCGCATCGAATGGCTGAGCCACCAGCTCGACGAGCTCGAGCGCCACGCGCTGGCACCGGATGCGCTGGCCGAACTGGAGGATCGGCATCGACGTCTGGCCCACGCCGGTGAACTGCTGCAGGGTTGCGCGAGCCTGGTCGACCGCCTGGACGGCGAGGACGAACAGGCCCTGCTGCGCCAGCTCGGCCGCGCCCGGTCCGCCATCACGCACCTGGCCAGTCTGGATGACCGCCTCGCCCCGGTGGGCGAACTGCTGGAAGCGGCGGCCATCCAGTTGGGCGAGGCGCGCGACACGCTGGAGCGCCACGCATCCACGCTGGATCTGGACCCGGCGCGGCTGGCCGAAGCCGAAGCCCGGCTCGCCAGCCTGCATGATCTGGCCCGCAAGCACCGCGTGCGGCCGGTGGAACTGCACGAGCAGGCCGGGCAGTTGCGCACGGAACTGGACGCCCTGCGTGGCGCCGAGGGCGAGATCGAACGCCTGCAGGCCGAACAGGCGCGCCTGGCCACCGACTACGCCGGCGCAGCGCGCGCCCTGGCCAGGCTGCGCGCCGACACCGCCGCCCGGCTCGGCAGCGCAGTGAGCGCGCTCATGGACGAGCTCGGCATGGCCGGCGGCCGTTTCGCCGTCGAACTGGAGGCACAGGCCGCGGGCGATCCCGACCCGCAAGGCACGGAACGTTGCGAGTTCCTGGTCAGCGCCAACCCCGGCCAGCCGCCGCGCCCGCTGCGCAAGGTTGCTTCGGGCGGCGAGCTCTCGCGCATCAGCCTGGCCATCGAAGTCGCAGCCCTCGGCAGCGACACCGCCGGCAGCATGGTGTTCGACGAAGTGGATTCAGGCATCGGCGGGGCGGTGGCCGAGATCGTCGGCCAGAAGCTGCGCACGCTGGGCGGGCGCTGCCAGGTGCTGTGTGTCACCCACCTGCCGCAGGTCGCCAGCCTGGCGCACCACCACCTGCGCGTGAGCAAGGGCAGCGACGGCGCTACCACCCGCATCCGCATCGACACCCTCCAGGGCGCGGCCCGGCGCGAGGAAATCGCCCGCATGCTCGGCGGCATCGAGATCACGCCCGAGACGCTCGCGCATGCGGCGCAGATGCTTGCCACCGGCGACCGGGATCCGGTGGTCGGCAAGCGCCGGCAGCCCGCGGGCGGTCGCGCTGTCAAGGTGGCGCGGGGCGATCGGCCGGCCTGAAGCGGGCATCCATCACCCGAACACGGCGCCAGCGTGCCTGCCGAAGCCGCCACGCCCGCGCCGGGCTGGCAGGGGCATGGGGTCGAGCGGCGCTACGGGCGCTCGGCCATGGCGGCGAACGGCCGCGAGCGGAACCGATCCGCTGTTCCCTATTCCCGCTTCCTGCGCACGTACAACACCAGACTGTGATCTTCGATCACGTAGCCGTGCTCGGCCGCGATCTCGTGCTGCAGGCGTTCGATCACCTCGTTGTGGAACTCGATCACGTCGCCGGTTTCCACGTCCACCATGTGGTCGTGGTGCTTGCCGCGATCGAGTTCGTAAACCGCCTGGCCGCCCTCGAAATTGTGCTTGAGGACGATGCCGGCCGCCTCGAACTGGGTCAGCACGCGGTACACCGTGGCCAGGCCGATGTCGTCGTTGCGCGCCAGCAACTCCTTGTAGATGTCCTCGGCGCTGAAGTGCCTGCCATCCTCGCTGTCGAGGATCTCCAGGATGCGCATGCGAGGATGGGTGACCTTGAGACCGGCCTTGCGCAGCTCGCAGGATTCACTGTTCATGCCCGGACCTCCTCTGGCGGTGGCGGCGATCAGCCCTTGTCGTGCAACGTCGTAGTGTATCATCGCCGCTTCGTCACCCTGCTCCGGAACCTCCCGCATGCGCTTCTGCTGGATCCTCCTGCTTGCCGCCCTTTCGCTTGGCGGCTGTGGCCTCATCTACCGCGTCGATACGCAACAGGGCAACCTGCTCGACAAGGCCCAGGTCGAATCCCTGAAGCCCGGCATGAGCAAGCGCCAGGTGCTGCTGGTGATGGGCTCGCCCTCGATCATCAGCCCGTTCGACCAGGATCGCTGGGACTATGTTTCCACGCTGCGCGAGGGCCGCAACAAGATGGATACGCGCGACCTGACGCTGCATTTCGAGGACGGCTTCCTGGCGCGCATCGAAGGGGACTACTTCGCCGAAGACCCCAAGCAGCTGATGCTGGAGGCGCGCAAGTACAAGCGCGCCTATCCCGACGAGAAGCGCCCGGACGAGAAGAAGCGCAGCGGCCAGGGCTGAGGCGCTGCGCCGGCCAGCGGGCGGATCAGCGCCCTGCCCGTTCGGCGCGCCGGCGCCGGGCTTCCTTCGGATCCACCTTGAGCGGACGGTAAAGCTCCACCCGGTCGCCCGCCTCGAGCAGCGTGTCGTGCCGCGCCGGCCGCGACCAGATCCCGACCGTGAGCGCCCCAGCATCGAGGCCGAGCCCGCTGACGATGCCCGACGCCTCGATCGCATCGGCGACGGTCGCCCCCCGTGCCAGCGCGATCCGGCGCAGGACCTGCCGCCCCGGTTCGGCATAGGCCACTTCGATCTCGATCTTCTCAGCCATAGACCTTGCGCGCCGCGGAACAGAAATCATCCACCATGCGGTTGGCCAGTACCTGGAAGCCGACCCGCAGCGCAGCACCGGTGATCCGGCCGGCGTAATCGAAGTCCAGCGCCAGGCGGATCTTGCACCCTTCATCGCCCAGCGCATCGAAGTACCAGTCGCCCTCGAGGGTGCGCAGCGGCCCTTCCACCAGTTCCACGCGCAGGTGGTGGGGGGGCGACAACACGTTGCGCGTGGTGAAAGCATGGCGGAAGCCGGCAAAGCGCAGGTCCAGCCGCACGGTCAGCTCATTTTCCTGGCGCGTCAGCACGCTTGCCGCAGCGCACCAGGAAAAGCGCCTCGGGTATGCTTCCACGTCATTGACCAGATCGAACATCTGCGCGGGCGTGTAGGGAACGACGGCTTGGCGGCGGATCTCGATCATCGGCACTCGTTTTCCAGGATTCCAGCGTACATGGCCAAACCCAAGGGCAAGGAAAAAGGTGGCGGCCAGATCGCGCAGAACAAGCGCGCCCGCCACGAATACCACATCGACGAGCACTACGAAGCCGGCATCGCCCTGCAGGGCTGGGAAGTGAAAAGCCTGCGCGCCGGCCGCGTCAACCTTTCCGATGCCTACGCCATCGTCAAGAACGGCGAGATCTTCCTGTTCGGTGCCTCCATCGTGCCACTGATCTCGGCCTCCACGCACGTCCTCGCCGATGACCGGCGCACGCGCAAGCTGCTGCTCCACCGCGAGGAGATCGACAAGCTCGTCGGCGCCATCGAGCGCAAGGGCTACACCCTGATCCCGCTGTCGATGTACTGGAAGAAGAACCGCGTCAAGCTCGACCTCGGGCTGGCGCGCGGCAAACAGGAGCACGACAAGCGCGACGCCGCCAGGGAGCGCGACTGGAACCGCGAGAAGCAACGCACCATGCGTGCCCACAACCGCGAAGCCTGAACCGCGCCGCCACGCTTGCGGCGCTTGATTTTCCCACCGCCCGACCCCACCATTAGTCCTGTTCCCGGGGGCGACCTGGCTTCGACGGGGGACGTGAAGCAGTCTGGAGCATGCCGAGGGCGTCATCTTCCTCGTTAATCCGGTGGCAAAAACTTAGACGCGAACGACGACGTCTACGCTCTGGCCGCTTAAGGCCTAGCCCCGAACCCACTTGTGCCTGTGCTCGTGGATGTAGGGTCATTATCACGGGATCGCCTGCACCGGCGCCTTTCGGCGGCAGGCTAAATCCAAGAGGCTGGTCCTGCGGCGTGCTTTGCCCGTCGTGTTGTCGCAGGATGAGATCAAACGTCGGGCTAAGCATGTAGCGCCGGGCGCGGAGCGCCTTCGGACGCGGGTTCGATTCCCGCCGCCTCCACCAAACACACTTCCCGGAGCATCCCGGAAACCCCTCCAAACCGCGCTACGGCGCGGTTTTTTCTTGCCTGCTATTCCCGTAAGCCATCGCGACTTCCCTTGCCTACCGCCAAGTTTGGCAGTAGGTTTGGACGTACCGCCAAGGCAACACCCGGCGGCTACCGCCAAGATGAGGGGTTCGCCATGCCCAAGCGCGTCGCTCCGCTTTCCCCTTCCGCCGTCGCCAACGCCAAACCGCAGGCAGCCGCGCAGACGCTCCGCGATGGCTACGGACTGTCGTTGCTGGTGGAAACGGGTGGCGGCAAGCTG